>Ga0129308_1002139_pt1 | contig 17709 bp, 21 predicted proteins | sample L827metagenome_FD_94440 | JGI IMG/M metagenome (GOLD analysis project Ga0129308, IMG submission 94440) | Ring-tailed lemur group fecal microbial communities from Wisconsin, USA - L827 metagenome | ecosystem: Host-associated > Mammals > Digestive system > Large intestine > Fecal | place: USA... | reverse complement strand
TACCACAGAATAGGAATTCCGTGGTAAGCAGGATGGATGTGGCCTGAAAGGAGGTGTCCCGTGCCAAATGGCGTTTTCATGCTCGTTGTTGGATTATCTTGCGTTGCGGATGGGGCTTACTTATCTTTCCGACCTGCGGTGCGCTCCGGTTGATGCCGCGCAGCTCGGCCGGATTCTGTCCGCCATCCAACCGCAGCGTTTCACAGAGCGAGAATGGTTGGATGCCTGTGAATACATCACCGGCAGGAAAGCCGGCTCTTCCGTTGAAGCGCGAGAATTTCTTTTTTGTTTTGCGGCAAAAAGAACAGCTTGAAAACGCTTGGAGCGCAATGCGGAGCTATACATGCCACGCGAAAACGATTTAACCGGCTGCTGTTTCGGTATATTGGCAGCATGCAGCGCATGTCCCTGAAGTGGTTTTGCAGCATGGTTGCTGTGGAAGCTACGCAATATTTTGTCAATAAATAATCCAAGGAGGATATAAATAATGAAACATCGTATCACAAAATTCTCATGCTTACTGTTGGCTTTGCTGATGGTATGCGCGCTGCTGCCGGCTACAGCATTGGCGGCGCCTGGAACCGGACACAAAATATCGGTGAAACTTTATAAAGTGGTATTGGACAGCAGCAAGCCCTTGGGGTATCAGAACCCGGTATTGGTCGATACCATTGTAGTTACCTGCAAAGACGGAACTGTCCACTCCGGATACAACCATTTCGTTCCATTAAAGACGTTCTATCCGTCAAATGTTGGTTTATCCACTACCGATTGGACGGGATGGGAGTTCAACGCATATTACAGCGGCGGCAGTGGAAATAAGCCTTTTTATTCCTTCGCTTCAGGAGATGTTAATGCAACCGCAAACGTACAGGGAAGCGAACCTTATGCATGCTCGAAGAATATGTATTATATTTATAAGGATGCGACTCCGACACCGACTCCCACCCCAACTCCGACTCCCACCCCGACTCCGACTCCGACTCCCACCCCGACTCCCACGCCCACACCCACACCGGATGTGACGCCCACGCCGGATGTAACGCCCACGCCGGATGTAACGCCTACCCCGGATGTGACGCCTACGCCGGATGTGACACCCACGCCGGATGTGACGCCCACGCCGGATGTAACGCCTACGCCGGATGTAACGCCTACGCCGGATGTAACGCCTACGCCGGATGTAACGCCTACACCGGATGTAACGCCTACACCGGATGTAACGCCTACCCCGGATGTAACGCCTACCCCCAAGCCCGAACCAGAGGCGCAGTATTGCTATATTGAGGCTACCGCGGAAGGCGCCGGCCGCATTTCCCCCAAGGGTACCATTGCCGTGGCTGAATATGACGATCAGACCTTCCGCATGGTTGCGGAGCCCGGCTCCGTCCTTGTGGATGTGTTGGTGGATGGCGTAAGCGTCGGCGCGGTCAGCGAATACACCTTCCGCTCCGTAACGCGTGACCATACCATCCATGCGGTGTTCCAGTCCGTCACACCTCCCACCACCGGCAGCGATTCCGCCGTGGTGCTGGGCATTGCCATCGGCCTGATCCTCGCCGCAGGCGTTGTCGTATTTGCCCTGCGCCGCAGGAATGAATCCTAACGGAACAATCAACGCGGGGCGGCTGCATTTTGCAGCTGCCCCCTTCTGTTTTGTGCGGATCATCGATCATATTTTATAACGCGCCCTATCCTGCGGCATGCGGGTTGAGGGTTGCCTTATTTTGGCAAGGGTTGCGATTTACGGCAATCCCCCCGTCAGCACCTTCGGTGCTGCCACCCCCTTTCTAAAGGGGGATTTTGGTAAGCTGGACAAAAAAGGCTCCTTTTGAAAGGAGCTGTCCGCTGCGCGGACTGAGGATTGTTCTTGTTCCCACCCGCACATCTTATTTTGCCGCAGGCGACTAAGGGGTTGCCTTACCCCCGCAAGCGCCGCGTTAACTCGAAAAAGTGGCTGAAAGCCACTTTTTCGACACGCAAAAAGCCCTGAAATCAGGGCTTTTTTTGGTACCCGGTAGGGGAGTCGAACCCCTGTTCCCGCCGTGAGAGGGCGGTGTCCTAGGCCACTAGACGAACCGAGCATAAATCTCACGTGGGTTCTATTATACCGAATTTTGAAAAAATGTCAACACTTTTTTGAGGAATCGCGCAGCGTTTCATACTGCTTTTGGAATTCGCGCATCCGCTCTGCCAGGATGCCGCGCAAAGCATCATGCCGCCGCTTGAGTTCCCCCTTCCGGGAACGCTCAATCAGCGCTTCATAGCGCGCAGCAACGCACGTGATGACCTTTTCCCAGCCGATGGGAATGCTCTCTTTTGCATGCTCGCCCACGGTGCGGAGCGCAGCCGGGTCCGCCAACGCATGCCGGATTATGCGGGCCAGGTCTTCCGGGGTATCCTCGGCCAAAAAGCCGTTCTCACCGTCTGCAATGGCCTCCGCAGGGCTTCCGCCGCGCGTTACAACCGCCGGTGTGCCCACAGCCGCAGCTTCGCGCAGCACGAGTGAAAACGTGTCGTAAAGGGAGGGAAACACAAAAAGCTCCGCCCTTTGGTAAAGCCCGTCGAGCAGCGCTGCATCCGAAACGTGCCCGGTCAGGATCGTATCAGCGCCGATGGAAAGCGCATCCGCCTTTTTGCGGATTGCCTCGGCATCCGCCCCCTGCCCGGCAAGAACAAGCGTAAACGGCAGCCCCTGCTGATGCAAAAGCGCCCCAGCTTCAAGAATGTGCAGAATGTTCTTTTTCCAATCCATCTGCCCAACATAGAGCAGCATGGGCTTCCCCTCCGGGATGGAAAAATGCTCCGCGGCGCGCTTGGCGTTTTCAGGATCAAGGGGATGCAGTTCCGTTCCGTTTTCCATCACAATGATCTCGCCGCCATACCCATAGCCGCGAAGGACTTCGGCCGAAGATTTGCTTACGGCCCACACCTCATCGCAGCGCTCATAGAATTCCACAACGAATTTCACGCCGAGGTGCGCGAGCGCTTCACGGCCGGTTGCCTTATAAAAATCATCGTAATATTTTGAATGAAAAGAACCCACGAGCGGAAGATCCCTTTTGGCGGTAAGCCGCAAAGCTTCCATGCCTGCGGAAAAGGGCGCATGCGCATGGATCACGTCAAGCGGCACATCCGCAATGCGGGCATGATAATGCCTGTCCAGAATCGCAAGGCCCGCTTTGTATTGCGGCGAACCCGGCACGGAGGTCCCGGTGAAGTCCACAAGGTCAAATGGAAAGCCGCCGCGATATCCGGTATTCACCATGGGGGCGATCACATAGCATTCGTGCCCAAGGCGCGGCAAATGGGTTGCATAGTTGTACACAACGCGCCCCACACCATCCACGATCGGGTAAAATGTATCCGTAAACTGGCCGATCTGCAAACTGTCCTTCTCCTTTGCATGGAATCCTGTTGAAAACAGTATACCCCGGCAAGTCGTTTTTGGCAATCAGGGCTCGTATTCGCGGCAAAGGAGCGGGGGCTTGGGATTGGCGCAGACAATCGGGACGGTAGAATTATAATCAAAATGCGGGCTATAAAACGGATCGCCCGCCGCGAGCATGGGGCGCAGCGTATCATAGCAGCGCATGCGCGTGAGCGTGGAAGCATCCTCAATGCGCGGAAGGGTTCCGTGCAGCAGCAGCGCGGCGAAAGGCGTATACGCAGAGGCAAGGCCGCGCCGGAATAACCGCAGGCAAAAATCCATGTCAGCCCCTGCATCGGAGAAGGTTTCATCAAACCCATTCAAATTTTCAAAGGTGTTTGAAAGCACCATCATGCACGCGCCGGGCAACATGGTTACCCGCCGGATTGTATTGACAAACAGGTTTTTTCGCGTCTCGCTCGTGTCGTCCGGCTCGCCGGTATATGGGCTGTTCAGCCAGCCGCACAGGCCTGCCACATCCCCGGCGGAGACGATGCGCCGGCCTACGCTGACGAGCTTTCCGCCCGCTGCCCCTACGCCCGGCCGGGAGAGCTGCTCCCGCAAGGCGCGCAGCCAATCCGGCGTAAGCACCTGCGCATCCCGGCACAGGAACAGGAGCGCTTCGCTTTGCGCTTCTGCGGCGCCCAGATTGCACAGGGCAGCAAAGCCGTCTTTTTTGCTGCGTACGATTTTTGCAGCCTTGTTTTTTTCCAGAATGTCATAGTAACGCAGCGTGCGCGGGTCGCGGCTGTCTCCATCGGCGATGATCAGCTCGTAGCGTTCAAACGCTTCATACTCCTCAATGCTTTCAAGAAGCCGCCTGAGCGAATCCACACCGTTGCGGTTGGGGATGACGATTGCGGTGCGCCCGCTTCGGCCAAGCGGGACGCGCACACGAAAGCTGCCTGCGAACGCGCCCGTTGCGGCTGAACCGGGTTGGTCGGTTGCATCAAGGTAAGCATCCACCGCCGCAATGCCCGCCGCGGAAGGGATTGTACCGGGACGTTCGCAGCGCGCGCAAAGAATGCGCGGTATATGCGCGATATGGCGCGTGTGCGCCGCGCAGCGGAGCGTATAATCATATTCCAGCGCAGGGATGCTTGCGCCCGTATCCGGACTGCACAGGCCGCCTGAGCGCGTGTACAACATCTGGGAAACCGCAAACGGCCGGCCAATCATGTTATAGGAAAGCTGCGTCAGCTCCGAATATTCCGGTTTGCAAACCGGGTCCATATGGGCGCCATCCGGCAAAAGCACATCTTCATCCGCATAAAGCAGCTCTGCCATGGGGTTGGCGTTAATTGTTTCTGCAAAATGAAACAGCGCGTCTGGCGCAAGTACATCCCCTTCTGCAAGGAACATCACAAAATCAAAATTCTCCTGCCGGTCGCCCGCGATTGACCAGTTTGTGTAGCTTTGCGCCGCAAGGGAGGCCTGCGTGCGCGCCGCTTTCTTTTTTTCATCAAGCGAAAAAAGCTTGATGAGAAACTTCGGCATAAAGTGCAGCTCCGCTTGTCGCTGTGCCGCAAGCGTTTCCGCATCCGCGGCATGGCGCGCCCAAAATGCACCGTAATCTTCCTCCGGTGCATAACAAACGGCCGCCGGCTTTCGCTCGGTTATGGCGGCAAACAGCGCCGCGATTGCATCCGTTTTTTTGCCCATGGGCGTATTTTGCCTTTTTCCGGTCGGGGTTATGCAGATAAAGGTGTTCGCCTTCTGTTTTTGAACACCTCCGAACTGATTAAACCGAATCTTACATCATTGACAAAATCTTATGTTTCATGGGCCTGCGCACAATTTCCTGATCGCAGCGGACGGCCGCATTTATAACACGCTGTCGCTTGCAGGCGGAACGGCAACGCTTCGGCGCGGAGAAGCGGATGTGCCGCAGGTATATTATTCTCTGAACGGCCGCGCGCTGTATGCGCGGTTGGGAAAACTCCTGTTCGGGGCTGCCTGGCCTGCGGATGCGTGACGCGGGAACACGCTTTGCTTTTCCCAGATTACAAGCGAGGGCACGCCCGAAGGTGCGCCCTCGCTTTCTGTCTGCCGCATTTGCATTTATCTTACAGCTTCTCCGGTTCTTCCACCGTTTCCCCTTCAAGCGTGACTTTCTTGATGCGCACGGGTTCGATGGGTCGGTCCGCATAGCCCGTAGGAACGGCGGCAATGGCATCCACGACGTCCATGCCCTCCGTCACCTGGCCGAAAGCGGCGTACTGGCCATCCAAATGCGGCGCATCCTGATGCATGATGAAAAACTGGGAACCTGCGGAATTCGGGTTCATGGCGCGCGCCATGGAGATCACGCCGCGCTTATGTTTGAGCGGATTCTTCACGCCGTTTGCAGCAAATTCGCCTTTAATGCTGTACCCCGGGCCACCCATGCCGGTTCCATCGGGGCAGCCGCCCTGAATCATGAAGCCGGGGATGATGCGGTGGAACGTAAGCCCATCGTAATATCCCTTGTCCGCAAGGGAAAGGAAGTTCTTTACGGTGTTCGGGGCAGCGGATGCATCGAGCGCAAGCTTGATAATCCCGCCGTTGTCCATTTCGATGATGACCATACTGTAAGTCTCCTTTGTTATGATAAGTTCATGAAAGCAAAATCATTTTGGCTGCACAGATCAGCCGTGCAGGAAGTTCATGGCGAGTGCGCCATACACGTTAAGCAAAATGCCGAACCACGCAGCAAAGCGTTCCCAACGGCAGAGCGACTGCCGCTTCGCAAGGCAAAGATACGCGAGCGCAAGCGGCAGCAGATCGCAGGTATAGCGCGCGCCAAACTGCCAGCCGCCAAACGTTTTATGCCAACACAACAGAAGCAGGTTCAGGAGCATTGCCGCGAGCAGCACATAGCGCATCGCATCCATTTGCCTGTGCCGCGCGTCGGAAACGATTTGCCCGAACAGCAGCAGGAAAAAGGGGTTGGCAACATAAAACAGGAACCCATCAAATACAGGGTATTCAAGCGATAGCCCTTCGCCAAAGGCAATGGGGCGCAAAAAGATATTTTTGAGGTTTGCAAAAATATAGGAAAGGTGGAACTGCCCATTTTCCGCCTCCGTGAATTCCGGCAGATAATTGTGCCCGAATTCCAGCACGGAACCGAAGCGCGCGTAATTGTACCACATATAGGCTGCGGCAACGCCAAGCGGAATCAAAAACGCCTTCCACTGGCGCAGCGCTGTTTTGCAAAATCCCTCGTCCGGCCTGCGGTCCTGAAGGTAAAAGAACAGGAACAACGGAAAAAATGCAAGCGCCGAAAACGGCCTGCACCCAACTGCGAAGGCTACGAGCGCATACGCAAGCACGCGCCTTTTGCACATGGCGCAATGGAGCGCCCACGTGAGCAGGAACATGTTGAGCGCCTGCGCCATGAACCACACGCCGCCGTTTGTGCTCATCCACATCAGATTGCTGCCCCAGGTGAGCAGCAGCGCTCCGAGCACAGCGCATGTTTCACGCATGCCGGCGCGGCGGAGGCAGCGGTAAGCAAGCGCCGCCGTCGCCATGGTCACGATGGCGATAATGAGGTTGTTGGGCGTGTTTTCGCCGAAAAGAAACGTAAACGGCAGCAGCACGACAGAGGGGAACGGAGGGAAGGAAACATAATACTCCCCTTGATAAACCGCAAGCTCCAGCCAGGGATAATTCTGCCCGAGCGAGAGGCTTCCGCGCCGCCAAGCCATCGCCTGCAAAGTATAACTGTCCCACGCGGAATGCGAAAGGAGCGTGCCGCCAAGCAGGTCGTGCAGCAGGAGATAGCCGAACGCCATCAGGGCAAGCATGCAAAGAAGCGTCGCGTCAACACACGGGCGCTTTTTCGGTTGTAAAGTGCGTTGATCCATGTTGGTATCATACCCCAAATGCGGCACGGATGCAACGCCGGATGTTTTACTGCGCCCAGATGAACGGCCTTGCCGCTTCTTCGCCCCTCTGCACGCGGAGCGCGCCTTCGGCAAGCGCCTCCATTTCGTGCTCTCCGGGGAGCACGGCAACGGGGGCGATCCATTGAATCCGCCTCTGGATAGCGCTTGTCAGCCGTTCGGAATATGCCGCGCCTCCGGTGAGGATGATGGCATCCACCTTGCCGCACACAGCTGTGGCAAGGTCGCCCGAAGCTTTTGCAATGCCATAGGCGAGCGCATCGAGCACGAGCGCTGCGCGCGCGTCTCCCCCATCCGCCATGCGTTCCGCCTCGCGCAGGTCCATCGTGCCAAGAAGCGCAACCAACCCGCTCCCGCCGCGGATATATTTGGCCATTTCACGCTCGGTGTATTTGCCGGAATAGCACAGCCGCACAAGCGGCATCGCCTGAAGCCTGCCGCAGCGGGTGGGGAAAAAACCGGCGTCGTCATCGCTGTACATGTCGATGGCACGGCCCTTGTGGAACAGCCAGGTGCTCCCGCCCCCGCCGATGTGTTGGACGATCAGCGTGCAATCCGCAAACGGGCGTTTGAGCGTTTCTTCCGCATAGCGCCGTGCCATCGCGCGGGAGTTGAGCGCATGGCCGCGGCTTTCCTTTGGGATTTCGGGCAGGCCGGTAATCCGCGCAATGGGCTCGAGCTCGTCTACCACCACAGGGTCATAGATATAGGCGGGGATGCCGAGCGGGATGGCGATGGCCTGCGCCACCGCACAGCCAACGTTGGAGATGTGAACATCCACAGTCTGCGCAAACATATAATCAACCATGTCCTGCGTAACGGCGTAAGCGCCCGCCGCACAGGGAGGGAGCATGCCGCCGCGCGCCACAACGCAGGTGAGCGTTTCAAGGGAAATTCCATGCCGCGTGAGTGCCTGCTCCGCACAGGTCCTGCGGTAATCAAGCTGATCCATCACCCAATGGAAGCGGGAAAGCTCTGCTTGTGGATGATCCACAGTTTCGCGCAGCAGAGCGGCGGAATCGTCGTAAACGGCGATCTTCGTGGAAGTCGTGCCGGGATTGATGACAAGAATCCGCTCCATAGGCACCTCAGCATGCGCCTGCCGCAATGGCAAGCGAATTATATTTTTCCTCTGCGCTTGCACCGCGTGAGGTCAGCACAATCGGCGCTTTTGCGCCAAGAATCAGGCCCGCCATGGGCGCGCCGCAATTTACGATGTAGCTTTTTCCCAAAAGATTGCCGGAAACCAAATTCGGCGTAAGCAGAATATCGAACTGCCCCGCAAGCGGCGTATGGTACCCCTTCAATTTCCCGGCTTCCGGCAACATGGCAAGGTCGTAAGAGATGGGGCCGACGAACCGGCAGGTGCCGAATACGCCTTCCTCCGCGCGCTTTTGCAATGCAGCAGCCTCCACGGTTTCCCGAATTTTCGGATGTACGGTCTCAGAACCGCAAAGGCCGGCCACGTTAGGGCATTCGTAGCCAAGCCCATGGAAAAACTCCACCGCATTGCGGACAATTGCCTCCTTTTCCGCAAGCGTAGGCTCCGGGCACATCCCGCCATCCGTCAGGCAAAGCAGCTTAGGGTAACCGGGCAGTTCAAAAAAAGCGACATGGCTCATCAAGGTGCCCTTGCGCAGGTTGGCCTCGGGCATCAGGACGCCTTTGAGCAGCTCCCCCGAGGTGATGCGGCCCTTCATCAAAAAATTTGCGCGCCCTGCATGGAACAGCTTTGCCGCAGTCACGCTGGGGTGCTCGCCTGCATCCGGTACAACAATCGGGAAGCGCTCCGCATCCGTTCCGAGCGAGGCGAGTATTGTGCGGATCGCATCTGCCTCCCCAATGAGCACCGCATCCAAAATGGGTTCCGCATGCAGCACGGCTTCGAGGGCATGCGCATCATCTGCTCCAACGACCGCTACGGTTTTGCGAGCACCGCGCTTCACGCGCGTGGTCAGATCCGAAAAGCTCCGAACAACCATGAGTTACTCCTTATGACTTGAATTTTAAAATACTACTATATAAATATAGTCCATCCGCCGTGAGGGAACAAGGCGGATGGACAGAGTATATTATCTATTATTACGCTCATATTACGCTCAGGAAAGAAGAAGCAGGCTGACGCCAAAGAAACGCTCAGAGCGCCTCCGCCTGAAGCTTCTCATCGGAGGAAGGATCTTCAAACGAGCCATGGAGGATGAAGTCCGTCATCACGGAAATAAACTCAATGTTTGTGGGGGTCCAATTCGTTCCAAACGCACCAAACAATTGTGAAAGCAGCGCCTGGTTTCCGTTTTCCCAGGTGCGCTCAATCGCAAAGCGGATGTTGCGGTCCAAAGCGGAACGCGTACAGCCAAACAGTTCCATAATTCTTGGATAGACCATTTTGGGTAAACGATAAATGTATTCCGGATGGCGATGTGTAATTCGCAGGATTGCGAGGCTATAACCGTATCCTGCATACTTCGGATGCATTCCGATAGCGCGTAAGGCTAAGGCAGGTGCATTTGAGTGGCTGTGCATAAGTCGCATTCCTCCTAAAATGAAAATAAATAATGTGAATAGTGGATTTACAGTACGGCGAAACAATAAGCATTTAACACGAAATTAACTATATCATGTACTTGAATTTTTCGCAAGAGGATTATGGAAAATTTAGCAGAATCTTGTCATAGGCCGTCATAATGGACACTAATCCTAAAAAATACACAATATATTGGGCAGGTGCTAAAATTGCGGAGAAATTTTTAAAAAAAGTTTTAATCGAAAAATCAAAATAAGTACCTTTAAAAAATATACGGATTTTTCGACAAAAATCAACTTTATTGGGTGGTGAATCCGCAGAAAGGAGGCCCTGCGTTCAAATCGGATGGCTTAGCTATATTTTTAGAACTTTCTTTTCATTTTATCGTTGACACGGCTTAGAGAAATAGGGTATACTATCACTTGCAGTTGCAACAGGGCACTGCGATCGGGAGCATAGCTCAGCTGGGAGAGCACTTGCCTTACAAGCAAGGGGTCACAGGTTCGAGCCCTGTTGCTCCCACCAAACGGCCCGGTAGTTCAGTTGGTTAGAATGCCAGCCTGTCACGCTGGAGGTCAGGGGTTCGAGCCCCCTTCGGGTCGCCATTTCGCCTCGGTAGCTCAGTTGGTAGAGCAAGGGACTGAAAATCCCTGTGTCGGTGGTTCAAGTCCACTCTGAGGCACCAGTTGCGGGAGTAGCTCATTTGGTAGAGCGCCGCCTTGCCAAGGCGGAGGTGGCGGGTTCGAGCCCCGTCTCCCGCTCCAATATGGCGCCATAGCCAAGCGGTAAGGCAGAGGTCTGCAAAACCTTCATCCCCGGTTCGATTCCGGGTGGCGCCTCCAAGATAAAAGAAGCAACCTAAGGCAACTACTCATAAAACAATATCAACTAACAAACTAAAATAGGGTAGCTGCCATACAGGGGGCAATTAAAATCAGTATACTATCCATAATGGGTGGTATACTGATTTTTTTAATAGTTATGGTAGCGCATTTATGTTATAATAAAAGAAACTAGGAAAGGACGGTAAATAGCAAGGATGAAATTACGAAATTTTCTTTACATTAACAAAAAACTATTAGATGATTATATTTCGGCAATCGACGGGTATGTATATGAAGAAGAAACTCAAAAGCTCAATGAAATAAATCAGAAAGCAGCCAATGCAAAAGCGAATGTTCTTGGTATAGGTGGAGATGGTAAATATGAAAAGCAATCTTCCGAAGAAGTTGAAAGAAAAGTACGCATTAGTGATGCGGCAAAATTTGACAAATTGTTTAATTATTTATCTGTAGATGAATATTCGCCTTTAAAATATTATGAAATACTAAACGATGAAGAATTTAACAATTTAAGTAGAGATGAATTTATTGAGGTGTTAGTAACTCCGCGATTTTCTAAGATGAAAGAATTATCCGATACAGTGAAAAAAATTAGTTCTCTTGCAGAGATGTTTGAGACTATTACACAACAAAGTTTACTTGATGCTAAATCTGAAGAAACAATAAATGGGATTTCATTATTAGGAAGTTTAAAATCTGAGAATGGTATTTCGTGCGTTTTTTCTTTTGAAGATGAAAAATTTCCTCTTATTGCACGTTTAGACGAAAGCTATTTCAAATGTGAATTATCTCAATTTGTCGGACAGTTTTATATGCTTTGCAAAATACAGAAGAAAATAATTAAGGGACAGAGCATAAAATTAGACGAAATTTTTGAGGATATAAAAAGATTACCCTTGAATAGAGAGCAACGCAGAAAAATGCCTAAAAATTTAGATAACCCCGACGTTATTCGTGATGTTATTAAAGGACCTGCTTTACAAGTAATTCCTATTGCAATTTATCAATAACGATTAGTTACGCAGTAGAACCCCATTTTTGAGGGAAAAGGTATAAATCCCTTTCCCTTAATGTTTTCGTGTCTGTAAGCCGCCTAAATCAAGGCTTTTTTGCCCTCTACTACGTAACATTACTGTGGCAATTCATATAGCAGTTTACATGGAACAAAGCTTATGTGTAGTTATTGCTTCCGGCATTGGATTACCCGATATTGGATTTTCCGACATCGGGTAATCCGACGTCGGAAAATCCAACGCAATTAAATAAAGATACATAAAGTAAAGATAAAATAATTACGGATTTAATCAATTACCCATTCCATTCCTTTCCGTTCTCTTAATTTTCCCTCTCCCCATAAACTATCGGAACGGAAGTGAAAGGAAACGGAAATGCAGGAATAATTATCCGTTCAAAAAATCCAGAATTGATAGAGAGCGTAAGCGGTCTATCCGATTGCGCTCTTAGCTGCCACATAGCAAGGACAGGGAAAACCGTCAAGGACGCGAAGCGCGAAGTTTATCCTTGACGGCTTTCTCTGGCTTTGCTACCCGTTACTTATAAAAACGAAACTGAATTATCGCTTTCATAAGCTGTGCTTGTAGTCGGTCTTGAATATCGCTGTTGAAATGCCCTTGATACTTGGACAGGTACTTAATGCGTGGACTGTAATGCTGTAAAACAAGTTCAATCGCTTCTGGCTCTCCGGTGACTGCCTTTTCAATGACTTCAAAAGGTATCAGCTTCTTGTTCCTCATGTTCTAATCTCTCCATTTCTTTTCGTAGCTGCTTTAGTGCTGCTAATTTCCAGTAATTTGCTGTGCTTCTGCTTCTTCCGTACTTTTTCCCGATTTGAGCGTCGGTATAACCGAAGAAAAAGTACAGAAACAAAACATTGCGTCTTTGCTCGCTCAATTTTAATAGTGCGTCGGCTAATCGTTTGCTTGCGACAACAAACTTTTTCCCTTTTACAGCAAAGACAGTCGGTTTGTCGTACTGCTCAAAATAAGTATCCGTTGTGAACGGTTCAAGCGGTGTTTCGGATATTATGTATTCAAGCGATACTTCCCGTTTCTGTTTCCGTCCGAAATCGCGGTATGCACTCATAGCCGCTTTGTGGAGAACAACCTTGCAAAAAGCAGCAAAAGTGTACTCGATATGCTCCTTGTATTCTTCCGAATAAATCATCAACTCACCCCCTTTCTTCCCAGTAGGGGGCTATTACAGCAAACGTCCATGCAATCACAAGACCACATAGGCGTTTGGTAATATGAGTTATTTAGACATATAGAATGATATGTGTGTTCATGCTGATAGCCGGAATATCCCGTTGTATGGAATAGGCTTTTTTTGATGATTGAAGAATATCAGTGATACAGAAAAAGGACATGGCAATACCTCCTTGATACCGCCATATCCTTAAAAATGGGTAACTTTAATACACCTCACGCAATCTGCTTTTCATAAGAGAAAACGGCGGCTCTGATTATTGTTTTTCAAAGCTGCCGTTTATTATCAAGTTACGCAAGGACAGATACCTAAACGCAGCTTAATTTTTCTTGTTTACTGAATATTTGCGTCTTTTTTTAATCTTTGTTTTGCTTCTTCCACGCTTTCGCCGTCTTTGGTTAGATAGCGGTCAACAAAAGCATCCTCGATTTTTGTGTAACCTCCGACAACTGTATCTTCGATTTTTTCAAATGTTCCAACAACTTTTTCTGCAATTTTTTCGTTTGCCTTTACTAATTTTGACTTCGCCATAATGTATTTATCCTTTCCTTTTCTGACCTCTCCCTATCATCACAATTCCAAGTATCAGTATGAACAGGCAGACAGCGGCACCGGTCAAGCTATTCATCAACTGTATTGTGCCTTTGTCCATTGTTCCAAAAGAAACAAGCATTGACCGCTGTAATGTAAGAATCGAAGCGGCTACCTCTGCATATCCGATATTTCGGACAACCGCAAGCAGCAGAGAGGGATTTTTATGTTGCTTTACTGCTTTGACAATCGCCACTGTAATTTTCCCAAAGGTATAGGTCGCTATGGTAATCATAACAATCTCTCCATACTTTGTAGCGATATTCTGCGACAAGCTAATATAGATTACGCCTGTCAAAACAAAACTCAATACTGTGAGCAATATACCGGAAAACTTCGTTACAAAACGCTCCGTATCTGCGGTGTAGGCAGGATTGCTCTTATGCCCGTACAAAACAGCAGAAAAACGCAGAGTGCTTAAAACAACATAGTATGCACACAAGGTAAGAAACCACAACGACTGATTGGCGAAACCAAGCACACCATGATAAAGTGCATACAGCAAGTTTAGAATAAAGCTAAATGTAGTAGCAAAAAGTATTCTATATTTCTGCTCCCGCAGGATATATTTTCCGAACCTGTATTTTTCAATTTTGCTGATTGCTTTGTGTTTTATACTCATGCGTTCTTCTTTCGTATAACGAACAGACCGATTTACTCTTTAATGCCTTTGGCTAAAGGAATAAGGCAAAGCAAAACTACAATACCTACAAGACCGATAGCAATTCCTAAAATCATCTTGCCCCACACCATACTAAAGCACATACCTACACCTAAGGCTAAAGCACCGATAACACCGACGATAATGGTAAGAATGTTTTTACCCGAAATTCGGATAGGCTCTTTATGCGTCATTCTTCTCCATACAAGCAAAGTAATCAACGCAAGGAATAATCCTACACATCCAAAGATAATTCCCGGCTGAAATGCACCCCACTCTGGGATTAACGCCATACACATACCAAGTGCAAAGAGTACGCCGCTGACTGTACCTAATACCATTGCTACAAAACTACTTTTTTTCATTTGAAAGCACCTCCAAAATTTTCATTAAAGCAACTGTTGTTGTTTTAATCTGTTTATAGTATAATTCTTGTGGGAGTTGAAAAACAATCATCAATTCGCGCACAAGTGTTGGAATAATGGAAGAGGTGCAGCATGAACACAAAAAATAATCGGCGGCGGCGTGAGTCCATAGAGCGCATTGAGAAAGCATTTCTTGAATTGCTGCAAACAAAAGAATTACATGAAATTACAGTATCGGATATCTGCAAATCCTGCGAATTAAATCGAAGTACCTTTTATGCAAACTATATTGACATTTTTGACCTTGCAGACAAGGTGAGGGAGCATTTAGAAGATGAGGTAAACCAACTTTATGAAGCAGAGAAAAGCCAAGGTTTCAACAGCAACGATTATCTGAAACTGTTCCATCACATTAGGAATAATCAACTGTTTTATCGAACCTATTTCAAACTTGGATATGATAATCAATATCAGATTAAGTATTTTGATGTACACCAAGCAGAACAACATTTTGCTAATAAGCATATTGATTACCATATAGAATTTTTTAGGAGTGGATTTAATGCGATTGTAAAAAAATGGATTGCAGGCGGCTGTAAGGAAACGCCGGAAGAAATGGACGAAATAATCCGTAGTGAATACAGAGGGCGTGCTTAATTGAATTACTAAAACAGCGCAGGCTTTGAAAGACGTTATGATTACAAAAATCATAGCGTTTTTCTTTTTCTGTCTTTGGCATTTCAGAAACTTATCCGTAGTAGGGAACAAGAAAAGTTTTATAAAAATTTCTCTCAAAACTTCGGCAAAATCGCCCTGTACGGTGTTGTAGGTAGTGAGAAGAAAAACAGAGGGTTTGGGATACTTCCCAACAAGCAAAAATCGTCCGCTGTCGGCAGACAGAAAACGGACGATTTTACGGAAAGGGTACCCCTTTCCTATGCTTGCTGAGAAACTTTTCTTCTATCAAACTACGAAAGGACGGGAAAGGAATGGAACGGAAACGAATTATCAAAGACGGTCAAATCGTCGTGAAAAATCCCCTGTATCAAGAACTTCCAAATCGTGAAGTCGTTATCAAATCGGGGAAAACGCTCTACCGATTTACAGGCAGCTATGACGGAAAGAAATCCTTGCCGAGCAAGGTTTTACACCTTATGGAACAGGAAAATTTACAGAAAGAAGTTGATAAAAAGGACGGGAGCCGATAAAATGAGTACATACAATCCTGTATGGCAGACTGCCCGCCAACGAAAGGAGCAAACTTATGTTAAGGCAGTCTGACAACAAAATTACCGCCCTTTATTGCCGCTTATCCCGCGACGACGAATTACAGGGCGACAGCAACAGCATTGTAAATCAAGAGTTAATATGTAAAGGGTGGTTTCTGCCATCTAATACATATGACTGCGGCTCATTTGTGGTGAATGAAACAGCAGTTGTAGGAAAGGAGCAAAAAGGCCTTATAACCGCTGGAAATCAACACAAAAGGAGCTGAATTTTATGAAAACCATCTTTGAAGAAATGGGCGGTACATACCGTCAAGTGGGCGATTATTTTATTCCCAACATTACTTTGCCGGATGACGGCGAATATCAGATAGGCAAATACGGGCGTATGCGCCGCAGCTATCTGAAAGAACATCGCCCCATTCTCTACACAAACCTGCTCACAAGCGGAACGCTGCATCGGCACCTTGCCGAGATCGACCAAGCCTGTTATGAGCGAATGGAAATCCTCGTTTCCGATATGGCAGAGCAGGAAGGCGTAACAGAAGCGCTGAAAGCCGCTGACCAAATGGAATGGGTGCGCCGGATGAACAGCATCCGCAGCCGCGCGGAGGAAATCGCTTTGACCGAGCTTGTATATGAATGACAAATGCCCGTTATCGGTTGCATGGCCGATAACGGGCATTTTTACACTTTAGTTCTTTTGTTCCGTGCTGGCTACCAGACGGTCAAAGTCACTCTGATACAGCTGATCCTGAATGACACGGTATTGCTCAAACTCGCTTTCGGCAAAGGCTTTTGCAATGGCAGCGGTGACTTTTCCCTTATTTTGCAGAATATCTGCATCGTTGAATTGCAGAAAAGCGTCCAGCTTGGAGGCCCAATCTGCCATGGTCATAGGGATATGCCGTCTGGCCTGCCGGGTGGCGTAGTCCAGATACATGGTGACGATTTCGTTCAATTCCTGCATTTCATCCATGGATAAGTAATTTTTTGCAACGGACACATCTGCCTTGACAATCTTGCCGTCAGGAGCATTCTTCCATGAGGTCAGCCCCATGTGTTCCTTGGTGTGATCGGCTCGTGCCATAATGACCTCTGCCGCTGTGCCGCCATGGACGGCATAGTGCATCTTATTCTGAACTGTGGCAAAGAAATCCTTTGTGGTCTGGCTATCGAGAGAGTAGTCCACCGCGGTGGCGTAAATATCCGTAATTTTCTGATAGAAGCGCCGTTCGCTGGCCCGAATCTCCTGAATCTCGGAAATCAGGTGTTCGAAGTAGTCCTCATCAAAAATCTGCCCATTGATGAGCCTGCTCTTATCCAGCACATACCCCTGCTTGGTGAAGGTGTCCAGCACCTTGGTTGCCCACTGGCGGAACTGCGTGGCTCTGCCGGAATTGATCCGATAGCCTACGGCTATGATGGCGGACAGAGAGTAGAACTTATAGTGATAGGTTTTTCCGTTATCCGCAACTTGTGCAAAATTTGCACAAGTTGCATCTTCGGACAATTCACCGCTTTCATATACATTTTTCAGATGCTTTGTCACAACGCTCCGGTCTACATCAAAAAGCCGTGCAATGGCCTTTTGGGTCAGCCAAACGTCGTGATCCTGTACCCGTACCTCAATGCCATCCTCATGGGCATCTTTCGTGAACACAAGGAAATCCACTGTGCTGTTGCGGATTTGCAGTTTATCCTTCTTGGCGTCTGCCATGTCGTTTCACCTCAATCTTCTTCGCTGGTTTTCTTCCCACGGCTCTTGTACACATTATACTGATTCTTGCACCGGGGGCTGCAAAATGCGGAATTGGAGCGGCTGCTCAGGAACACCTTCTGGCAGTGCTTGCACAGCCGCAGGGGCTTCTCTCCATCCACCAGCAGGAAGCTGAACATCATCTGGATGCCCAGAAGCAGCGAATGGAAGTCCCAATAGATGGTCGGCTTGTCC
>Ga0129308_1002138_pt1 | contig 17712 bp, 23 predicted proteins | sample L827metagenome_FD_94440 | JGI IMG/M metagenome (GOLD analysis project Ga0129308, IMG submission 94440) | Ring-tailed lemur group fecal microbial communities from Wisconsin, USA - L827 metagenome | ecosystem: Host-associated > Mammals > Digestive system > Large intestine > Fecal | place: USA... | reverse complement strand
TCATTTCAAAAATCTTTATGAAAAAGATAAAAATAGGTATCTGCAAATGGAAAACAAAGAGCAAATGCTTATAGAACAAATAGGGAAGCCGGTGGCTATTTTGAAAAGAAAAGGGCAACCGTTAACTTTGAAAGAACTTAGAAAAATTTTAGAAAAACAGCCGGAACAGCTGAGCTTATTTGAATGCAGCGATATAGGTGGTTGCGGTTGTTTTATAGGAGACGATTAGATGAACCTAACCAAAGAAGATTGGATTTTGATTAAACAAGGCCTGATCCAATTAGATAAGCAAGGCAATTTTGGACGAGCTCCAAATGATTTGAGAATTAAGCTCGAACAAGAATTAAAGAACAAACAAACATCGCTCAGAGAGCAAATTTTGAAGCTTGAGAAGGTGCTGGATAAAGCCTGTGAACTTTTAATAGAAGCTAATTCACAAGATCTAAATATATTTGCAGAGGTTTTGGATGTTGACGTTTACTATTGGCGAACAGAAAAGTACGAATGGAAAGCACTTTTAGAGGAGATTGCAAAGAATGAAAATACATGAATTAAAAACTGATCCTGAATATTTCCAAGCACAGTTATCAGGGATAAAGAATTTTGAAGTTCGTTTGAATGATAGAGATTTTCAAAGTAACGACACCCTTGTCCTTAGTGAATGCGTAGATGGAAAATATACAGGAAGACAAATATGTTTAAGAATTACATTTATTTTGGATGATCCTCAATATTGTAAAGACGGTTATGTAATTATGAGTACTAAGCGTTGTTAGAAAGGACGGTAAAGCAGATGAAGAAATTTGATAAATTGATTGAAAAGATACAAAACGGTGAAATTACGAGTAGATCGCTGGATTGTATCGAATTGGCAAAAGAATTCAGAGGATTCGATGTTGATTGTAACAACACTGCCTGTAGTGAATGCGAAATAGCACTCTATTTAGCATTGAACGAAGACTACTCCAAGCCGATATGCTTGACTAAGAACGAAAAAGCTATTTTGGAATCTATTCCTGAAAAATATGAATGGCTAGCTAGGGATAAAAATGGCGATTTATATGTTTACGATACAAGAGTTTGTAAGAGCTATACTGCACAAGCGTGGGAGGGCGAAAATCTTCTATTTGAGACCATGGGGATATTTAGAAAGCTTTTCCAGTGGATTAAGTGGGAAGATGAAGAACCATATAACATTCAAAAAATTCTGGAAAATTGTGAGGTGATTGCTGATGAATGAATATCAAGAAGCTTATGAGCGATTAACCAGAAGAGATTATAAATATGCAGATACGGAAAGTGTGTATGAAGATTTAGAAAGCTTAAGACCGTTAGTTGAAAGAGCAACACAAAAAGAACCTATTTCAAAAGCTGTGAAGGGTTTTGATGAGGAAGTTTCTAGCCACCTTGTTTGTCCAAACTGTGGTCAACCGATTGTTCATGTATGGCGGACAGAAGATTATAAGCCTAATTACTGCCACTACTGCGGACAGGCATTGAAATGGAGTGAGAAAGAATTAGTTTGATTATTGGAGGGGATAGAAAATGAATAAATACCAAAAAGTGTTGGAAATTATTAATTTAAAAAATCAAATTGAAAGAAATCATTTTGGCACCGAAATTGAGATAAGCGTCGAAGCTGGAAAAATATTTGTTACAAGACATTCTCATCGTGATTGTGGAGGCGGTATTGTAACAGGTACTATAGCTTTTATTGTTCAAAATAAAAAACCAACAAAAAAGGTGCTAAACATAATAATCAAAGAATTAAAAAAAATAAACAATACGCCAGTAAAAGCGAATTCAAGTGATTTATTTACTGTAAAAAATGCATTAATTGACAAAGAATCATCAAATGGTGCTATAAGCGTGAAACAAATATGATTAATCGCAAAGAAATGCTTGACGAGCTACTCAGTATGAATAACGAATCTGCCGATAAAGCAGTTGAATATATTCATAAGTTAGAAGCTTTGTGTTTCCTGTTGGCTTCAGGAGATAAATTGTTAACATACAGTGAGCATAAAAATGAATATGATATTTCTGCACTTAAAGCTGAGTATGCATGTGTAGATAATCTTATTGTAAACAAAATTGCAATGAAAAAGGAGTGAGATTAATGGTGATTGAAAAAGAGGTGTTGGCGCAATTGGCGGAATCCGGAGTGGTTCATTCTCTTGTTTTGTTAAGATCGGATATTAAGAATTATAGAGCGTTAGCTGCAGAATTGGAGATGTTACAAAAAGATTACACGAATCAAGTCATCTCTTTAAAAGAAAAGGTTATGAAAGCTGACGAAGACCTGAAAAAAGTTAAAAGTTCGGGGTATGGATCAACTACCGGAAGTGCTGTAGCTGATGAGAAATTAAACAAATTAATTTCAAATAAACAAATTGCCGAAAATAAACTTCAAGTCTTTTTTGAGCAAAACAATTTTACATATTATAATCGCGTTTGGGTATTGAGTGCAAGAATTGCTAATGTGGAGTGCTTATTGTCTAAAATGAACTATAAAGACAGAAAGTTTATTGAAGATCTATACATAAAGCCTATCGGATTTAAGAACGTTGCAGATAAATATCGAATTGAAAATGAGGGAAATATTTATCGAAAAGCCAATAACATTCTTAGAAAATATATGTAAAAAAGAGGTATGATATATTATTCACTTGTTTTTGGTGCTATGATGTATATGTGGATTTAATGGGAAAGTCATAAATGTTTCACCTCTGTAAGATTTATTATCGCTAAGAAACCGTTGTTGTAGCAGCGGTTTTTTAGTTTGCGGAAAGGAGCTGTGGCGTGGACAGTTATAAATTGAAGAAGTGGCTAGAAGAATTGATCGAAAAAGATGAACTTTGGCGATTCTATAAATCAAGAGAATTTAGAGCTTTGCGCAAACAAATTCTTAAAGATGATCATTATGAATGTCAGATATGTAAGCGACCAAATGCAACTACTGTTCATCATGTGCAATTTGTCAGAAAACATCCAGAATTAGCTCTTTCCAAGTATTATTGGTATCAAGGGAAAAAATATAGAAACTTAATTTCCGTATGTAAAGAGTGTCATAATGCTCTTCATCCTGAAAAGCGCAGAGGAAAAGAGAGAAGCTGCAACCATCAAGTGACACAAGAAAGGTGGTAAGAATATGGAACCAAGTGATAAAGACATGATTGTTGAAGAAAATATTTTTAATAAGTTAACAAGAAAAGAAATCTATACAATCTATGGTCGTATCAGATATATTGTACAGGACGATCATTGCAAGCCAATTGCTGTCAGTGAAGTAATCAACACTATTAATGATGAAAGCAAGGAAGAACTAAACCGTTTGTTCAATTATTCTGTAGAATTAATTGATTATGTTCTTGAATATGTAAAATCTCATGCAAAATAATCCCCCCCCATCGAAAAAAATCAACTTTTTGAGGGAGGGGCTTTCAACGGAAGGTGGGCACGACATTTCCGGTTTTTCTCGCGCACATGTAAAAAATGGAGGTGGTGATATGTCAGAAAAGGTTGATCCAAAAACAATACATCGAAAAAAAGAATACAAGGAGCTTCGCGATAATTTGATAAGACAGCTTGTAAACGACAAAAAAGATTGCAAGCAGAATTTAGATTTGGTCGCAGATTATATGGATCTTTGGGTCACCAAAAGACTTCTTAGAGAGGATATATTTGAAAGAGGCGTTAAGGTCGAATGTTACACCGCAAGGGGAGATTTAAATTATAAGAAAAACGAAAGTGTAACAGAACTGACAAAAATAAATGCATCAATGCTAAAGATACTGCAGCATTTAGACATTAGCATCACCGCAAATGAAGATGATGCAGATGATGAGATGTAATTTTCCAAAAATGCCCAACGATGTAGAAAACTACATACGTTTTGTTTACGAACACATGGATGAGCACTGTACTTGGACAATTAAGTTTTGCGAATTGATCATCAGGAGCTTTGAAAATGAAAAGTTATATTGGAATGAAGAAAAAGTTAATAAGTATTTTTCATATCAGAAATATTTTCCGTTTTCATTGCTATTATGGGAAAGATGTTTGTTTGTGCTTCATAACTGTGTTTTTAGGGAAGATGGATTGCCGCGGTGGCCGGATTTGATGATCGTTGTTGGACGTGGTGCCGGCAAGAATGGTTATTTGTCATTTGAAGATTTCTGTCTGCTTTCGCAGGCTCATAACATACAAAACTATAACATTGATATTTATGCAACGAGCGAAGATCAGGCAATGACTTCATTTAAAGAAATATATGAAGTGCTTGAGAAAAATAAGGCAAAATTAAGTAAATACTTTTATTGGAATAAGGAAGTTATTAAGAATAAGATAACCCGATCCGAATTAAGATACCGTACACGAAATGCAGATACAAAAGACGGTGGCAGACCAGGAAAAAATGATTTTGACGAACTTCATGCTTATGAGAATAACGAATTAATTGATGTAGCAAATACTGGTTTAGGAAAAATCGAACATCCTAGAACAACGATAATCACCACACAGGGCGATGTGAGAGATGGCCCGCTCGACGATGAAATGAAAGATGGCTATGATGTTCTTGATGGTAAAATGAGTGACAATGGAAAATTGTATTTCTTCTGTATGCTGGATGATAAAAAAGAGGTGGACAATGAAAAAATGTGGAATAAGCCTAATCCATCACTTAGATTTAGACCTGATCTTTACGAACAAATCAAAAAAGAATATGTATCTTATAAAAAACGTCCTGAGAAAAACAGGGCGTTTATTGTAAAAAGAATGAATCTTATTGAAGAAAATAAGGATATTGCCATAACATCTTGGGAAAACATTCTTTCCACAAATCGTCCATATATCGATTTAATTGGTCACGAATGTATATGCGGCATTGACTACGCAAAGACAAGTGATTTTGTGGCGGCTGGATTGCTTTTTAAACAGAATGGTTATAGGTATTGGATATGCCATGCATGGTTTTGCAAAAATTCAAAGGATAGGCATAGGATAAAACCTGATTTAAAAATGTGGGAAAAGATGGGGGTATTAACAATTGTTGATGCTGTTGAGATATCTCCGCAAATAGTTGTAGATTGGATTGTCGAAAAGCAAAGCCAATATTCTATAGTTAAACTCTGTATTGATAATTTCCGGTATACCCTATTCTCATCTTATCTTAAAACCATTGGATTTGACGCAAGAGATAAAACAAAGGTCAAGCTGGTTAGACCGTCGGATATTATGAAAGTTGTGCCAGTCATTGAATCATGGTTCAATAATCAGCAGATTATATGGAATGATGACCCATTTATGCGCTGGTGTACAAACAATGTAAAGCTTGTGGATGCCGGGAAAGGAAATCAGGTGTACGATAAGCAGGAACCAAAATCAAGGAAAACAGACGGATTTATGGCATTTGCCGCAGCGGCAACATCAGATGATGAACTACAAGAGTACAATGATTATCCGGAACTAGATGTTATTGTTTTATAAGAAAGGAGGTGGTTGATCTTGGGAGTGATTAGAAACACTGTTGGATCGTGGCTTCTATCAAAGTTTTTCAACGATGGAAAGTTAGAATTAAGCAGTGCAACAATATCCGAACTGAAAAATGAAATCTTTTTTAAAGAATCGGCTATTGCAAAAATTGAATCATTGATTAGCGGCTCGTTTTGTGCATGTGATTTAAATTTTTATGATAAAGGTGACTTAAAAAATGATACAGAGATGTACTTTTTATGGAATATTCGGCCTAATCAAAATGAAAATATTTCAGAATTCAAAAACAAAATCATTTCGCACTTGATAAAAGATAATGAATGCCTGGTTATATATTTTAACAACCAACTATTTGTTGCAGATGAATTTTGCAGAGAAGAATATGCTCTTCTAAAAAACGAGTATAAATCTGTTGTTGTTAAAGACTTCGCCTTTAAAAAGACTTTTTATGAAGATGAAGTCTATTATTTTTCACTGAATGATGAAAATATAAAGCTATACATTGACGGAATCTACGAAAGCTACGGTGAGCTACTAGCAGCTTCAAAAGAGTTATATCTTGATCAAGCAGACAAGCATTATTTTTTGCATATTTCAGCCAATGCCAGAGGAAACCAAAAATTTCAAGAAAACTATGCAGACATGACTACTAACAAGTTAAAAAAGTTTATGAAACACGGGAACTCTGTAATGCCGGTTTATGAAGGCTTTGAATACAAGAAGGAAGAAAGCAAAACTTCTGCATCTACAGTAGACTATCGTGAAATGAAGAGAGAAACATTTTCTTTATGTGCGCAAGCTTACAATATCCCAACATCAATGATGTTTATGGATACTGCAGATATAAATGATAATGTTATAAACAATTACATCACTTTTGGAGTTAAGCCGATTTTAAAAACGATCCAAAGTGAGATATCTTCAAAAAATTATGGAACTAGCAGAGAAAATAAATGTGAATTCGATATAACAAAAATCAAATATTATAATCCGCTAGAAAATGCCGATAAGATTGAAAAAATCTTAGGAACAGGCATTTACTGTGTTGATGCGATTAGAATAAAACTTGGTGAAAAGCCGCTTAATACAGAGTGGTCCAAGAGACATTTTATGACCAAGAATATTGGTACCATCGAAGAAATCTTAAAATCAGCAGAAGGCTTAGAGGTATCCAGTGTTCATGATGAAAACAACGATTTCTAGGAAGGGAGGTGAAAAAATGAAATGGGAACTAAAGCAGCAGGCGAACGATTCGTCCATATTAGAATTATATATTTATGATGAAATCAAAGCCTATAACGGTTATGATTGGTGGGAAGGAAAATATATTCCAAGTGAAACCTCACAGGAATTTTTTAAGAATCAATTAGACCAGTATAAAAATGCTAAAGACATTAAGGTATACATCAATTCTAATGGTGGGGATGTTTTTGAAGCTTATGGAATGTGCTCTCTTTTGGAAAGGCATCCGGCAACAGTCACATGCTATGTTGATGGTTTCGCATACTCCGCCGCCGCACTATTCTTATGTGTTGCAGATAAAGTAATTATGTCTAAGCAGGCGACTGTATTAGTGCATAATATGCTTACGAGCATTTATGGCAATGCCAGCGATTTAAGGAAAGCAGCAGATGATTTAGACAAGCTCATGGAAGCAAACAGGCAGCTTTTCTTATCAAGAATGAACATTAGTGAAGATGATTTAATCGAAGCGATGAACTGCGAAACGATTTACACAGCTCAGGAATGTATTGAAAATGGACTGGCTGATGAGATTGCAGGCGAAGCCAGTGCCAGCGAGTTGATTAAAGTTAATCAATTGAGAACAAAACAGTTAAATATGATGATAAGCCAACATAAACAAATGAATAACGTTTTGAATCAATTAAGAGTGCAGGGACCGTCTGAGCCAGATGAACAAGTAAATAAATTTGAATTTAAGTCTTTCTTTGAAAAGGCTTTTTTTAAGGAGGAAAAATAGGTATGAATTTAGAATTAAAACAGTTATTGGAAAGTATGCAGACTGCGATGAAAAACAACGATCCCATTGCATATTCCCAAGCGTTCAACGCATATCATGAGAAATTAACAAACGATATTTATGCTGATTTTGAACAGTTTAAACAGACACATGATGAATCCATTCTTGAAAGACGAGGGATTCGTCAGCTGACAGCAAATGAAAAGAAATATTGGCAGGCATTTATTGATGCATCAAAAAAGCCTAATGTAAAGCAGGAAATTACTAATATTAGTATTGCGATGCCAGAAACAATTATTACCGATGTATATCGAGAGCTGACTCAGGAGCATCCGCTATTAGCAGAAATCAATTTTCAATTTTCATCTTTTTCAACGAAATGGATTGTATCTGATCACACAAAACAAACGGCTGCTTGGGGAGAGATTACAGCAGAGATCACAAAAGAAATTGTATCAGCCTTCCAAGAGTATGACATGCAGCAGTTCAAATTATCAGCGTTTTTCGTTCTTTCAAAACCAATGTTAGAGCTTGGACCAGAATGGATTGATAATTACGTGCGCGCAGTGTTGTATGATTCGCTTGCAAGTGCATTAGAAGCTGCTATCGTATCTGGAGATGGCGCTAACAAAATGATTGGGTTTGACCGAGATATCCACAAAGGCGTATCTGTAACAGAAGGAAAATATCCACAAAAAACAGCTGTTAAATTAAAATCATTTAGACCAAAAGAATATGGGGCGGTATTAGCTAAAATGGCTAAAACCGAAAAAGGAAATCAAAGAAAATTCTCAAGTGTATTGCTGATTTGCAATATGACTGACTATCTAACAAAAATCATGCCGGCATCAACAGTTTCTACAAATATCGGAACATACACAAAAGATGTATTTCCATTCCCAACTAAAACGGTTATTTCAAACGAAATTGCTGAAGGTAAAGCACTTCTGGCACTGCCAAACGAATATTTTGCAGGCTTAGGGACATCAAAGGACGGAAAAATTGAATATGATGATTCAGTTCGTTTCTTCGAAGATCAAAGAGCCTATGCAATTAAATTATATGGGAATGGACGACCATATGATAACACCGTTGCGGTTTTACTTGATATTTCTGAGCTTGAAGAATTGTATATTACTGTGAAAAATGTAGCTGATGCAACAACTACCGGTTAGGAGCAATTGAGTGAATACAGTATCTGATGATTTCTTTAATATTATCAAAAAGGAATGCGGTATTACTTGGGATGATGAAGACACTAAAGCGAGATTAGAAGAGGCCACTTCAAATGGAGTGGCCGAATTTAAAGACATGTTCGGAAAAGACATCAACATTGAAGAATATGGTTTAATAAGACGTATTTTTATTGCGTATTGCAAATACTATTACTATGATCAATTGGAAGATTTTGAAAAAAACTATGCATCTGAAATAATAAACGCCAGAATGAATTACGAGGTTATGTATTATGGAAAAGAAACAGAAGGTTAGATTCAGAGACGGATACATTCAATTTTTGGAAGAGGAAATTGAATTAAGCGATTTTAATGCAAAGAAAAACGGAAAGACGTATAAAGCAGTTAAAAAACAGCCGTTTAATGAATTAACCAAGAGAGTTCAGGATAAAGAGTATATTAGTCAAATCTCGGATAAACAGTTGGATATGAAGGTGGAAACACCCAATAGTGGATTAGATTTTAACAAAAAGTATTATGTAATAATTAATGATAATCCAACGGAAATTTTTGATATTACTTATCATGACGATACCAAAGAAAAATATTTTCTGTATTTAACATCAATAGGAGTGAAAAAAGATGTCATTATTAAACGAGATTAAAAGCGTCTTAGAAACTATTGATAGTAACGTATGTTATGGCAAGGCTTTTGATTCTTATGTAAGAAAATATGGATGGAATATTATTGTTTTCAATAGAAAATCGCTGAAAGTTAGAAACAAAGATATTTCCAGAGAGTTCGAGATCCATATATGCCGAGAAAGCTATATTCCGGAAGGACTGGATGTAAAAGTAATCAAGGCGATCGAAGATAAAACAGCGTTGAGGTGCGTGAAAGATCAAGATATGAATTTTAATTACATTCGGAAGGGCGATACGGATGATGTAGTAGAGATTCTAACACTTGTTTTTGTGAGGGCAGATAAATGTCAGTTGTAGAATTCAAATTAAAAAGTGAAGATCTTCAAAAAGTAACAGAGGCAATCACAGAATATGCAGGTAATGCCGAAGCAGTAATCAATACATATCTTAAAGGAAAAGCCGCTCAGATGGCAGTTGATAGTATTGTTGTAAGAATACCGGAATCTGGCAGGACATGGCCAGGAAAACAGAAATCGGCCAGATCAGGCAACCCGTTTAAAACAGATTTTGTAAATCTGGGGTTTATTATTAAATCAAAGAAAACATATAACTATCTCTATTTCCCTGACCAGGCAGAAGGGACTTCTAGGGGTAACGCCCCTATTGAGTTTATGGAGCAAGGATTAGATAGCGTGTATGACATGATTGTAAATGAAATATTAGAATTGTTAGGAAGGGGGATATAAAAATGGCAAGACAATATACGGAATTTGAAGTAGAAGAAATGAATTTCAAATCTGAAGATGCTGACACAGTCAGTGAAACTGGGTGTATTGGCACTGCTGAGGAAACGTTAAATATTCGCACTATTAAGAAGAAATGTAAAGGAAGAGTTGTAAAGCAGAAATCTTTGCACGACGGATCAGGAGAGTTAAAGGTCACTGGGCATATGTACTATGATGCATATTGCAAAATGTATGGCATGGATAATGCAGAATTTCTGGACGGCGTAAAAACATATGGCAAAGGTACAGTTCCAAATTTATTGATTATGCAAAAAATCAGAGATGAAGATGGCGTATTGAAATTAAAAGCTTATCCAGATGCAGTTGTCAGCTCAGCTTCTGCCAGAAAAATTGACAGTACAGTTGATGAAATCGCGGAAGTTGAGATTACCTACTCTTTGTCATGTGATGAAAAAGGGCAGGCGATGTATGAAATGATTATCGAAGATGAAGAATCAGCAACGAATAAGGCGCTGATCACTTCTTGGATGAGTGGCTTTACACCAGAATTAGTTGCTAAAAAAGGATAAAGGAGAAGTCGTAAAATGGCGATACAGTATAAGCTCAATGAAGAAAAGAATATTGATGTCGAGTTAGATATAACCTTTAGAAAACTGTACAAGTTGAAAGATAAGTACAAAAGTGATTATGACAGGTTTATGGATATTTTCAGAAATGGTGCGAAAACACCTTTTGACTATTTACATATCTTGTATGTCGGATATTTGTGCAGTAATAACGAACCAGCGTATAGCTTCGATGATTTCATGGAGTTAGCAGATTTCAACACCTTGAAAATCAATCGTGCCGCTAACGCTCTAATGACAGCTAAAAAAAAGTAGCATTCAGGGAGGCTTTTAGAAAGAAAAATAAGCCTCCCTTTAAAATGCCTAAATTTGAACTGGAAGATGTTGAAGATTTTTACACGTATTATGTTCAAATTTTAGGGATAACTGAAGCTTGCTTTTGGGATGCACCGTTAAGCTTTGTTTTATCAGTTGCAGAAAATAAAGCAGCTTACGATAGTTACATCACTTATCAAATAAAAAGATTAAGAGAGGATGGGTGATAAATGGCAAAAAAAACTGAAGCTCAAATCAGATTCGAAGCAATCACAAAGCCTTATAGTGATGGCATTAAAGATATGAACATGGCAAACAAGACACTTCAAAATGATCTGAAGCTCAATTCAACTGAATTGAAGGGAAACGCCGATGATGTTGAGCTTTTACAAAAAAGACAAGAACTTTTAGAACAAGAAAGTCAGAACACAACACAAAAAATAAAAATGCTGGAAGCTTCTTTAAAAGACGCAGAGGCAATGTTAGGGAAAAACAGCAAAGAATACTACAATCTGACAAACGATTTGATTCGTGCCAAAACGCAGGAAGCGGCTATTAAAAATGAGATCAAGCAAACAACAGATGCTATCGAAGAGCAGCAGTATTCAACTCAAGATTTGGATGAAACGATTGATGATTTAGGTGAATCGTTAGAAGACACCAAGGAAAATGTTTCAGTATTTGGCGATGTATTAAAAGCAAATTTAGCAAGTGATTCCATCAAAAACGGGATCGAGGAATTAGGATCTTTTGTCTATGAAAACGGAGTTCAAATTGAACAATCAGTAAACCAAGTTGTAGGAGCGCTGGGGTTGGGTGAGGATTCAGCTGAACGATTTGAAAATGTTATGGATCAAATTTATCGTGATAATTACGGTGAGAATTTTGAAGATATAGCGGCTGCCGTTCAGGAAGTATCCATGCAATTAGATGATCTGGATGATGAACAACTGATTAAAACAACTGAAAGCGCGTTAACATTAAGAGATACTTTTGGCTTTGATGTTAACGAGCAGGTTCGAGCGGCTAAGATGATGATGGATCAGTTCGGCATATCATCTGATCAAGCTTTCAACTTAATTACCCAGGGGGCTCAAAATGGATTAGATAAAAATGGAGATTTGTTAGATACCATCAATGAATATTCTGTGCATTTTAAACAAATTGGTTTGGACGCTGATGATATGTTTAACATTCTTTTAAGCGGAGCAGATGCAGGAACATTCAGTGTAGATAAGCTAGGCGACGCCGTTAAGGAATTTGGCATTAGGATAAAAGATGGTACAGCAGATGATACATTGAAGCAATTAGGATTAGATGTCGATGAGGTCAAACAGAAATTTGCGTTAGGTGGAGAGGCTGGTAAGGAAGCCTTTCAGGAAATCAATAATGCTTTATTTGATGTTTCAGATACAAACGAGCAATTCAAATTAGGGGTTTCAATGTACGGAACAATGTTCGAAGATTTAGGTTCAGATGGTATAGAAGCGCTATCTAATTTAGAAGGAGCAATCGACAGCAACAACGATTCTATGGATCAGTTAAAATCGGTTAAATACGATGATCTCATGTCTCAAATAGAGGAACTTAAAAGAGGTTTTGAACAGGATATTGGTGGAACATTAACGAATACCGTATTTCCGGTCTTGAGTGAATTAATAACATGGGTAGGTCAAAACAAAGATCTGATTGAGATTTTAGCGATTGGTATTGGCGCTGGGGCATTAGCTTTCGGAATAGCTACAACAGCGGTTGCACTGTATAATGGCGTAATGGATATTATGGCATTATCGACAGGAACAGCGACCGTGGCTACAACTGGACTAGGAGCAGCATTTACCTTTTTAACAAGTCCAATCGGGATTATCACATTGGCTATTGGCGGTGTGGTTGCTGCTGGCGTTGCTCTATATAAAAACTGGGACACTGTCTGCCAATGGGCATCACGGCTAGGATCAACGATATCTAATATATGGAATGGCATTAAAGATACAATCACTAATAAAATCAACGATGCCAAAACAGCTGTCAGCACAGCGATAGATAAAATCAAGGGATTTTTTGATTTTAGCTGGGAACTGCCAAAGTTGAAAATGCCCCATATAAGCATTACTGGATCCTTTAGCTTGAAGCCATTAAGTGTGCCACACTTTAACATTGAATGGTATGCAAAAGGCGCTTTATTTAAAGGACCAACCGTTATTCAGAACAGTAGTGGTAATTTTAACGGATTCGGAGAAGCTGGTCCAGAATACGCGCTCCCTTTGAACAACACGACAATGGAGCCAATTGCTTCTATGTTGGCTGATAAGCTAAATGTTATGAATCAACCGGTTGCACAAGAGTTGTATGCGGACATCGAAGTCTACGTAGGGGACGATCTTCTTGTTGAAAAAGTTAGCAAGAAGATAGCGCTAAGGACAAGAAGGGAGAGAGGATAATGAAATGAATGAAGTTGAGGTAAAACAAAATGGTGAAATGGTCGATTTAAAGAAGTACTCAGCTACATTTTTTGGTTACGAATGTATTAGCGGGAAGGCAGAAGTAACGAAATATAATACTATTTATAACAATCGTTCAAAGTTCATATGTGCAAGTTTTGAACCATATGAATTAATCGTTTCATTTATCATAACGGGGTATGAACAGATGTTGGCATTTTCCAGAGTGCTAACTAACCCGGTGATAAAATTTAGCGATAGTATTATAAGATACGAGTGCATGATCGCTGATATGGACTACGAATATCTTAATGCAAATGATTACTTTGTAAATTTGACATTCGAAGCGTATGCTTGCGGTGAAGAAATTTGTAGCGAAATATTTAACGGTGGTTATTTAGTTGATTCACCGCGTCCAACCCCTATTTATTTTGAAATAACTGCAAATTCGACCATAACTAATCAGGTAATGACACTGAATTATTTTGATTTTTCACTCAACAAAAATTATGAAAATAGCATTTTAATAAAATCATTATCAGTCGGACAAACGCTTACCATTGACTCAAGAAAACTTCTATGTTTTGTGGACGGAGAACTAAACATGAAGAATATCGATATCCTTCTTTTCCCGGTAACTAAAGGAAGCATAACCGTTTCTGGCATAAGCAATGCCGTAAACGTTACAGTTAAGTATTATCCTTTATATTAATGTTAAAGCATATTAGAACTGGGAAAGAAATTGATGTTGATACACAGAGTTTTTATCACACGATAAATGAAAACGGAGATAAGCAGCTTCATTTTTGCCTATCTCTATATGCAGATATTTATTCAGAGATAAAAAATGAAGACATCGTTGAATATGATGATCTTTATTTTATTGTTAAGGAAATTAGTGAAGATAATGATAAAAATGCGACAATTATATGTAACCTTGATAAAGATGAACTAAGAACAGATGTTAAATCTTATCATTCATCATCAATGACCGAAAAACAGCATTTAGATAGCGTATTAGGCGATCTAGGATGGACAGTTGAAGGTGATTCTTCTGGTTCTAAGAGAATGTTGGAACTGGAAGATGCAAATGTTATAAATTATATTGAAAAAGTGAGCGAAACTTTTGGATGTTATATTGATTATGACAATAAAAAAAGAATTGCTCATTTTTCTTATCCTAAAGAATTCAATGACAACGGGTTCTTTATTTCCGAACAGGTAAATTTAAAAAAAGTTGAATACACTAGCGACACTTATGATTTGGTAACTAGAATATACGGATATGGAAAAACAGACTCTCAAACTGGACAAACAGTTACATTCGCATCTATAAACAACGGAAAGGAATACATAGAAGATTTTAGTTACACGAATAAGATTATTGCTGTCATTGTTAGAGACGAAAGATTCACAGATCCTCAATCTCTGTATGATTATTGCCAAAAAATGCTGAATAAGCAATCTAAGAATATAGAATCTTTTGAACTTGATGTTGTTAATTTAGCAAAATTAAATCCCGATGATTATAGCTTATTTGATTATAACGTTAGAGATTTGGTGGATTATATTGATATCAAACATTCACGAAGAGTGACGCATAGGATCGTAAAAATCAAAGAGTATCCATTTGCTCACGATAAAGACGTCATTACTTTATCGACGGCTTCAGGAACAGTAGAAAATTTGCTGACTAAAACAAACAGTCAGGTATCTCAATTAAATACATCTTTCCAGCAGAATATAGTCGCAATTAACGGTAATTTCTCTGGTAAGGTTTCTGCGGCTGAATTTGAAGCGCTCAAAGCGGATATAAAGAAATTAAATGTTGAAGATTTAACAGCTCGAGTAGTTACGATTGAAGAAGCCTATATTTCAAAAGCCGAAGTAAAGGAATTATATTCAACTAAGGCGGAAATCCAACAGTTGTATGCAACTAAAGCAAATGTTGACTTGTTGCTAGCGGATAAAGCAAGCGTAACCGATTTGAACGCTCTAACGGCCGAAGTGACAGAGCTTAAAGCCAAAGCAATCGATGCAGATTATGTTAGTGCTAATTTCGCTAAAATTGATTTGGCTAATGTTAAAGATGGATCCATTACTACCGCCATGATCGGCACGGGTGTTGTTGGCACTGCACAGATTGCAGATAGTAGTATCACCGATGCTAAAATCGTTGGATTAACGGCCAATAAGATTACCGCCGGCACTTTAGACGCTGCAGAGATAGAGGTTATTAATCTAAAAGCAGCTAACATTACAGTAGGTACGATTAACGGCAATCAGATAGCTCCAGGAGCTGTTGATGTAACCCAATTGGCAGATGGTGTTAATTCATCAATAAGCACAGCCAACTCTAATGCAAACAAAGCAATCCAAGATGCTTTAGATGCCATGAACAAAGCAACCCAGGCGGACACAACAGCTAATACAGCATTAACTTCTGCAAACGGCAAGAACAAGAATTATTATTCAGATGCTGCGCCGGCAGGAACAAATTATGTTGTTGGAGATACCTGGTTTGATACTGATGATGGCAATAAGATGTATTATTGGAATGGATCGGCTTGGACAGCAGAGCAATTCGGCGCAGAAGCATTAATAGATGGTGTTATCACGGCCGATAAAATAGCAAGCGATATTAACACTAAAATAAATGATGCCTTCACCAATGCTGGTATTGCAATTGATGATAGTGCCACAGCTTTGGACACAGCAAATAGCGCCAAGTCAACAGCCACAACGGCAAACACAAATGCTTCAAATGCGTTGAGTAAAGCTAACACGGCGATAACAGATAGTGCTGCAGCTAAAAGCACCGCTGATTCAGCGAAAACAACGGCCAGCGCTGCTCAAACATTAGCAAATCAAATCAACACCATTGTTGATGAAAATAAAGCGAATTGGGATAAAGCCCCAACAGCTTTGGATACAGCGAACAGTGCGAAATCAATAGCTGATGCTGTAACATCTATAGTTAATGAAAACAAAGCCAAATGGGATAAGGCAGAAGTTGCATTGACATCTGCAAATGGAAAGAATACTGTTTATTATCAAGCCACAGCACCAGCAAGTGCTAATAAAAATGATATATGGTTCAATACCAGCAAAGACAACCAGCTAGCTGTTTATAATGGTACAAGCTGGGTAGTTGAACAGTTTGGAGCCGGAGCAATTGAAGATGGCATTATTTCTGCAGATAAGATTGCTTCAGATGTTAATGCTAATATCACAAATGCTTTGACCAATGCCAATCAAGCTTTAAGCGAGATTAATGGGCTTGAAATTGGCGGAAGAAATTTATTTAAAGGAACACGCAATTTCGACAGTAAATATTGGGGAAATGCTGTGCTAAGCGATTGGGAAATAGATGCTAATTTCAAACAAGCGAAGGTTATAACTAATGCAGCAATAAGCTCTCCTAATACAGTGGCCACTCCAACTGCAAGCCAAGGTTTTGATTTTTCTGATACCGAAAAAACATTTACGATTTCATGTTACGTAAAAGGAACCCAAGACGGACAAACAATTGGTGTTACTTTAGATGCAGATAGAATAAAATATCAGCCTCAACCAGTCCAGAATAACGCGTGGACAAAGCTTGTATGGACTTTTCAAGGATCAAAAACGTTAATGACCTTTAGATTAGAAGGCGGCGTTGGAATTTCTGAAACATATCCAATTTATGTTGCACAAATGAAATGTGAATATGGCAACAAGCCAACCGACTGGACAACTGCTATTGAAGATCTGGAAAGTGCTATTGATTCAGCTCAAACGTTAGCAAATCAAGTTAATGCAACAGTAGATGCTAATAAAGAAAGTTGGGATAAAGCACCAACGGCTTTAAACACAGCAAACGAAGCTTTATCTACTGCTAATTCTGCTAAGAGTGCAGCAGCAACGGCCCAATCTACAGCGGATGGCAAAAACACAGTTTTCTATCAAACTTCTTCACCATCTACATCAGGCAGAAAAGCAAATGATATTTGGTTTGATACAGACGATGGCAACAGGATGTATTATTGGAATGGATCGGCCTGGACGGCAAAGCAGTTCGGTACGAATGCCATCGCTAATCTAAGTATCACAAATGCTCTGATCGCAGACGGTACAATTCAAAATGCGAAGATTGCAAATTTAGATGCCGCGAAAATCACTACAGGATATTTAAATGCTGCCAGGATTAAGGCTGGAACTTTAACTGCTGATAAATTGGCGATTGGCAATTTTAATAACCTATGCGATAGAAATCCGGATTGCTATAACCCTGACAATGTATCTATCACAGTGATAGACAATGAAAATTATTTTCGATTCGGTAATACGGCATCTGCCGGTTGGTAT
>Ga0129308_1002136_pt1 | contig 17731 bp, 19 predicted proteins | sample L827metagenome_FD_94440 | JGI IMG/M metagenome (GOLD analysis project Ga0129308, IMG submission 94440) | Ring-tailed lemur group fecal microbial communities from Wisconsin, USA - L827 metagenome | ecosystem: Host-associated > Mammals > Digestive system > Large intestine > Fecal | place: USA... | reverse complement strand
TGCTTGTGCTTTGTATGGTGCTGACGATTGTACCGATTACAGCACTGGCGGCAGAATGGGAGAATCTGGATTTTCTTCCCCAAGGAGTAACTCATTCTACTGAGTACAAGAACCCATATCACACGCAAGTCAATGTAACTGCCAATGTTATCGTTAAGGGTTCGGATGGCACGGTGGTTGAAACCACACAGGTAAGTAAAAGTAGTGAAGATTTTGTGAAAGGAAATCTAAACGACGAAGCGGTACTGACCGCACTTGCAAATCTCCAGACAGAGATTGAAACGCCGTATAAAGCCAAAGGAACCGTTACAAGCGAAAACGGGGGCGGGCAGTTAACTGTTGACCATTTTGAGAGTGCAACTTTTTATATTTTCACTCCCACATCGGGTGATCCAGTTGATTTTAGCACGGATTTAGATGCCGCAAAGCAGTACTTCAATGATCACACGGATGCAGTTGGTACTTTCACCAGAATTTTGGATGTTCACGAATATCTGAAATGGGATTACACCTATGACCTGATTGTGCAGAAGCCAAGTGCTGTGGATGAGGAGGTTATTACCACAGTTGACATCGGGAATATTTGGAAAAATCTTGATTCTTCGCAGCCTGTTGTATTCACCACGGAGCTGAATCCGAATACCGACTGCCCGAATCAGATGGAGATTACCGATCAGGCATGGGTCGAGAATGATAGCAGTGCTTCTATCTCAAGCAATGCATACCCGGAGGCAGGCAAAGAATACGTATATGAGATAACCCTGACTGCGAAAGAGGGATATTATTTCCCGACTTATGGCACTGTTTTTTATGGTGAAGTTATTGTCGATGGAGTTGAAAAATATAGCTATGGACATGGCGATGCCGTTCCCAACGTGTACGATAACGGAAAAACCCTTAAGGTGAAGGTATATCCAGCTGTAATCGCTACAAATGGCACATCGCAGGGCGACACAACCATAGATAACGCCTACATCGAGAATGTGAAATTCGATTATCGTCCGGGTGACGCTCCGCAGGCAACGGCACAGGTATCGGACACTTCATTAGACCAATATGAGATTGCCTATGAATGCTGGGAGGAAATGGAGAACGGAGAGCCGGTTGCGTTCTGGTATTCCAATGAAAGCAAATATACGCCTTCCATGAAAAAGATTACTCAGTTTGAAGAGGGCAAGAACTATATGTACTCCATCGAGCTGAGAGAAAAAGACGGATATATCTTTGCGGATAACTGCTCCGTTACGATAAACTGGAACCCGATATCGGCAACCGCCAACGTCGTTAAAACCGTGGACGGCTTGTTCGCTATGAATGTTAAGACAATTCGCCCGCAAGTAACCAAGGAAATCTCCGTTATTGAAATAAATAACGTAACCTTGACCTTTAAGGACGGCGATAAACCTGTCTTTACCGGAACGGTGCCTGAAAACGATCAGTATGCATTCCGTTGCGAGTGGTGGAGCTTAGATGAGAATACCGGCATTGTTTCCACAGAGCCGGAGTGGGGCGGCGACATTTATACTAACAAGATCACCGCTTTTGAGACCGGAAAGACCTATCACTACGGCGTATATGTGACTGCCTATACCGCCGACATCTCCCCCGATGCCAAGCTAAAGATCAACGGCCGGGAAGTGGAGTACACTCGTATAGGCGATGAGAATGACACCCAGAGCTTCTGGGTCGAAACCGACCTTTCCATGACGCCTACGGCGGCAGATGCGTCGAATTACAGAATCGTTGAGGGAGCAAACGGCACATGGACGCAGAACAGCGACGGAACGCTTGTTTTCCGTGCAAACGGCGATTTCAGCAAATTCACAGGCGTTAAGGTTGACGGGACGCTGATTGATGCGAAGAATTATACGGCTGTTTCAGGCTCTACTGTTATTACATTAAAAGCCGATTATCTCAAGACACTTTCTGCTGGCACTCATAAAATAACTGTTGTCTATACAGACGGTGAATGCAGTGCAAATTTTGAGGTTAAGAAAGCAGCCTCGGAGCAGACAAAGCCAACTGAAGGTGATAAATCCGATACCACAACGCCGTCAGGCAGCAAAGATACCACAAGTCCGCAAACGGGCGATAACAGCAATCTTGCACTTTGGTTTGCCCTGATGTTGGCAAGCATACTCGGTGTAGGAGCAACACTCCTCTACGGACGGAAACGCAAGTTTAACCGCTAATAAAACTACCAGCGTAAAAACATAATATCGACTCTCCCGCCGCTTATGGGTAGACCGTAGGCGGCGGGATTTCTTATGCCCAAATCTATTAGTATTCCCACCAGCCGAAAAAAGATACGCAGCCTGACAAAAAATCTTTCCAAAAGTATTGACAGACATCTGTCCTGTCGAGTATAATAAAATACTCTCTCAGGAGAGCCACCATCAATTACATATCTTCACAGAATTTGGGAGTACGGTTTTATGCCGTACACGCCTGCGGTATGCGGAAAGGAAATACCGCCGCTTCCGAAGCCGCCCTAAACTGTCGGCGGGCGGAAAGCGTAAAGGACAGTTTCGACTTTGGATTTCAAAGCCGGTTACATGAATGTGAAACCAACACCTCAAAGGGATAAGTCTGTCCTTTTACGGTTAAGTCGGTACACATTTGTGTGCCGGCTTTTTTTTGTTGCCCAAAAGTCGGTTACAACTGAATGACCGGCTGAATGGGATATGACTGTGCGATGACTTCTTTTTGGGAAAGAGCATAGCAACGCTGCGGTGTGACTCCGGGGCAGGAACTGCATTTGGGTAGAACGGCGAAAGAAACAAAAATGACGGTGACGACGACGTCGCATACCGTAACGAGCAGGGAAACTGTATTGACAGTTTCCGCTCAAATCGACAGCGTGTGTCGATTACTCTTTGGGGAATACCCCAATCCCCTAAAAAATCAAAGAAAGGACTGATGTTATGAATGAAGTTAAAAACAAAAATCTGTTTATCCGCGTAAGTCAAAAAGAGAAAAATATCATCGAACTAAATGCTGAAAAGTGCGGGCTTTCCGTTTCGGAATATCTCCGCCAGCGTGCGTTGGGATATATGCCGAGAGCAGTTCTTCCCGAAGTGTTCTTCTCTTTTAATGACAAGTTAGATGAACTCTGCGTTGCTTGTGAGGGCAAAATCTCACCTAATACGGAAGAAAAAATTATTGCACTCATTGACAATATTACCGAAGAACTGATACTGCCGAAGCGTGAAAGAATGGTGATTTAATGGCAACAACCGGATTTTGGCCTGTCAAAAGCAGGCTCAAAGAAGTAATTGATTATGCGGAAAATCCCGACAAAACCATAGACAAAAATTATGTGGACAGCGACCTATACGCCGCCTTGCAGTATGCGGCAGATGATAAGAAAACGGATGAGCGTATGTATGTGTCGGGTATCAACTGCAATGCAAAACGAGCATATGAGCGTATGACGGCAACGAAAAAACGCTTTGGCAAAACAGGCGGCAATGTAGCGTATCACGGGTATCAGAGCTTTCAGACGGGTGAGGTTACACCTGAGGAAGCACATAAAATCGGGATAGAAACCGCAAGGCGTATGTGGGGCGGGAATTACGAAATTGTTGTTACTACACACCTTAATACAGATAATATCCATAACCATTTTGTTGTTAATTCCGTATCCTTTAAGACCGGCAGAAAGTTTGAAAACCATATTTCCGACCATTACAGACTTCGTGAAATTTCCGATGCCGTATGTTTGGATTACGGTAAAAGTGTACTTAAAGAAGCAAACTTTTACGGTGGCGATAAAAAAGAATACTGGCTGAAAAAGAAAGGCAATATGACCCACCGAGAACTATTGAAATCGGATATTGATACCGCCATTTCACAGTCAACCAATTTTAAAGCCTTTGAAATTCGCCTAAAGGATATGGGATATATCATACAGCGTGGCGAGGAATATGCCCACTATTCCGTCAAAGCACCAAGCTGGCAGAGGGCAATCCGTTTAGACAGACTGGGAAAGGAATACTCTCCCTCCGCTATTCGTGAAAGGCTGCTTGATAATCAGCGCCATATCGGTTATGTTCCGTTTCAAAAGCCTAAGTATGCACCGCTTATTATGCTTGAAATCGAATACCGAAAGGCAAAGAAGATGGACGGCGTACAGGTAATGTTCCAACTTGTGATTGAGCTCTGCAAATTGATTACAGGTAATAATATTACGCCGCAGACTCCGAGACCGCTGTCTCCCGAAATGAGGCAAGAGGTTGTAAAACTTGATAAAACGCTGAAAGAATACAAGTTCCTATGTGAGAATCATATAGATTCCCCGCAGGAGCTTGTTTCTTTTATCAGCGAAAAGCGCGAACAGATAGATGTTTTAGAAAAAGAAAGGCAGTCTGTCTATAACCGCAACCGTCATAAGAAAAGCAAGGAGATAAACGCACAGGCAAGGGAAATTACAGCACAAATCAAACCTTTGCGTGAAGAACTATCCGTAGCAAAAGCGGTTCTTGCAAAAATACCGAAACTAAAAGAACTGCTTGAAATTGAAAGGCAGACAGAAAATGATGCCATCTACAAAACGAAAGAAAGAGGTTATACACGATGAAAAATACAGAACAATTAGTAAATGAAATCTTATCCCCACCGAAGAAAAAGGCGGCGAACATACCCATTGAAAAGCTCCATACCTTTAACGGACATCCGTTCAAAGTCCTTGATAACGAGGAAATGGAGATTTTAATCGAAAGTATCCGTCAGCAAGGAATACTCTCTCCGCTTATTGTAAGACCGATGGAAAACAAACCCGATGAATATGAGGTCATATCGGGACACCGAAGGTTGTACGCTTCTGTGAAAGCAGGGCTTACGGAAGTACCTGCTTTAATCTATCCCCTTGACCGCAATGCGGCAATTATTGCGGTGGTGGACAGTAATATCCACAGAGAACAGATACTGCCCAGCGAAAAAGCCTTTGCGTACAAAATGAAAATGGAAGCTATGAAAGAACAAGGTAAAAGAACGGATTTAACTTTATCGCAAGTTGCGACAAAGTCGGATACCGCCGCAGCTATCGGCAAGGCACAGGGCGAAAGCCGTGACCAAGTATTCCGATATATCCGTCTTACTAACCTTATTCCAGAAATCCTTCAAAAAGTTGACGAGGGTGCTATCGCTTTAAGTCCTGCCGTTGAGCTGTCCTACTTATCCGAAGAACAACAAAAAATATTGCTTGACGCTATGAGCCTGAACGACTGTACTCCCTCCCACGCCCAAAGTATTCGTATGAAAAAATCGGCACAGCAAGGTACTCTTTCTTCGGACAGTATTTATGAAATTATGTCAGAGGAAAAAGCCAATCAAACCGAGCATATCAGTTTTAAGGTACAGGATTTGCGGAGTTTCTTCCCCAAAAACTACACTCAAAAGCAGATGACCGAAACCATCTTGAAATTGCTTTATGACTATCACAGAAAAATAGAACGAAAGCGTAACAGCCGTGACGAAAGGTAAGGTGACGATATGAAGAAAATAGATGAAACCGAAGAAATCTGCGTTGTAGATTATCTGATACCGAGAACTGATGAGCGTATATTTGACTATACAAAGGTACGCCGCTTTGGAGAAGATAATTTCACAATGAAAATCGGCGGGACAACATACGAAGTGTCCACACATTTTAATCCAAAGGGCAGACAGTGTTTATTGGAACAGTTCAAAGAATTGATACTGTCCGAACATTTAATTTGACAATCGCACTATAGAAAAAGGCAACAGGGCATATTAAAATAATTGTGCCTTTGCTATGCCCTGTTGTCGGAAAGGAGAAATGATTTATGACAACAGCAAACAATATTAACGGGCAGACAGAAGAAAAAATCACAGCGTTGTACTGTAGATTATCGGTTGATGATGAAAAGAAAGACGCCGAGTCAAATTCCATAACCAATCAAGAGTTAATATGTAAAGGGTGGTTTCTGCCACCTAATACATATGACTGCGGCTCATTTGTGGTGATTTGAACTTGCAGTTGTAGAAAAGGAGTTAAAAGCCAGTAATTGCAAGCATCTCAGCACGAAAGGAGCCTTTAAAATGAAATCGTTATTTGAGCAAATGGGCGGAACCTACCGACAGGTTGGAGATTATCTTATTCCCAATCTGCTGCCGCCCGAAGGGAGTAAGCAGCCGCTCGGTAAGTATGGCCGTATGCGCCGCGGCTTTCTGAAGGAGCATCGTCCCATCCTCTACACGAACCTGCTGACCAGCGGAAAACTCTATGACCATCTCACAGAGATTGACCAGACCTGCAAAGAACGCATGGAGCGCATCTGTGCTGATATGGCAAAGCGGGAGGGTGTAACGGAAAAACTGAAAGCCGCAGATCAGATGGAATGGGTACGCCGCCAAAACAGCATCCGAAACCGAGCAGAGGAAATTATCCTGCACGAGTTAGTGTACGACCTGTAAACAGTATAATCGAGGCCCACGCATCCAACAAGAAAAATCGGATGCGTGGGCTTTGCTTATTTCTGAATAAACCTGTATTTTCCTTTGCCTTGTCCACGGACAGCTTCAATTAGTCCGGCTTTTTTCAGCTTGTTTATCAGATTTCCAGCAGCAGTTACAGAATCTTTCGTTATGGCAGATATGTCAGAACGCCCGAACACACGCTCGACACCCATCTGTGCATAAACTGCTTTCGCCTTTTCTATGGTATTTTTGCTTGCGGTTAGTCCGTCAATCGCAACATCAATCGCAACTTCAACCGCAACATTTTCTGGAGTAACCGGCACCTTTACAACAGGTACATTGTAATTCAAATTATACAGCGTAACCCGGAATTCATATGCGTCCGAATAAAACTTCGGCTCTAATTCTGCACGGAAATTAACCTCCTTGTGGTATGCTTCCGTGATTTTCTTAAATCCGCTGCCCTGCCGTTCCATATACCCAAGGCGTCCGAAAATATCTGCAAGAACAGGATTGCGGCGTGTGGAGGAAACATTCAATAAGTCCCGCTCCTGTATCCGTGTTCCGTCTGCCATTCCACCGGGAGAGTAGATTGTCAGCCGGTCATCGTAAATATCAATATGAACTTCGCTGCCTAACACCAGATAATCACGGTGGATCAGTGCGTTCACGAGTGCTTCAAAAACGCTCCGCTCGCTGTATTCCGGCATTTCGATTCTGGAATCAGCGGTTTTCTTCCAGCGCTTTTTCGTGTTGCGCCGTACAAAATTGACTCCCTCATTCAGCAGGATAATCAGACTTCCTGAATATTCCTCGCTGTCCAGAGCGTCCACCACGCCGCCACTTTTATCCAGCCCGTTCCAACGGGTACAGAATAGTCTTGAATGGCGAATAGGAGAATCATCCGCCAACAAAGCCCCGGCATTTGTCAGCCTGCCATTTTCAGCCCTGATTTCAAAGGAATCAAACAGCTTATCTTCCATGCTGTTGCCTGTCCAGGCCTTATAGCGTTCACGCAGCTTGGAAAAAGCATAATCTTTGAAATTGTATTCAGATGTGAGGGCATCGTAGGTACGATTCATTCCTTTTAGAAGCAGCTGATTCAGCACATAGTCGGGAGCAATCACGCTTTCGTTGCCAATGCGGATATAGGCTTCCATCACGCCGTCCGCCTTATAGTAATAGGGAGTGCTGCGCCCGGCGGAAACGGTAAGCACTAACAAATCCCTTCCATCCTCTCTTTCCGGGGTAAGGATAAAATTAGGAAAGGGTGTAATCCGTTCTTTGATAAGGCGGCTGATTGCTTCCGCATTGGCCTGCACATCTTCCAATCCGATGATTTCTCTATCGTTACTTATCCCAAAGAACAGTGTTCCGCCTATTCCGTTTGCAAAAGCGCTGACGCTTTTCAGCCAGCTTTTCGGCTTCCTTGTTTCCAGTGCGACCTTAAAATCACATTCTGTCGCTTCTGCTATCAATCTGTCTATCATAAAGGTAAGCACCTCCTATCCCTTCTTGTCTTTCGCCCGGCTTTTATAAACATTGTGCTTATTCTTGCACTGCGGGCTGCAAAATACGGCGCTGGGCCTGCTTGCAACAAAAGCTTTGGTGCAGTGCTTGCATAGGCGGATCGGATTAGCCTCGTCCGTCAGCATAAAGCTGAACATCATCTGTATGCCCAACAGCAGCGAGTGAAAATCCCAAATGATGGTCGGCTTGTCCAGCAGGGCGATGTGATAAGTTGGCGCATTGCCGCCAAACGCCGCCATACTCTGCTGCATGAACTGACGGGTTTCATGATTCATGGTGTCGTAATCCTCGTAATAAAGGAAACTGCTGAGATGGGTAAACGACCAGTCGATAAACTGCTGCTTCATCCAATCGTAACGCTCAGCATATTCCCGCTGAAAACTCATATTCATCGCCAGTGGCTTATCACTCATGGTCATGGCCAGCGCCATCATGATGCGGTCATTGTGAACTGTCCACATGGAGTTAATGCCATTCTTTATCACATCCGGTTCATCAAATGGGAAGAACAGCTTCAGATATTCCATGGTATCCATTGATTCCGCTTTGATAAAATGATTTTTTGGCAGATATACCGCTTCATAATCCATAAAATTGGGCGTGGTAGGCAATGCGGTCATCAAACCGAACAGACCATATTTTACAGCAAACTGCTGAATTGCTTTCTGTATCTCCGCATCCGGCTTTTTCCCCATGCCCATACGCCCGATATCAATGGCATCCAGGACAATCCTTTGATACTCCGCCAGCGGGTCATAGATGTCCGGCTGCGCTGTTTTTGCCGGGGTCAGGTACATCGTACCGTCTGCCGCCGCTTTCCATTCATATTCGCTATATCGCACCCAGTTGGAACTGGTGCGCTCAAACAGGTTTTTCATATGCTCACCTCTGCTTCCAATCCTCTATGCCATATTTGGATAAAAGCTCCTGTGCTTTCGCCATGCCGCTGTCCGTAATATAAACCGACTTGGAACGGGAGGGATGGCTGCCCTGCCGTATGTAGTCAGCATCGTCCATTTCATTGAGAATACCAAAATCATATCCCTTCCAGGCATAGAAATCCTTTGCTTCATAAAATTTTTCTCTCTGTGTGAAACGGGAGAGGTAGATCAACATCAATGTTAATTCCCGCATTGCGTCCTCAGCTTTTACCTTATCCATAGCGTTTGCCCCTTTCGTATATATTGTAACCCCAATAACTCGTATTTATATTATCATTGTACTACTTCTTTTATGCCGTTTCAACCGGTTCGCTGTTATCCGCCAAAAATTCCTTTTCCAATAATGAGAGAGACTGCTGCTCCCCGCGCTTATCTATGAGTGCGGCAAGCAGTTTTTTTCGTATCTTTTTCAGCATTGTGCCACGCACCTTGCGGATATTGCGGTCACTCTGTCCCCGGATTGCGGCAATCTTTGTGGAGCTGAACAGACGGACGGCGCACAGGAACAGCAATTCTTTGTGTTCATCGTTTAACTCCCGGAGGATTTTGCATAGATAATCCTCTGTTACCAGCTCATGTATGTCATAGGGGCAGTTGAAAATAGCGTCGATAAAATCGCCCCTGCGCATCTGCTTTTCCAGCACATCGTTCAGATAATCCGGGAAATAGAGGCCATTGGCAGATGCGCCGTAGTCAATGGGAATATCATCCCCGCTGCGGCTCAGTTCATGGTAGCGTTCTCTGCGTTCCCGGTTGGCGTCCAGCCTGTCCCACCATGCGATTACATTTTCAAAGTCTCTCCTGGTTCTGGCGGAATCTTCCAGTCGGGCCAGGGCTTCCGCCTGAAGTTCCCGTTTGAGTTTCTTCCGTTCCGGTTCTTCGTCTCCGGTATCTTCTTCAAAGGGGTGTTCCTCGGCATCGGCCTCCAGTTGGTCAATGATATTCTGTTCCAGCGCAACCTGCCGCAGCATCTGCTCATTCTGTTCGATTTCTATTTCGTCCGAATCACTTTCGTTGCAGCCGTCCGCTTCGGTGTCGGCGGTATCCTCGTCATCCCAGAGGGCATCTTTCTCCCCGCCATTATCTATGAAGTCTCCACGAATTTCGTATTCTTCCTCATGTTCATAATCATCGTCGAACACCGCAGACACCTCCCTTCAAAAATTTTTTTGAAAATTTCTTTGATTCTGCAAAAATGGTTCCGCTAAACGCCCCTGATTTCTCCTATTGATGAGAGAGTAATATATTTTACCTCATTTTATATTACTTCCGACATCAAAGAAAGGAGGAACCGACTATGCCACAACCACACCGTGAGCTGACTGGCAAGGAAAAACAGCGAATCAAAAAGCTGGTCACTTCCTGCTGTGCCAACCATGATAAAGAATATGGCTGTCTGCCGCTGGATTGCGAATGTCCTATGTTCGGTATCTGTTATACCAACAGCGCATTATGTACCTGGTTTCGTGGGGCCTTACTCCCCGAAGTACCGGAACTACAAGCCATATTTGAGCCGCAGCCACTGAAGGTTTGCAAAGAATGTGGCAGGCATTTCCCGGCACAGGGGAAACGCGTGTACTGCTCGGACAAATGTGCCGAAGCTGCCCGCCGCAGGCAAACCGCAGCCAGAGTGCGTAAGCACCGGGAAAAGAACAGGTGAACAAGACGCGATGTAACCATTTTGCCTTCGAAAAGCCTTGCGGCGCAAGGCTTTTTTGAAAGCATTTCTGATGGGGTGAGGCGTTTATACCCGAATGCCGTTTTTTAAACCGAAAATGGTTACACATCACCGGAACCAAAATCATTATACAGGAAATTTTTGAATTTTTCAATCTGTGGAGGGAACTTGCCTATGGAGAAAAACGAAGGAAGCAGCAATTATTCTTATATGACCCGACGGATCGGCGGAACCACCTACAAGGTCAAGGTGGTGTGGGGCGATACCGGACACGAAACGCTGGAAGATAAAATTTTACGAATTATTCAAAACGAAACGATTACAAGCGGCGGAACCTGTGATATAATGGAGTCACCACAAATGAGCCGGCAGTCTGAAAGGAGCGCCTGATATGGCAGCATTACAGACTGTGGGACAGGATTTCCAAAAGATTACGGCACTGTACGAGAGACTTTCCCGTGACGATGACCAGATTGGCGATAGCAATTCTATCGTGAATCAGAAAAAATACCTCGAAAGCTATGCGGCACAGAGGGATTACACCAATGTCCGGCACTATACTGATGACGGCTGGAGCGGCGGCAATTTTGAACGCCCCGCATGGAAACGGCTGATTGCGGATATCGAAGCCGGGAAGGTTGCCCATGTGCTGGTAAAGGACATGAGCAGGATCGGCAGAGATTATCTGCAAACCGGCTTCTACACGGAAGTAATGTTCCGTCAGCACGATGTTCACTTTGTCGCTATCGCCAACAGCGTAGACAGCGATGACCAGAACAGCAGCGAATTTGCTCCGTTCCTTAATATCATGAACGAGTGGTATTTGCGGGACTTAAGCCGCAAGCAGCGGACTGCCATCCGTGTTAAGGGCGAATCGGGTAAGCCAACAACCAACGCAGCTATTTACGGGTATAAAAAAGACCCGGAGGACAAATACCACTGGCTGATTGATGAGGAAGCGGCGGCAGTTGTCCGCAGGATTTTTCGTCTTACCATTGAGGGCAGTGGCCCATATGATATTGCCCGCATTTTATTTGAGGACAAGGTGGAAACCCCTGCCGTTTACTTCGGCAGACAGAACAAAGGCGTTTGGAAAAGCAAAGAGGAATTTCCAAATCCGTATAACTGGAGCGGCTATATTGTCGGGCAGATTCTTTCCAAACCCGAATATATGGGGCATACGGTCAACTTCCGTTCTCACAAGCTGTCCTATAAGGACAAGACCGCCGTGAAAAATTCTCAGGAGGATTGGCTGATTTTTGAGAACACCCACGAAGCCATTGTCGATAAGGAAACATGGGAGCTTGCCCAAAAGCTGCGGAAAACGCCCAGAAGAATTGACACATTTGGCGTGGCAAACCCTTTAACCGGGCTTTTGTACTGTGCCGACTGCGGAGCGAAGATGTATAACCACCGCTCCAGAGGCGGCACAGAGAACAAGCCGTACCCATCAGACTTCTTTGACTGCTCCACCTACACGCTGGCGCATCAAAAGCATTCAGCCGCCTGCACCGGGCATTATATCAACACCAAAGCGCTTCGGGAACTGATCCTGAACACCATCCGCACGGTCAGCGCCTATGCCATCTCTAATCAGAAGGAATTTGCGGAAAAGGTACGGGCCGCATCCCAGATACGGCAGAAAGAGGCGGCGAAGGACACCAGGCGGAAACTGAGCAAAGACCGCAGACGGGTTGATGAGCTGGATAATATCATCAAGAAGCTGTATGAATCCTTTGCTGTCGGGCGCATCTCCGGGGAACGCTTTGACAGCCTGCTTGCCGGATATGAGGCGGAGCAGAAATACCTGCGGGAATCGGTCAGCGCCGACGAGGAACGCTTGTCCTCTTTTGAGGCGGACAGCGCCCGTGTGGAACAGTTTATGGCGCTTGCCAAGAAACACACCGACTTTTCCGAGCTGACTACGCCGATGATCAATGAGTTTATTGACAGGATCATCGTCCATGCGCCGGAAAAGATTGACGGGGACAGGGTGCAGGAGGTAGAGATTTATCTAAAGTTCATCGGACAGTTTGAGCTTCCCGCCCCAGAGCTGACAGAGGAAGAAATCAAACGGCAGGAATTTTTGAAGAAAGAGCGTATCCGCAGCCGGGAGAGATATCAAAAACTGAAATCTGGCGAACGCACTGTAGGCGTTCCGATAACGCTTACCTGTAAATGCTGCGGAAAGGAATTTGAATCCAAGCGGTCAAACACACTGTTCTGCGGGGCAGCCTGCAGGACAAAGTTCTACCGGCAGGAGGCGGCGGGAAAGCGGAGCCGGGAAGCCGTCTGCGAAAACTGCGGCAAGACATTTACCACTTCACGCTCCGATGCCAAGTATTGCTGTGACGGGTGCAGAACTGAGGCAAACCGAAAAATGCAGAAAGAGCGAAATGTGGTAAAAAGAAACAAGACAATCGAATAAAGGACGCTTATAGCGGCTTGTGAGAAATCATGAGCCGCTTTTCTGCGTTCAAAAATAAACCGTTTACAGCCGCATAGCGGCAGAAAGGAAAGAAAATGAATTTTATGAACAACATCAATCAAAACAACAACGAGCCTGTTATCATCGGTATTGACCACGGGTACGGCAATATCAAGACCACCCACTGCTGCTTCAAAACAGGCGTTGCCGCCTATGACAAGGAACCGACTTTCAAAAGCAACCTACTTGTCTACGAGGGCAAGTATTATATCATCGGGGAGGAACACAAGGAGTTTGCTTCGGATAAGATCGCTGACAGCGACTATTATATCCTCACACTTGCCGCCATTGCGAGGGAATTGAACATCCGCAAGCTGACCTCCGCCCGCATCCACCTTGCGGCGGGACTGCCCCTCACATGGGTGAGCGAACAGAAGGACAGCTTTAAGGCTTATCTTTTACAAAATGAATCCGCCGATTTTTCTTATCGGGGGATTGACTATCATGTTGAATTTGTAGGCGCAGACATTTTTCCGCAGGGTTTCTCCGCCGTTGCAGACCGTCTCCGTGAATTCCAGGGAATCAATATGCTCTGCGACATTGGCAACGGCACCATGAACATCATGTATATCAACGAGTGCAGGCCGTTGTCAAAAAAGTGCTTCACCGAGAAATACGGCACAAACTTCTGTATGCTTGCGGTGCGGGAAAACCTGATGAAGCAATTCGGCGTGTCGGTGGATGAAACCGTCCTTGACCGGGTGATCCGCTTTGGGACGGCGGACATCAGCGGGCGCTATTTGGCCGCCATCCGTGAGACGGCGCAGGAATATACCGCAGGGATCTTCCGCAGGCTGCGGGAGCATGAGTATAACCCGGAGCTGATGAAGCTCTATGTAGTGGGCGGCGGGAGCTGCATGGTAAAGAACTTCGGGGAATATGACAAAGACCGGGTAATCATCAACGAGGACATCTGCGCCACGGCAAAGGGCTATGAGCTGCTTGCCGCACAGAAGATGCAGAGGAAAGGCGGCATGGTATGAAGCGGACATTTACAACGACGCTCCGCCTAAACCTTAAGGATGGGGATGACCGCCGGGCTTTTGAGCACTTGCAGAGGATTGACAAGCGGCAGTACCGCTCCTACAGCAAGGCAGTCGTAGCAGCCATCAACGGCTACTTTGAGCGGATGGAGCAGACACAGGCAGACCCCTATCTGGAGACGAGGGAAAAAGAGGACGCTTTCCTCCGGCGGGTAATGGAAACCATAGAGGGCAGCTTACAGAGAGCCGCTGTCTACGGCACTATTCCTGCCCCAAAAGAGCCGTCCTCTCCGGCTTCAGTGCAGGACGAGGAGGATATGTCGGCGGCACTGGATTTCGCAGACAGCTTTTAATACCGGTTTTGTCCCTGTTTGGTATTATGCTGATACCAGACAGGGGTATTTTTAATACCATGTTTTTTTCAATACGGAACTATAAATAATTTCAATACCACATTTGGGGCGGACTGGTATCGGAGAAATACCAATCCGCCCCATTTTTACTACCAAAGGAGGGTTTTCATGACTGAGAACGAGAAGAAACTGCTGCAGGCACAACACAGGTTGGAGGAAGCGCAGGCGAGGGACAGGGTAAAAGAACGGAAAGCACGGACACGGCGGCTGATCCAGGAAGGGGCCATTCTGGAGAAAGTTTATCCCAAAGCGGCGGAGATGGATTTGGAGAAGCTGGAGGATTTTTTATATTGGGCGTTGCGATAAGATTTACGGTATGGGGCGTTCCGGGAAACCGGGGCGTCCTTCTTCTTTTTCCCGAAGGGCGCACTTACTCACCACCCGCCGTTGGCGGGCGGTGGTATCCCTCCCGTTGGTCGGGCGCGTGCGCTCTTCCCGAAGCGTCCACAGGACGCTTCTCCAGAGGGGGCAGACAATGCCGCGAACTGGCATTGTCTGTGCAGGCGGCGGTACAGCTATCCGCTGTTGTCTTGCTTTATCCAGCAAAACGGCTGTTCCTATTTTGAAAACAGCCCCGCCGCCTGCCTGCGAAAACCTGCCACTGGCAGCTTTATCGCAGTTATGGGGATTGCCAGGTCAATCCTCATCTCCTTTTGTAAAAAGAAGCAAAAATGAAAGGATGGTAAATGCAAATGGCGATTTATCATTTAGAAGCAAAGGTCATCAGCCGGGGCGCAGGCCGTTCTGCCGTGGCCGCTTCCGCCTATATGAGCTGCTCCCAAATCTACAATGATTATGATGGCGTACAGCACGACTACACTCGCAAAGGCGGGTTGGTCTGGCAGAGCGTATTTCTGCCGGAGTACGCTCCCGCCGAATGGCAGGACAGGGCTGCGCTATGGAATGCGGTGGAGGAAGCGGAAAAGACAAAGGACAGCCGCCTTGCGAGGGAGTTTGTCGTTGCCCTGCCGGTTGAGCTTGATAAAGCAAAGTGGCAGGAGCTTTTAACGGAGTTCATCCAGAATCAATTTGTGGCCGATGGGATGTGCGCCGATGTTGCCATCCACGACACAGACGGCCATAATCCCCACGCCCATATCATGCTGACGGTACGCCCGCTGAACAGGCACGGCACATGGCAGCACAAAACCGAGAAGGAATATCTCTGTGTTAAGGGCGGCGGGGAACGTGGCTTTACCGTCGCAGAGTTCAAGGCGGCACAGGCTGACGGATGGGAAAAGCAATATCCTTACAAGGTCGGCAAAAAGAAAGTGTATATGCCACCCTCTGAAGCTGAGAAGCACGGATACGAACGAGCCAATAAGCACCCCAAAAGCACAAAGTACGGCAGGCAAAATCCCATTGCCGAGCGTTGGAACAGCGAAGAACAGCTTGTCCTCTGGCGCAAGGCATGGGCCGAGATTTTCAACCGCTATCTGGAACAGGCAGGCCGTGCGGAGCGCATCGACCACCGTAGTTATGCAGAGCGAGGCCTGGACGAGCAGCCCACTGTCCATGAGGGTGTGGCAGCCCGCGCGTTGGAGCAGAGAGGCATCGTGGTTGACCGCTGCGAGTTGAATCGGCAGATCAAAGCCGACAACGCCCTGCTGCGGGAGTTGAAAGCACAGGTCAAGAAGCTACTGCAGGCAGCCAAGAATACGATCCCAGCACTTGCCGAAGCGATGGAATCTCTGCGAGAGAAGATGATCATTTTCCGCTATCAGTTGGGGCATATCCGCACCGGGAAGTACAATGTGAAGCAGTATCTGGAAGCAGCCAAGCCAGAGTTGGAACGCTATACCTCTCTTGTGGGGGAGATCAAAGAGAAATCCAAAGAACGCAAAACGCTCCTTGCAGAAAAGAAGAACACGCCTCTATGGAATGTTCCGAAAGCAAAGAAGCTGACTTCTCGTATTGCGGAACTGACCGAGCAGATGGAAGAGCTACAAACGGAAAAAAGCATGGCTTTGGATTATCTGCGCTGTGCCGATGACAATGGCATTCCCACCGTGCGAAAAGAGATCGCCGCACAGGAAAACAGCTTGCAGAAAATATTACGGCAGGAAGAAAAATATGCCGCCGAGCTGGATTCAGCACTTAAAGAGTACGCCGAGTTGCAGGAACAGGCGGCAGGCCTTGACCCGATAGAGCTTTACAATGCAAGGCAGGAGCTGCGCCCCGATAAGGAGCAAGATGCCGCTGCCCGAATTCAGAAAGCCTATGGTAAGAAATATAATCCGCAGCTTATGGCGGAGGGCAAAGGGGAAGTCTCTTCTTTGCTGAATGAATACGGAGAGGAACAATCCATCCGTGAGCGTATCCGGCGGGAGGAAATTGAGAACGGACACAGGCAGAGAGGTCATCAGCCGAAGAAAAAGAAAAATCGGGATTGGGAGCGATGACCCGATAGTAAGAATCAATATTTTATTATGAAAGGGCTTATCCGTTTGATTTTTTGCGGATAGATCCTTGCTTATTTATTGAAATTACAGGAGGAAATTATATGGAGATATACGGATACGTGCGTGTATCCAGCACAGACCAAAACGAAGATCGTCAGCTTATTGCCCTGCGGGATAAGGGGGTGGACGATAAAAATATTTATATGGATAAGCAGAGCGGCAAAGATTTTAACCGACCGCAATATAAAAAATTGGTGCGTAAGCTAAGACCCGGCGATCTGCTCTATATTCTGAGTATTGACCGCCTGGGACGCAATTATGAGGAAATACAAAATCAATGGCGGGTTCTGACAAAAGAAAAGGGCATTGATATTTGTGTGATTGATATGCCGCTTTTGGATACACGCCAGGGTAAAGACCTGATGGGAACATTTATTGCCGATCTTGTGCTGCAAATACTCTCTTTTGTCGCACAGAGCGAGCGGGAAAACATTAAGAAGCGGCAGGCGGAGGGAATCGCCGCCGCTAAGGCAAGGGGTGTGAAGTTTGGACGCCCGGAAAAGGAAGTGCCGGAGGATTTTGGGGAAATCGTAAAGGTGTGGGAACAAAAAAAGCTCCCCTTCTCGGAAGCATTGAAGCGCTGCGGCATGAGCGAAGCAACGTTTTACCGCAGGCTGCGGGAATACCGGCTTCTGAGGAACGGGAAACAGGACTAAGATGTAAAATGGACTGTCAAAAGGTCTACTTTTTGATTATTGCCATATGACAGCGCACCTGAGCCTCACATCAGGAATAAACCGCCGAGCTAAACCGCCGAGAGACCCATGAAATCTGTAAAACTCCTTGAATCTCAGG
>Ga0129308_1002135_pt1 | contig 17747 bp, 15 predicted proteins | sample L827metagenome_FD_94440 | JGI IMG/M metagenome (GOLD analysis project Ga0129308, IMG submission 94440) | Ring-tailed lemur group fecal microbial communities from Wisconsin, USA - L827 metagenome | ecosystem: Host-associated > Mammals > Digestive system > Large intestine > Fecal | place: USA... | reverse complement strand
TTTTGTTTTATTTTCTGCCGGCGATCCTGATTCTCTATTACACTGCAGGATTTTTGGGCATGGGACTGCGCAACGCGCTGCTGCTCCTGTTCAGCCTGCTGTTTTATGCATGGGGCGAACCGAGATACGTGGTCCTTTTAGTCGGATCCTGCCTGGTAAACTGGCTGCTGGCGCTCATGCTGCGGCGTTGGGAGAGATATAAGCGTTTTTTTCTGATCGTGGACTGCGCGGCCAATCTGGGAGTACTTTTCCTGTTTAAGTACTTGAGTTTTGCCGTGAGGACGATCAACGGGTTTAACGCTGCCGTGGGATGGAAGACCGTACTGCCTGCCGTCGATATTCTGCTGCCGATCGGCATTTCCTTTTTTACCTTTCAGGCGCTCAGCTATGTGATCGACGTCTACCGGGGAGACGCGCCGGCGCAGAAGAATCCCTTTTATGTGGCGCTCTACATTTCACTTTTTCCGCAGCTGGTGGCAGGACCTATCGTTCGTTACGGAAGCGTGGAAAAACAGCTTCTCCATCGCCGGCATACATGGGAAAAGTTTGAGGAAGGAGCGGCGCGTTTTGTCCGGGGTCTGGGCAAGAAACTGCTTTTAGCCAATACCTTTGCCATTGTGGCGGACAATATTTATGCCATGACCATGGCGGGTCATCAGCAGATGAAGGTGCCGGTGCTTCTCGCCTGGCTGGGATCTTTTGCCTATACGCTGCAGATTTTCTACGACTTTTCCGGATACTCGGATATGGCGCTGGGTCTGGGAAAAATGTTTGGATTTACCTTCGATGAAAATTTTAATTATCCGTATATCTCAAAGTCGATCGGCGAATTCTGGCGCCGCTGGCATATCTCGCTGTCCTCATGGTTCCGCGAATATGTCTATATTCCGCTGGGAGGATCCAGAGTGGAGAACGCCGACGCGATGGTGCGGAATCTGCTGATCGTATGGCTGCTCACCGGCGTCTGGCACGGAGCTGCCTGGACCTTTCTTTTCTGGGGGCTGTTCCAATTTGCATTTATTCTTTTCGAGCGGCTGTTTCGCTATGAGACCATGCAGCTGCCCGGATTGTGGAAGCACGTCATTGCGCTTGTTATTATAAATTTGGGCTGGGTGCTGTTTCGCAGCGAAAACTTTTATCAATACAGGGAGTTCATGGGGAATCTGTTCGGCCTTCATCAAAACGGCCTGTATAACAGTTACGTGTGGATGTTCTTAAAGGAATACGCCGTATTCTGGGCGGCGGGGATCATCTTCTGTCTGCCGGTGGGAAAATGGCTGGAGCGGAGACTGGCCGCGAAGTTCAGCAGGAAGCCGGCCATATGCGGGAAAGCGGCCGCCGTCGGATCTGCGGCCCTTTATCCCGTCTGCATGCTGGGGTTGTTTTTCGTGTGCGTGATCTACCTGGTCAAAGGCGGATACAATCCGTTTATCTATTTTAATTTTTAGCCGCGGGAGGCAGCTGTGGAGAGAATCAAAAAAGTGGGGAACCGGATTTTTGCTTTATTGTTTGTTCTGGCACTGCTGGCATTTTCCGGCGCAAATTTTCTGCAGACCCGGGAACTGCTGAAAACGGAAGCTGCGCCGCTGGATCCGGCGGAAATTTCAAAGGGCATAGCGGAGCTGAACGCCGTGTTGGAAGAAAATGTACTGGGACGGTATCAGATGCTGGAAGGGTACGGCCGGATACAGAAGCTGCTGGATAAGCACGAAGAAAATGCGTTCGTCAATGTGATCGACAAAGCGGGATATCTCTATTCGGGGAATTTCTGGAATGGGTTTGGGGACGATCAGAAGGAACTGGCCGTGCGGGTGCGGAGGTTGTCTGATTTTCTGAAAGAAAGAGGGGTCCCGCTGGGCTTTGTGCTGGAACCGTCTAAGACCGTCCGCGCGGAAGAACGGTATGCGGGGATCCCTTATGACGACTTTACCACAGAAGCCGACGACATGCTGCGCTGGCTCCGTTACTACGGCGTGCCTTATCTGGACCTGCGCGAAAGCATGGAGCGTTCCGGTCTGGATTATGATGAGATGTGGTTTAAGACGGATCACCACTGGACGCCTCCGGCCGCTTTTGAAGGGTATCGGGCGCTGGTCTCCTGGATGAACGAGGTGTTTGGGGCGGGACTGGACCCTGATGGAGTAGATCGGGATCTGGATCATTATGACGTTGTGACTTATCCGGACGCTATGCTGGGATCGCAGGGCAGGGAAACCGGTCTGGCGTATGCCGGGGGCATGGAGGATTATACGGCCGTGGCGCCGAAAGCGGAGGGAAGCTATGTCTGGATCTCTAACGATGCGCCAATGCGGTCGGGCGCCTTTCGGGAAGCATTTTTGAAGGAGGATATCCTTGGGATGGACCCCTATCATCTGAACGCCGGGGCCTTTTATCTGAACGAGCTGACAGTCTACAGCCGTCTGATCAATCGCCAGGCGCCCAATGATAAGAAGATCCTTCTGCTGCGGGATTCTTTCGCTACGCCTGTGGGAGCCTTTCTGGCGCAGGACTGCGCCAGGGTAGATATGCTCTGGAACATCGAGTACACGGCGGATGATCTCAGAGCATATCTGGAGGAAAACGATCTTGACTATGTGATCATCATGCTGTATCCGCAGAATCTTTCCAACGGCAGCTTTCCGTTTTTTCAGACTGCCGGTCAGGAGGACTTATGAGAGAGAAAATCTTGTTGATGGCGATGGCTGCGCTGACGGCGGCAGGCATTCTCTGCTGCTGCGGGTCGCCTCAGAGGACAGGAAACGGCGTGGAGGCCCATGGGCGGCTGCGGGTGCAGGATGCCCGGCTGACGGATGAACACGGGGAGCCGGCAGTTTTGCGGGGGATGAGCAGTCATGGGATCAGCTGGTTCCCCCGCTATCTTAACGGAGGGGCGATGAAAACGCTGCGGGAAGAGGGAGCCAATCTGATGAGGATCGCTGTGTATACGGAGCCCCCGGGAGCCTATATCGAAGATCCGCAGCGCAGTCTGGATTATTTATATATGGGGATCGAAAGCGCTCTGGCAGAGGATATGTATGTGATCGTGGACTGGCATATTTTAAAGGACGGGGACCCCAATGAGCTGGCAGATGAGGCTGCGGCCTTTTTTGACGGGGTCAGCGCTCACTATGGGAATTGTCCGGGGATTTTATATGAGATCTGCAACGAACCCAACGGGGATACCCAGTGGGAGGATATCGTGCGGTATGCCCGGCGTGTGATCCCGGTGATCAGGGCCAACGCTCCGGAAGCTGTGATCCTCACAGGGGCGCCCAATTACTGTACGGATTTCCGGGGACCGCTGGCGGATCCTCTGCCCTACGAAAACATCATGTACACCATGCACCGTTACATCGACGTAGCGCAGAAGAAACCGTGCGATCCAGGGCAGCTGGAAGCCCTTCTGGATCAGGGTCTGCCCATCTTTGTCACGGAATGGGGCGTAACGCTGGGGGACGCTGATCCCTCTGCGGAAGAAGCGGAAGAAAACGGCCTGCGGCAGACAGAGATCTATGTGGAAAACGCGCTGCCCTTTCTCGAATTGATGGCGGATCGGGAGGTAAGCTGGGCGGCCTGGGCTCTGAGCGGCAAAGATGAGATCCACAGCGTCCTGCGCGCGGACTGCGGGAAACTGAGCGGATGGACCCGGGAGGATCTGACCGGATTTGGGGAATTGGTGTTCGATCATTTCCAATGAAGAGAGACTGCGGAATGGGGGTAGGCTGCGGATGGAAAAATGGAAACAGGCGATGCTGGTATTTCTGCGGGCGGCGGGGCTGCTGGCGCTGACCGCGGCGCTGATCGGGCTTCTGTTCATATTGGAAGGGAAAGGGTCGGTGGAGCCCGCTGGAATCTGGTTCGTGGGCACTGCCGGTGACGCGGACTGCGCGGTGCTTCTCAGCCGGGGACAATGCGTGGTCATCGACACCGGCGAAGAGGCAGACGGCCCGCGGATATTGGAATTTCTGGAAAGGAAACAGGTATCGAAGATCGACTGTCTGATATTGACGCACCCGGACAAGGACCACATCGGATCGGCGCCGCTGCTGCTTGAGTCCATGTCCGTTGAGATGATCGTGATGCCCTATTATATGAAGGATAATGACAGATTACAGGCGCTGGAAGATCAGATGGAACAGAGCGGCGCGCCGGTGATGACGCTGTCGCGCAGCAGAGAGTTTGTTTTCGGCGATCTGGACCTGCGCATCTTTCCGCCGGACAGGATCAACTATAATAAAGATAATAATTACTCTCTGATCACGCTGGCGGAGCACGGGAGCGTTCGCATGCTGTTTGCCGGGGACGCTCAGAGAGTTCGGTTGGAAGAGATGGAGAATTACGAGCTTGAGCCGGTGGATCTTTACAAGGTGCCCCACCATGGGCGCCGGTCAGAAAAGGGAGAAGAGGCGATACGGCAGCTGAAGCCGGAGATCGCCGTCGTCACAGCGGAGACGGCGGATCCGGGTATCGCAGGGGCCCTGCGGGAAGAAAACGCGCAGATCTTCTACACGGTCCCCGATCGGGACTGCAGTTTTGAGAGCGACGGGGAGAAACTGCGCGAGATCGACTGATCTACAGCACAAATCCCGCGGCGAGAAACAGCAGGGCTGACAATCCCGCACAGAACAGCCCGAAGGGCGCCTGGGTGTAGGCGTGGTCGAAGTTGTTGCAGCCGGTGGCCGACGAGGTGATGACTGTGGCGTCCGAGTAGAAACAGATGTGGCTGCCGAAAACGCCTGCGGAAAGTACGGCGGACACAGTCAGCGTCACATTGGCGTCCAGCGTCACTGCCAGGGGGATGACGATGGGCAGGGCGATGATGTACATGCCCCAGTTGGTGCCTGTGATAAATTCGGTGACGGCCAGCACGATAAAGACGGTGACGGGCATGAGGGCAGGCGTCATATACTGCGTGGCCGTGGTGATCACGTAATAAGTAAAGTGGATCTGCTCGTTGACCTCAGCGAAGAGAAAAGCCAGGATCATGAGCATCAGCGGCATCATCATGTTCTTCAGACCCTGCAGCATGACGTCGGCAAAGTCCTCCGCCGTCATCAGATCCTGGGCCAGAAAAAAGATGAACATGAAGCCCAGAGTGAACAGTACGCCCAGCTGCATGTCCACATTGAAGAAGATAGTGGACATGACGAGAACGATGATAGGCGCAAAGAGATTGCGCATTTTCGGATCCGCCGGAATGCCGCCCATATCCGCGCCCGCCCGGATGTCGATCTTCTCGGAACCCTCCGGGGCCAGCGGTCCCCCGTCCCGCACGCGGGCCTCCGCCTTTTTCATGGGGCCGAAGGTGGGGATAACGCCCAAGATCACAAGTGGAACCACTGCGGCGGCGATCCAGCCGTAGAAATTGTAGGGCACGGTCTTTACAAAGTAGAGCAGTCCCTGTCCGGCAGGCGCCCATCCATTGGTCTCCAGGATGCGGGAACAGAACACAGCCCAGGTGGAGATGGGTATGATCACGCAGAGGGGAGCCGCCGTGGAATCCACCACATAAGCCAGAAATTCCCGGGGCACTTTATGGCGGTCCGTGAGCGGAGCCATGCAGGAGCCCACTGTGAGGGAATTCAGATAATCATCTATGAATACAACGATGCCCAGGATCCAGGTGCAGATCAGGGCGGACTTTCTGGTCCTTGCCCTGGCTGCGATCCATTCTCCGAAGGCAAAGGAACCGCCAGCCTTTTCGATCAGGGCGATGATGCTGCCCATGAGACCGCAGACGATGATGAGCCAGGCGATGTCTTCGCTCATCATCACCGAGAGCGCGGCGTCGCTGAAGGCGGTCAGAATATTGTGAAACCACTGCCATCCGTCGATCAGCCAGTCCCCGTTTCCTCCGGGGGACAGGACGTCCGGCCGGGACACCATGATAAAACCGGTGACAGAGGCCAGCGTCAGGGCTTCCAGTATGCGTTGGGTGGCAAAGATGTATGCGATCAGGAAAGCGGCCGGGATCAGCGAGGCCATTCCAAAATCAGCGGGATCACGGGGCAGAAAATACGATAGTATGACGGCGGCGAGAACGACCAGAAGGACTGCCGAAAGTGAGCGCCTTCCGTTAAATTTCTCCGCTTCCCGCTTCAGTTCTTTAAACATTATCAAGCTCCTCTCATATCCGCCCTTGGGCGGTTTATTTCCAGAGTCGCAGGCTGCGTGTGATCAGCCTGTGCCCGGTCTTTGTCCGGCCTGCTGCCCGCGGCCTTTTTCGGTGAACGAACGCCATGAGCAACGGGAATAATTATACCAAATCGAGGGAAAAACACAATACAAATATGCAACTTTCTGCCGCAGGATTTTCCGGGCACCAGAGGGATTCGTTTGCCTTGCAAAAATGGATGTGATAGAATAACAAAGGCGCAGTGAAAACCTGCGGAAAACGACCGGTAAACGGAAGATAAAATAAAGGGAAACGATATATGTCTTATAAAGTAAAGCTCGACATTTTCGAGGGCCCCTTCGATCTGCTGGTGTATCTCATCGAGCATGCGCAGATGAGTATTTATGATATTCAGGTGTCGGAGATCACAAAACAATACCTTTCGTATATTGAAAATATGAAACGGCAGGATGTGACGGTGGCCGGAGAGTTCATGGTACTGGCCGCGGCGCTGATCGAGATCAAATCGAAAATGCTGCTGCCCCGTCAGAAGACGGAGGATGGACAGGAGATCGAGGACGATCCCAGGACAGAGCTGGTGGAACGGATCCTGGAATACAAGCGGTTCAAAGCCGCGGCGGAGATGCTGGCCGCCCAGGAGGAACTGCAGAGCCGGATCTTCGTCAAGCCCCAGGAGGATCTGACCCCCTGGACGAGGGAGCCGGACGAGTATCTCGACCTGGATCTGGCCCAGTTTATGAAAGCCTTCGACATGTTTCTCATCAAGAAGAGAAAGATGGAGGAGATCCGAAAGACTTATGAGCGCGTGGAACGGCAGCGCATGTCCGTGGAGAGCAGGATCAGCCAGATCCGTGAGTTTTTCCGGCGGTCAAGGCGGGTGCGGTTCAGCGAGCTGGTGGCTGCGGAACAGACGAAATTCAATGTGGTGCTCACGTTCATGTCCATGCTGGAGCTGCTGAAGCAGCATACGATCTCAGCCAGACAGGACGTGTTGTACGGAGATATTTTGCTGACGCTGAACAATGGGGAGGAAAGCGCGGCGCAGATGACGGGGGAACCTTATGACCAGTAAGAAATCTATAAAATCCGCGTTGGAGTCCATGATGTTCGTTTGGGGATCGCCTCTGGATGTGAAGGTGGCGGCCGAGATGTTCAACATGGACTGGCGGGAGGTCTACGACTGCTTCAGGGAGCTGCAGGAAGAATACGAGTCCGGCGGGCGCGGGATCGTCATACGCGAGATCAGCAAGAGTTTTCAGTTCTGCACCCGGCCGGAGAACAGCGTTTATATAGAGCGTCTCTGCACGCCGGTGAAGGAAAAGAGACTGTCCCAGTCCGCATTGGAAGTGCTGGCGATCATCGCGTACAAGCAGCCGGTCACAAAAGGGGAGATCGAAGCGATCCGGGGGATCAAATGCGACCGGGTGATCGAAGGTCTGACCAGAAAAGGCCTGATCGAGGAAAAAGGCCGCAGCAACGCCATCGGCAGACCTATTTTATATGGAACGACAAAGCTGTTTTTAGAGGGCTTCGGCTTTTCCAGCCTGAAAGAACTGCCGGACATCGACGATATCGGAAGCGCCATTCTGGCGGAAGACGAGGGGGATGCGGAGGACAGCCTGGATTTTCAGCAGATCGCCATCGATCTGACTCAGGCGTCCGGGTCTGCGTCGGAGGATCCGGCTGGGAATGGGGCTGAAGATCCGGCTTTGGGAAAGCCGGAAGAAGCGCCGGAGCGGGAAGAGATAGAGGCGGATCAGCCGGTATGAAGAAAAGCAAAAGTCTGGGAATTATCTGCGCCATCGCGGCGGCCGTGATCTATGGGTTTACCCCCATATTCGGCAAAATTACATATATGGAAGGCAGCAATACGATCACGCTGACGTTTTTTAGGAGCCTGTTTTCCTTTCCTGTGCTGTTGGCGCTGTTGAAAGCCAAAGGAGTGAGCATCCGGGTCACCAGAAAGGAATTTTTTACACTGATCCTGCTGGGGTTTCTGGGGGCTTTCGCCACGGGACTCATGCTCTACGGTTCCTACAATTATATCTCCGTGGGCCTTACCACCTGTCTGCACAATATCTATCCTGTACTGGTGGCGGTGGGCAGCGTGCTGCTGTTTCACGACAGGATCAGCCGGGGCAAGGTAGCCGCGCTGGCGCTGGCAGTGACGGGACTGTGGACGATCCTGGCGGGGGATATGACGCTGAATCTGGTGGGCGTGGGGCTGGCGCTGGGGTCCGGGGTGGCTTACGCAGCCTATATGCTCATCATGGATAAGTGCGGTATGAACCGTCTCAATTCTTTTCTCATCTCCTTTTACGCCTGCGGCGTGGCCGCGGTGTTCCTGTTCCTCTTTGGCACCGCCACGGGCGAACTGGTCTACAGCCTGACGCCGAAGGGATGGTTTTTCACCTTTCTGATGGCCATGTTCGTATCCGTACTGGCCAATTCCCTGATCCCCATGGCGGTGAAAAACGTGGGTCCTACTGTGACCTCCATTTTGGGAATGTTCGAGCCCATCGTGTCTGTAATTATGGGATTGATCTTCCTCAACGAGCGACTGACTTTTAAAAGCCTCGCGGGCTGCGTCATGGTCATCGCGGCGGTCATCATACTGACGCTGGAAAAGGACGCCCAGGGCCTGCCGGAGGAGGATGTATAATTCAGACTCGATCCCTGCGTTTCTTATATTTTTCTTTTGCATATTCAAAGGCTTCTTGAATAAGCGGTTTTAATTCTTCAAAAGTCTTTTCTGACGGGTTTAATGAACAGATCCACCCCATCCATGCGTATACAGGGTGGGGGAGGATCTGATTAAATTTTCGAGACAGTATTTCAAGATTTCATCTGGCGTCATATAAGTTTCCTTCCGTCAAACTAAAATTATATTTCAATTTTATAGTGCTGCATTTTGGAGTGTATGTCAATGTGCTGCTATAATCTGTCTTTCTGTGAAAATGGCCGAAAGTGAGCGGACTGGCCCTGTATTCACCGCCCCTGCATTTAAATTTAGCGATTCGAGAATTTTCCGGGAGCTTATACAATATGTTTTTGGGAGGAAGTTTATTAATTCCATGCGCAGGCCCCATGACAGAGGGGGGCATGGGCAGGATCAGACGAGGGTGGTTGGCTTATGAACAGAATGAACGGGAAAAATTATGGGATCGGAAGCCGTTTGTGGCTTCGGACGGCGGCGGTGGCTGTTTTTATCGCAGTGGGGGCGTTCGGACTTTGCAGAGTGGCAGGGATCGGGCCGGAGATGGGACTGCTTCAGGCGAATTCCGATTCTCTAGCGGAAGAAAACAGGGCGGATGACGGGGTGCGGCAGGAGACCCGTGTTGGGGAGGACCCATGCGAAGAACCGGACGTCGGAGACGGCTCGTCGCTGGAGACGTGGACCAGCGCCGATCTGTCCAGCCCGCTGCCGGTGCCTTCCGTTTCGGCCAAGACCGCAGTGGTGATGGACATCAATACGGGGCGGGTGCTCTATGAGAAGGATAAGGACGAGAAGATCTATCCCGCCAGCACCACAAAGATCATGACTGCGCTCATCGCCGTCGAGCAGGGAAATATGGATAAAGAAGTGAAGATCCCGCCGGAAGCCGTGGGGGTGGAAGGCTCGTCCATCTACCTGGCGCAGGGAGAAAAACTTCCCATGAGGGATCTGGTCTACGGACTGATGCTGCGTTCCGGAAACGACTCGGCGGTGGCTATCGCGGAGGAGATCGCCGGGAGCACGGAAGAATTTGTTAACATGATGAACCGCCGCGCCCAGGAGATCGGGGCTAAGAACACCCATTTTATGAATCCCAACGGACTGCAGGATGAAAACCACTATACCACGGCCTACGATATGGCGCTCATGGCGCGTCAGGCTATGCATAACCCCACTTTCCGGGAGGTAGCCAAAGCCAAGTCCTATCAGGCGGACCGGGGAGAAGGCAAATTCAATATGTTTTACAATAAAAATAAGGTGGTGTACCAATACGAGGGCGGCACAGGGATCAAGATCGGGTTTACGAAGACGGCCGGCCGCACGCTGGTGGCCTCATCGGAGCGGGACGGCATGGAACTGATCTGCGTAGTCATGAACGATCCCAACTGGTTTGAGGACTCTTACGCTCTGATGGATTACGCCTACAGTAATTACCAGCAGTACAGGATCGCGGAAAAAAATACGCCGCTGAAGGAATTTGACGTGACAGGCGGCGACAAGGGAAAGGTTTTTGTCGGGACGAGGGAGGATGTGTACTGTCCCATTCTCAAAGGAAAAGAGGCCAACGTCCAGATCGCCTATGAACTGGCGCAGAAGAGCGCCGCGCCCATCACCCGCTGGCAGGAGGCGGGATTGCTGCACGTATCCATAGAAGGAACTTACTGCTACTCCGTACCGCTTTATTATCTGGAAGATATACCGAAGCAGTGACGAACTGTCACCAAAAGGCGGTCAGCGCAATATTTTGATATTGTACCCGGCGAAAGAGAAGCCCTCCGAAGACGGGGAAACAAAATAAGAACAGACCTGGCCGATTTTGGCTGAGAGGGAGGAGCACATGAACTACAGTACATACGATTGTATTGACGCGGGGACGGAGAATTGTCCCTGCTACCTGGCGCTGACCGGAGACTGCCTGACTTGCAGCCGGCTGCAGGGAAAGGATTCCTGCGACTGCAACTGGAAGGGCGTTTGCATATATAACGAATTCATGCAGGGAAACGGCAGAGTAAATAATCCGAGAAAAGAATTCACCGCCGGTATCGTCCGCCGAAAGTTTTACCTGGACGATCTGGCGGTATTTGTATTGGATGTGGGAAAAGGGTTCGCCATCAAGGCGGGCAGTCCTGGGTCCTACGTATTTATGAGAGGGAGAAAAGACACGCGGTTCTACGATATTCCCATATCTGTCATGCACGCGGATGTGGAGCGAGGACAGATCCACGTGGCGGTCAAGGTCATCTCCACGAAGACCAAGACGCTGCTCGAAGAAAATGAGGCCTTTGTGCTGAGAGGCGTATACCGCAACGGCATCCAGGGGCTGGAGGCCGTGCGGCCCAGAAATCTGAAAAATGCCAGCGTGCTGCTGGTGGCCAAGGGGATCGGTCTGGCCCCGGCGATCCTGACAGCCGAATCGCTGGGAAACCGCAACAGGGTAGATCTGGTGGTGGACACGGAGAAGATCAGTACGGAGCTGGTCAGCGATTACCTGAGCGAGAGCGGTTCTGAAACGGCGGGAAGCGGCGTGGAGATCCACCGGATCCGTTATATGAGTCTGGGAAGCGAAGAAGACCGGCAGACGCTGGAGCGGGTAATGGCGGAAGAGAAATACGACAGCGTAGCGGTGCTGGCTTCCGATTATTATGTGGAGCAGATCGGTAAACTGACGGAGCGGATCCTGCCCGAAGCGAAGCGGGCGTTCAGCAACAACTTCCGCATCTGCTGCGGGGAAGGGGTCTGCGGCGCCTGCAGCGTAGTGAACGCAGGAGGCGAGACCATTAAAATGTGCAAGTGCCAGTTGAAATGAGGCGGATTGTGGTATATTCTTTGTAGTGAAAAACGCCGGCGGCGGGGAATGGATCCGGGCCGCCGGTCCTGAGCCTGCCGTGCCGGCTGGGGCATGGAATTGGGGCAGGCAGACAGACCGATCAGATCGAAAGGAAGAGGGCGAACGGCGATGTTGGAACAATATGAAGCATTTTTTCCTTTCTGGGAACAGCTGGAGGCGGAACAGCGCCGGCAGCTTTCAGAGAGAGCGACAGTAAAGAATGTGAAAAAGGGAACGGTGCTCCACAGCGGGAAAAGCGACTGCGTGGGGCTGATGCTGGTGGCGGAGGGGCAGCTTCGGGTCTACACGGTGTCGGAGGAAGGACGGGAGATCACGTTGTATCGACTGCTGCAGAGGGATATGTGCCTTCTGTCCGCGTCCTGCATGCTGCACAGCATTCAGTTCGATGTGACGGTGGAGGCGGAACAGGATTCCACCGTTTTGAACATACCTGCGGATCTTTACCGGAAGCTGATGAGTGAATCTCTGGCTGTGTCCAACTACACAAACGAACTGATGGCTTCTAAATTTTCCGACGTGATGTGGCTCATGGATCAGATCCTGAACAAGCGGCTGGATTCCAGGCTGGCGGCCTTTCTGCTGGAGGAATCGGACGCAGTGGGCGCAGACAAGCTGACGCTGACCCACGAGATCATCGCCCGGCATCTGGGCAGCGCCAGAGAAGTGATCACGAGGATGCTGAAATATTTTCAGAAAGAAGGCATGGTGGAGCTGTCCCGGGGCAGCGTCCGGCTGACGGATCGGGAACGGCTGGAGGAGACTGCGGGCGACAGCCTGCGCTAGCCGGGGCCCCTGGTCTCAGGCGCGGGGTCTTTGGCGTGCTCTCTGTGGGAGGTGCGCTGTGGGCTGGCCGCTTAGAGGGCCTTGGCGTGCCGTGTGTGGGAGGTGTGCTGAGCTGGCCGTTGTGGATCGCTGCGGGGGCTTTGGCGCGGGCTGGCCGCCGTGGATCGCTGTGGGGGCTTTGGCGCAGGCTGGCCGCCGCGGATCGCTGCGGGGGCTTTGGCGTGGGCTGGCCGCCGCGGGTCGCTGCGGGGGCTTTGACGTGGGCTGGCCGCCGCGGGTCGCTGCGGGGGCTTTGGCGCAGGCTGGCCGCCGCGGATCGCTGTGGGGGCTTTGCCGCGGGCTGGCCGCCGCGGATCGCTGTGGGGGCTTTGGCGTGGGCTGGCCGCCGCGGGTCCCTTTCCGCTGTGTGATCAACTCACAGAAATGTTTTTTTCTATCGCATATAATAAGACTATCAAAACAAGAAAGTTTGAATTTGAATAGTAAGAATAACATTGTATGCGAAAGGAGAAATATCATGGCTGCATTAAAACTGACGAAGGAAAATTTTGAACAGGAGGTTCTGCGTTCGGATAAACCGGTGCTGGTGGACTTTTTCGCACCGTGGTGCGGGCCCTGCAAAATGGTGCTTCCGCTGGTAGACGAACTGGCCGACGAGGAGAAAGACGTGAAGATCGGAAAGGTCAATGTGGAGGATCAGAAGGAGCTGGCGAGAAAGTTCCGCGTCATGTCGATCCCCACGCTGCTTCTGTTCAAGGACGGCCAGGTGGTGGAGACATCGCTGGGAGCGAAGCCCAAGGAGGCGATCCGGAAACTGATGCACAGCTGATTTTACACAATGTGATTCTGTATGAAGCTGTACGCGCGCACCGGCTGAGCGGATGAAGCAAAACGAACGGGCGACGGCGCTGACCATACCTTATCTGTGCATTATAAAACGGGGCTGCCGCAGAAAAATCTGCGGTAAAGCCCCGCTGTTTTTTGTCTTGATTTTTTGGCCATATCCCAAAAGGGCATATGGAGATCCGCTTGCTTATCTCCCGAGTGGAAAAGGCAGGGCGATGCGAGCACCTGGATGAGGCCGGCGTCAGATCAGCCTTCCGTTCCTTTGAAATGTTGGGCTGTACGGCCGCTGTGTCATGTGGCGGCGGGGCGGCCCGGCGGCGGTCGGTGGGGATGTGGGGATTCAGCCGGCGGGAGGCGGTCGGTGGGGAGGTGGGGCTTCGGGCGGCGGGCGGCCGTCCGCCGGGATGGTGCCGCGGGATCGGTCGACGGCCGAAAAAGTGGGCGAAGAATATCAGCCCGCGGGAGCGTTAAGCCGCGGAATAGGTGAGAACGGCAAAAAAAATCAGATATCACCGAAAATGACGGGAGAATCGGTGGAAATACAGCAATATTTGCTGCTAAAAGGGTGAAAAGTCAATAAAAAATTGATTTTCGCCTATTTAGCAGCTCTTTTTATGTGAGATCGTGAAAAAAATCTGTCTTTCGCCTATTCGCCGTGAGGGTCCGCCGCCGGAGTCCACCGTCAGGGTCCGCCGCCGGGTTGCTGGAAGCAGGCGCCAGAGAATATCCGTTTCACCTTGATACGTCAATTTGTTGTGGGTAAGTAAACAAAAGATTGAGGAGCATGGGATATGCCAAGGTCAGATAGCTTGCAGGGCGTGGAATAGGGCATGACCTGGCTCAGTTTATAGGCCACGGCTTTTTTCTTGCCCTTATAATATTTTCGGTAGAAATTATATGATACACCAGCGTAATCTTTTGTAAGGTGCCAGACCGTTAATACATCATCTTCGATGACTTCTTCTATTCTTGCCTCAGCAACCACAAGCATCACAGGCGATGTGGAATAAATTAGAATTTTGTTAACATCTGACTTACAGCGTACCTTTCGAAATTCAAACAGTTTTTTTCCACAAAGAATATTGTTTACATGTTCCGGATTAATGGATAATAACATTTGAGACATCGATACGCCCCTCCTTTAGTATTTCTTTAAATTGTTCCGGAGTCAACCGCATGGATGTCGGATATCCATCACCCCAGTGTCCGTTGCGTTTCAACCACATCCAATTAACGTTGTTACCTGCTCCAAAGAACCCATAATAGAGCATTTCTATAATAACTAAGTTTTTTTCGGAATAATACTTTTTATGAACCTCGCTTTCATTAAATACAGATTTATTGCCGATCCGTTCAATTAAATCATAATATGATATTTTTTCAGATCCGTTAAGTTTGGCTACTATCATGTCAGTTACTACACAGTATGATGTAATACACGATTTATAGCCTTTCTGTCCGGCGGTTCCGGTGTATTTGCGATATACTAAAACGGGTTCTCCAATCCGATATGCCGGGATATTGGCGGGCGACCCTATGTAGACTTTACATATGCCATTGGAAGCAGAAAGTGCGATTTGTTCTTGCAGCGTGCGGCTTAATTCAGAATACGGAAATAGTGTATCGTGATAAATATCATTTACGACTAAGTACCCTGCGTTGTGGAAGTCGGGATCTATGAAAGGAAAGGATTTATATGGATCGTTATAGTCTATGTTATCTCGACTTTTTATATAGACACATTCGCCATTAAAATTATAACCGGCCAAACAAAACCCAAAGTGTTCCAACTGTCCAATCAGCTGAGTTTGCTTCTTGAAAACAGTAACGTAGACTTCTTTCAGTTTTGTTTTTTGCCAATTCCATAGTATTAGTCCAATTGCGCCTTCGCCAAGACGTTGTCCACGATAACGTTCGGCAAGACGTAAGGTACTAATCTTTTTACGCGGTACGGCGGGTAAAATTTTATTGGTGAGGATGATCGGTTCAGTTTCTTCTTTCAGACATATAAAAGCTCCCAATCCCTCATTATCACTGAAAACGAGGGCCGTGGCGCCAAGAGAAGCCTTCTTTTTAAACCAATTTTCAAACCCTATATTAACTTTATCTGCTGGATAATCTTCTTTAAGAGAATCAAAGAAGCTGTCGTTTAAGTTTACATCTGCAAATTTTCTAAGTTCAAACTTTCCCCGCATACTCTGACCTCCTCATATGAACAAAATCAATTGCATGTTGCCTGCTTAATACACCTCAAGTTTAACACATATTGGATTTTGAGTCAAGATTAAACTATACCTTCCTGAGACAGGCTAGGTTTTGACGAACCGCCCGCGCTGTGGTACATTAAAGGGAGAACGCCGGCGCAGAGAGCCGGCGCGCGGTTTTTGCGGCAAATGGTGAAAGGAAAACGTAGGATGAAGAGGGCGGAAAGAAAAGAACCTCGCGGAGAGGAAACGGATATTAAGCTGATCGCTTTGGATATGGACGGAACGCTGCTGAACGAACAGGGAGTGCTCTCTGAGAAAAGCAGGCGAACGCTTGAGAGGGCTATGGAAAAGGGCGTGCACGTGGTGATCGCCACGGGACGGGTGTACAGCGCCCTGCCCCGGGATGTGGTGGAGGTGCCGGGCATCGAATACGCCATCACTTCAAACGGAGCCAATCTGCTGCGGCTGGCGGATATGACCACGCTGTATTCCAATCTGCTTGAGAGGGAGAGCGTGGAAAAAATAATGCACATCATGGAAGACCCGTCGATCATGACGGAGGTATTTTTTGATCACGGCGTTTATGCGGAGCGCCGATGTCTCTCCAATCTGGAAGAGTTTGGGATCGTCACAGAGAAGTCGAAGCGGTATACGCTGAGCACAAGAGAGCCTGTGGACAGCGTTCTGGAGCTGATACGCAGCAATGAGACCCGGTTGGAAAATATCAACTTGATCTTTAAAGATATGGAGAAACGGCGGCAGGTCTGGAACGAGCTGGAGCAGTTGGGGGACATCACGGTCACAAGTTCCATGCCCTATAATCTTGAGCTGGGGGGAGCCACCACCAGCAAGGCGGACGCGCTGGCTCATCTGGCAGGTATCTTAGGGGTGGAAAGAGAGCAGATCATGGCCTGCGGGGACAGTGTGAATGATCTGGCCATGCTGAACTTCGCCGGTTTTTCCGTGGCTATGGAAAACGGGGCGGAGCCGGTCAGAAAAGCCGCGGATTTTATTACGAAGAGCAACGTGGAGGACGGCGTGGCCTACGCCATCGAGACCTTCGCGCTGAAGGAGCGTTAGATGGGCGCCTGGGGGAAGGGAGCGCCGTCGCAGGAAGGGAAGGCGAGGAAAAATCCTATAGCGCGGCCTACAGAACTGGCGGCGCTGCTCATGGCGCAGTATGTGCGGCCCGGGGATACCGTGGTGGACGCCACAGTGGGAAATGGACGGGACACGGTGGCGCTGGCACGCCTTGCCAGGGGCGGCCGGGTCTACGGGTTCGACATTCAGAGGGAAGCTCTGGGGAGAGCGGAAATTCGGCTGCGGGAGGCCGGCTGTCCTGTGGCGTGGAGGGCAGAAGGCGTTCCGGGCCTGATGGACGGTGCGCTGGGTGAAACGACCGCAACATTCGGGGCCCAGGGTGCGGGCTCGCATCTGGACGGTGCGCCAGATGAAACGACTGCTGCAGCATTCGGGGCCCAGGGTGCGGCCCAGCATCTGGACGACGCGCCGGGTGAAAGGCCGGGAAACGAAGCGGCGGCCTGCGGGGAAATCCTGCTCATCTGCGCGGATCACCGGCGGATGGCGGAGTACGTCTGCGGTCAGGCGGCGGCGGTGGTCTTCAATCTGGGCTATCTTCCCGGAGGGGATAAAAAGATCACTACCCGGGCGGACAGCACCTGTGGGGCCATGAGGTCGGCCCTTTCGCTGCTGCGGCCGGGCGGAGCCCTGATCGTGACGATCTACGGCGGGCATCCGGCGGGAAAGGCGGAGCGCGAGGCGGTCCTCAGGCTGGCCGGGGAGCTGCCTGCAGAAGAATATCACACCCTGCACGCCCGCCTGACGAATCAGGGCGAGGGCGCGCCGGAGGTTTTGGCCGTGGTGAAGCGCGGTATTCACCGGTAACCAAATCACCGCTTCTTACATACTCTGAATGTATGAGTAATGGAAGAGGCGGTGATTTTTACATATGTATAAAGTGGTAGTAATTGGAAGCGGCTGGTCCGGCTGCGCGGCGGCTCTCGCTGCGAAAAAGGCGGGCGCCCGTGTAACCATGGTAGAAAAGACGGACCTGATCCTGGGTCTGGGAAACGTGGGCGGCATCATGCGCAACAACGGCAGATTCACGGCGGCGGAGGAGAATATAGCTCTGGGAGCCAGCGAACTGTTCGCGATCACGGATAAACTGTCGCGCCATGTGAATGTGGATTT
>Ga0129308_1002133_pt1 | contig 17766 bp, 15 predicted proteins | sample L827metagenome_FD_94440 | JGI IMG/M metagenome (GOLD analysis project Ga0129308, IMG submission 94440) | Ring-tailed lemur group fecal microbial communities from Wisconsin, USA - L827 metagenome | ecosystem: Host-associated > Mammals > Digestive system > Large intestine > Fecal | place: USA... | reverse complement strand
TGGCGGCGCGCCGCAGAGATCCGTATAATTCTTCTTTCTTTGCAGACAATACCAAGGCAAATATAAACAGCAAAGGAGATTTTCGATCCTATGAAAGCTACAGGCATTGTCAGACGGATTGACTAATGTGTTATATTAGGACAAGACTGGGAAAGCCGCATGAATGCAGGGTTTTCGCTGATTTTGTCCAACCTTCAGTACGGGAAATCCAGCGGCGGATCGGCTGAGTACATAGGAAAGGAAGGTTTCGCTTTAAGGGTTTACGACGACTCTGTATGTTCTATCAAAAACTGCTACATGAGACCAGATGGGACTGAACGCCTGTCTGGTCTTTCTCTGTCAAGATTTTCAGTGAAAAGATTAGACAAGAGACAAAACGGGAATAATTGGTAAAACGGAGGTAGATGATAATGAAACACGGAACTTTGGTTTATGATTCTGAAAGTGGACGGATGGATGTTCGATTTGGCCTGGAGGACTATTATGGAGGACTTCACTGCGGTGAGTGTATGGATGTGCAGATCAAGGGGAAATGGATTCCGACCAGGATTGAGATGGGTGACGACTGGTACTTAGTGGGAATCCATACAGACCGACTGGAAGGTCTGCTTGTACGAATTTGATAGAAACAATCTGCCAGGGCGCCTTCTTTTTAAGAGGCCGCCCTATTTTGCTATGCAAAAGCATAGCAAAATTTGAAATGTGCCATTTCCTCGCCCCTGCGGGGCAACCGGAAATGATGCACAAAAACTTCATGCATCAGCATTTGCGTATTTTCGTGGTGCGGTGCTCATGCATGAAGTTTTATGCCCATTTTTAGAAAATCGAGAGGAGGTATCCCAAGTGAAGTGTCAACTGAAGTACCAGTGGGTCAAGCTGCCCAGAGAGCATATGCCGGAGGGTAAGGGTATCATGGGCGCTTGGGCGCGGCTGGCGTCCCGAGCAGCATTTCGCAATGGATATGCCTCCTACTGCGGCCACAGCAACGCTGTCAGTCCCGGGATGTGGTCTGGCGGCGTTGTTGGGTTAAAGAGTATTCTTGAACTGAAAAACCGCCAGAGGGCGCTGGAGACGCTGGAGCAGCTTGCAGAGCTGGGATATGTCCGGTATGACCTGAATCCGAAAACAAAGAAGCTGGACTACCAAATCACTGACTGGGTATTGAAATGCTCCGGGGCAGAATGTATGCAGGGTGCAGTCTATGCAACAGAGGGCTATGGCTTCCTGTGCCTTCCCCGAAATATCACGGAGCGATTGGTTCAGCAGCACTATATTTTTGAGGAAGCGGACGCATGGCTGGATCTCTGGTGCCATTCGGTATGGGAGGAATTGGGCAATGCGTTTTCTTATCTGGCTCCGGCCATCCAGTATGGAAAATACGGAGCCTTACTGACTTTGGAAACCCTGGGACAGCGCTGGGGCTGGGAAAAGACAAAGGTGTGGAGGTTTTTTAAGAAGCATGGGGATGTCTTCGCTCTGTACCGTCTGCCCGGCTCCTATGGTTGTCTCATTTTTAATAAACTGTACCCAACCGGTACAGAGGTTTCACTGCCCGCACAGGCGGAAATCGTGCGCATTTTAGACGAAATGCGCATTTGGGGTAAGGATGTGCATAAGAAGGGTAACGACCATGCGCACATGAATCTGCTGATCACATGGTACAGCCGTCGGCTGACTCATGTGGCTGCGGAAGTTGCGCCGGTATCGGAGTCGGAAAACCGCGTTGCACTTTCCTGCCCTATAATACGCGCGTATTTTTCTCTGTGTTGGAATTGTAAGAATTGTGGATATGACTGCAGGAATGAAGTATATAGATCTCCTGCGGTGATGGAAGCGAGTAAGATCCGGGGGCCATGTGTGCCCGTGGATATCACAAGCATAGAAAAGGAGAGCTTTACATATGAGCAAACAGAATGAATACGAACAACAGGAAAAGAAACTTTTGGCGCAGTCGGACGCCTTTATCAGCCTCTTGACCAGACGAGGCATCCTGGCAGATTCCAGAATTGACGATGAGAAGCTGCGCTCCGTCCAGCAGGAAAAGACGAAGAACAGCTACCACAACACCCTGATGCTCCTGCAGCATTACCGGACGATTGTGTGGATGCTGGAGTGCTTCCCGGAGACGGTTGCGCAGGAGCTGGATCGGCCTTTGGAGAACTTAGACGCCCTGCTGGAACAGGTGGATCTGGAAATGGCCATGGGCAATCGGAAGTTGGAGGGACGAATGGAAGGTGTGCAGAAATCCCGGCTGCTGTTAGACCGGGTCAACGAGGCCCTGACGGTGTTGAAGAAAAAGCCGGAGAATGGAGAGCGGCTGTACCAGCTCATTTACCTGACTTATATCGCTCCGGAGCAGCTAAGCCATACGGAGCTCTTGTATCGGCTGGATATGTCCTCACGGCACTACTACTGGCTGCGCCAGCAGGCCATCACCATTCTTTCCATCCGGCTGTGGGCGGCTCCCGCAGCGGATGTGGATCTGTGGCTGGAGATGCTGACGCTGTTGGAAGGGCTGAACTGAAAATCTGGCGTCAGAAAAAAGGCGCAAAATTGGCACAGCAGAGCCGATGACATGCGAATGGAAAAAAGTTATACTGGTATCGTCCCAAACTGGGATGGGACAGCAGGCGGCCGTTTCTGAAGCAGGAATGCTTTTGGGAGCGGCTTTTTTTGCTGCCCGAATTCTGAAAAAGGAGGTACTTGGCATGGTCAGACAAATGGAAAAGGGCAAAAAGCGTCTTCAGACCGCTTATTGGTCACTGGTGGGCGTGGCCTCTGCGTTGCTGATTTCCCTGCAGCCGGTAATGGCGGATACCATCTGGGATCGTTTCTCAACGATCATGAAGGATGTGTATGGCCAGCTGGTAGGCATCAGTACAATTGTGGCTGTCACCATGGCGGCGATTGCCCTGCTGGTGCGGATGATTTCCCGGAATCAGCGTGCGGTGGATGAGGCGACTTCGTGGCTCAAGCGAATTGTGGTGACATGGATTGTCCTGAACTCGTTGGGCTTTATCGTCGCCTATCTGCAGCCGCTCATCGCCGGCGGAAACTACGGCGGTTAATCATCCCAGTCAAGCCAGATGGGAGGTGGTGAATCATGCTTGACTGGATTTTTGAAGGGATCGTCACATGGATCAGCAGCATCGTCTCCCAGATGATGGATGCAGTATCCGGACTGTTCCTTCAGGCATTGGGAACGGATATGACAGCGATGGAGGAGTACTTCCCCTTTGTGGGGAAGGCCTTCACAGTCATGCAGTACACGGCATGGGCTATCCTGTTCCTGATTACGGTGTGGCAGCTTTTCCGGGTATTCGGCGGGCCAATCACAGAAGCAGAAAATCCATGGGTGCTGCTGGCGAGAAGTTCTTTGTTTGCACTGCTCATTGGTTACGCGAAACCGATTTTCATGACCGTGCTGGATATCGCCAGAGCACCTTATACAGCGCTTATGGAAATCAGCATGACGGCGGAGGACTTCACCTTCGCGGGAATAGAGCAGGCGCTGACCAACGGACTGACGACCATTGTGGCCATCGTTTCCGTGGTGGGACTGCTTCTGCTCGTCATACTGGAAATTGCCCTGGGGTGGAATTACTTCAAGCTGCTGCTGGAAACGGTGGAACGCTACATCGTAGTCGGCGTCCTCTGCTACACTTCCCCTCTGGCCTTTTCCATGGGCGCCTCCAAAACGACATCCCCAGTGTTCAAAAGCTGGTGCCGGATGGTGGGTTCTCCGATGCTGATGCTGGTGATGAATGTGTGGTTCCTCAGAGGCTTTAATTCCTCCATGGGCCAGTTTATCGGCAATGGCGGCGCTTTGTCCACTGGGCAGGGCAGCATTTTCCTCTGGCTGTTCTGTGCGCTGGCCTTTCTAAAGACCGCGCAGAAGTTTGACAGTTATCTGGCTTCCCTTGGGCTTAATGTAGCTCAGACCGGATCCAGTATGGGCATGGAGCTTCTGATGGCGGCAAGAGTGATCAGCGGCGTCGGCAGTGGCACCAGAAGCGCAGGCAGCATCTTTGGCGGCGGCAGCGCGGCAACGGGAACCGGAGCGGCGTCCAATGGATTTGCGGCAGGCTTTGCGGGCAAATTCAAGGGAAATAGCTATGTCCGGGACGCCGTTGTGGAAGGCGGTACCCGCATGGGCGCAGGCGGCAGCGTAGGGTTTGTAGGCCGGGCCTTCGGCGGTATGGCGGCCCGCAACGGGGCAACGCTCACTGGAGAATCCATTTCTTCGGTGGCAGCCAGAACGCCCAATGTATCCGGCAGCATCGGCGGAGACATCGCAGACCGCAGCCTCGGAAATTATATGCCCCAGATGCAGGGGTATCAGCTGAAGGACACTCAGATCACAGGCGGCCATATCAGTACGACAGCCACCAGTGCGGATGGAAAGACCTCTGCTGTGGAGATGTACAACGCATCCCAGTTTGAAAAGCCGGAGGCACCCCACTCGGTGGTTACGGCCTCTGATGGAAGCCGTTGGTATCAGATGGCAGACGGTGCAGGCGCCGGAGCTTTTTACGATGCGCCAAGCTTCACCGGAAGCTCGAATGAAGCGGCGCAGGTGGCAGCCACCTTCCCGGATGTGGCGGAAGGAACTACACTGCGGACGGTTGGAGATGGTGTTCTGGAGGCCAGTACCGGGGACGGCAATACCCAGTGGTATAACAGCGCCTACTATGAGGAACCGGACGCGCCCCACACCATTATGCAGTCGGCAGACGGTGTGGACTGGTATGCCATGCAGGGTCATGCACAGGCACCGGAATTTGAGACGGGAGAAGCCGCCTTTGCCTATAATCAGGCCCAGTTCCAGTCCTTTATGCCGGGCTATGAGCAACAGGTGGCATCCGTGGACGGCTCCGGAAGGGCCGAAGGACACTTTGAAGTCCGCCATGAAAATGGATCCGGAACGATGTTCTTTGATACCGCCCAATATGCGGCGCCCCGTGGAGATTATCAGGTATATGAGGATGCCCGGGGTGGTCAGTGGTACGCTGTGCGTGGTGAGGCGGCTGTGGAACGCAAGCCTGTCTACCAGGATGGAAAACCGGTCTATGACGGTGAGAACGTAAAGACCGTTTCTGTAGAAACTGTTCGATATAAGCAGATGCCGTCCCGCTTTGGTGAGCCAAAAGCCCGTAAGAGTACGGAAATCAAGCCGCCAAAACGGAAGCGGTAATTCATAAGTGACAGATGGCAGGCAGCCGGATCAGAGCGTGGTTCGGCTGCCTGCTGTCTTTGATAAGAAAATTCGCCGCTTCCGGCGGCATGACATATAGGAGGTGACATTTATGGCAGAACCGGACAAGCAGCAGATCGGCGACGGCTCGGATAATTATGGGCAGGCGGTCGGTCAGATGATAAAGGCGGCAAGGCAGGCAGGTCAGGAAGCGGCCAAGCAGACTGCAATGAAAGGTATAGAGGCAACCGCCAATGCAGCTGCGGCTACGGTACAGGCCAGCGTGGAAGGCGGCAAGGCTGCCGCCGAAATTGCGGCAGGCACCGCAGCGGGCGGTCCATGGGGCGCGATTCTATCTGCGGCGTGGGCGATGCGGCACACCCTCTTTAAGATTCTGGTGTGCATATGCCTTGCGCTGCTTTTTTTGATCGTGATGATCGTTTCGCTGCCCAGCATCGTGGCCAACAGCATTTTCGGTCTGGACGGGACACAGCCCGTGGAGGGCGCAACCTTACAGGGCACGTATTCGGAGCTGTCCGGTGTTGTATCTGATGTGATTGACGGCGGGTATGACCTCTCTCTTGCCAAAGTGGAGCAGATCATTGAGGAGGGCGGCTATGATTACGAGTTGTCTATGGATGCAATGGTCAATTATGCCCAAAGCTCCGCCGGGTTTGATGTCAGCTACATTTTGGCGGCCTACTCGGCATCCTTGCAGCAACAGGGCGTCAGTGAGGACGATATGGTAGCAAAGCTGGAATCGGTGGCAGACCGGATGTTCCCAGTCACCTATGAGGAAAAAGAGCAGGAGCGGCTGATCCCCGTCACTTACTCCACCTATCGACAGGTCATGGTGACTGTGGTTACAAACCGGGTTCAGACCGGCACCATCAATGGTGTTCCCCAATACCGGTACAGCACAGCCAGAAGAAGCTACTATTTGCCGGATGGAACGGAATCCTCTGAAACTGAGGTAACGGTAACGGCTTATTCTGAAGTGACCGTGGATGTGCCAGTGTACAGCGGTGGCACCATTACCGGAACCCGGCAGGAAACTTATTATACAGCGGATGGCGAGGAAACCCTGTATCCGACTACAGAGATCATTAAATATGTAGAGTGTACGATCCATCCCTTTGACAACACGGTGATTGCTTCGGCATTCGGCATTGATATGAATGCCACCTATCCCCAATTCAATGTGACCTATGGGGAAGCCATCCAAAACATGGCCAACGCCCTGAAGATGACCCTGTACGGGTCTCTTGGCAGCGGTCAGATGGTGCCGCTGACGGATGCGGAGCTGATCGCCTTCGTGAATCGGCAGGAATGCAGCGCCATGCGCAAGCACATCCTGACCACAGCTCTTTCCCTGGTGGGCAAAGTGCCTTATTTCTGGGGTGGAAAATCTGGCCCCGGCTGGAACGATGAATGGAATACGCCCAAGCTGGTAACGGCGGCAGGCTCCTCCTCTACCGGAACCATCCGGCCCTATGGTTTGGATTGCAGCGGTTTCAGCACATGGGTCTTTACAACAGCGGTCGGCGTCAACATCGGCGCGGGCTGTAACGGGCAGTACCCGAATACATATGGGATTTCGGCATCAGAGCTGCTTCCGGGCGATCTGGGTTTTCTTGCAGATGACGACGGCTGGGGGCATGTATTGATCTTTGCCGGTTGCGGAGAAAACGGAGAACGGATGTGGGTTCATTCCTCCGGCGGAACAGGCGTTATTCTCAATACGCCCAGCTATGAAGGAAGCCTTTCTTACCGGCGTCTGAGCATTGTGGATTATGACGCCCCGGTCAGCGACAACTCCGCCTATGGCGAGCCGCTGTACACGCTGACCGTGGATGTGACCCACTACTGCGCCTGCGCCAAATGCTGCGGCAGCAACGCCGATGGTATCACTGCCAGCGGAAAACAGGCAGCTCCCGGTATGGTGGCCATGAGCAGCACCTATCCTTTCGGGACGCTGATCGAAATTAACGGTGTAATGTACACGGTGGAGGATCGGGGTGGCAGCGGAATCGAAAATAATCCGTCCAGCGAGGAGCAGTTTTCCATCATTTCCTCCTTCGCTTCCTGGCTGAAGATCTCGCCCATGAAGCTGCAGTTTAAGAGCATTACAAGAAAGGCAGACTCCGACCGCCATGTGGCCATGATTCGGCAGGAGCTGGAGATGGAGGAAAGCGAGCAGTGCAGGCATCTGGGCGAAGGGTATATCCGGCTTATCCGGGATGTGGGAAGCCGGGAGGCGCTGACCAGGCGTTTCTTTTTGATTTTTCAGTATGAGGAGCTTCGTCGGGGCGATTCCGATGACCTTTCTCAGGTCTACGGCACCCTACAAGCGGCGGAACAGAATGCCAGAGCCTACTTTATGCAGTGTGGCAACCTGATCGTGCAGCTCAGGGACCCGGATGAAGCAACAGCGGAGATCCTGTATATGTTCTTCAACCGGCGTTCCTGTGTGGACGAGCCTTTTTCCTCCCGTGTGAACCGGGTGGTAGTGGATACCATGGCGGCGAAGAATAAAATCATCGGCATTGATCCGGTACCTCATATCCGTATGGCGCACTTTTTATCCCCAAGGGGCATTGACCTGACCCATTACAACTACATCGTTATGGACGGCCTGTATTACTGTTTCCTGTCCATTAAAGGAAACGGCTATCCCGGTATGGTGCGTGCCGGCTGGATGTCGGCGCTGATCAACGCCGGAGAAGGCATTGATATTGATGTGCAGCTTCGCCGGGAAAACCGGAGCCGGACCATTGACAAGGTGGCGCAGCGCATCCGATTGAACCGCACGAAGCTCAGGAGTATGCAGGATACCAGCACCGATTACGAGGAGCTGACCAATTCCATTCAGGCGGGGTATTTTATCAAGCAAGGGATTGCCAACAACAATGAAGATTTGTTCTATCTGTCCGTGTTCGTCACCATCTCCGGCAGAAGCTATGACGAGCTGATGTGGCGCAAACAGCAGATGACGGATATGCTCAAATCTATGGATATGTATATCAGCGACTGCCGGTTCCAGCAGGAGGCGGCGCTGCGCTCGGTCATGCCCTTTTTGCAGATGGACCCGTCACTGGAAAAGAAGTCCCGACGCAATGTATTGACCAGCGGCGCTGCCAGTACCTATCTGTTTACCAGCTTTGAGATGTCGGATGATACCGGCGTGCTGCTGGGGGTGAACCGGCACAACAATTCCCTGTGCATTGTGGATCTGTTCAATACCAAGAAGAACAAGAACGCCAATCTGAACCTGCTGGGTACCAGCGGTGCGGGCAAGACCTTTACCATGCAGCTTCTGGCCCTACGTATGCGGATGCGGGGCATCCAGTGCTTTATTTTGGCGCCCATCAAAGGGCATGAGTTCCGGCGGGCCTGCAAGAAGATCGGCGGCGAGTTTATCAAGATTGCCCCCGGCTCTCCCCACTGTATCAACATCATGGAGATCCGGCACACCATTTCCCCGGAGATGGAACTGATTGACGAGCTGGATTACAGCGAGATGGATTCCATGTTGGCAAGGAAGATTCAGCAGCTGATGACCTTCTTCTCCCTGCTGATCCCCGATATGACCAACGAGGAGGAGCAGATGCTGGACGAGGCGTTGATCAGCACCTACGCAAAATTCGGAATCACCCATGACAACGATTCCCTGTATGAGGATCGAAGTTGCTCTCCGCCGAAGATGAAGAAAATGCCTATCATCGGTGACCTGCACAAGGAACTGCAGGAAAATCCGCTGACCAAACGCATTGCCATTATCATCAGCCGGTTTGTGACCGGCTCTGCCCAGAGTTTTAACCAGCAGACCAATGTTGACCTCCACAACAAATATATTGTGCTGGACTTGTCTGAACTGAAGGGTAAGCTGCTCCCCGTGGGAATGTTCATCGCGCTGGACTATGTGTGGGATACGGTCAAGGCAGACCGGACGAAGAAAAAGGCCATTATGATCGACGAGATTTGGCAGCTTATCGGCGCCAGTTCCAACCGGATGGCAGCGGAGTTCTGCCTGACCATCTTCAAGACCATCCGTGGCTTCGGCGGTGCGGCGGTCTCCGCAACCCAGGATCTCTCAGATTTCTTTGGGCTGGAGGATGGAAAATATGGCCGAGCCATTATCAACAATTCCAAGAACAAGATCATCCTGAATCTGGAGCCGGATGAGGCCAAGTATGTGCAGGAGGTTTTGAAGCTGACGAAAACAGAGATTCGGTCTGTGACCCGGTTTGAACGCGGCGAGGCGCTGGTCTGCTCCAACAGCAATAAGGTGCCGGTGGTTATCAAGGCTTCCAAGGAGGAGCAGGAAATGATCACCACAGACCGGGCAGAGCTGGAGGCTATCCTGAAGGAGCGCCAGCAGAAACAAACGCATTTATCCTAAAATACGCATAACACGAAAAATACGCACAGCAAGGAGGTGGAAACAAATGCTGCTGCAGGATGAACAATATGTGGTGAAATGGCTCTCCCAGTATGGGGCCTTGCCGAAAACGCAGCTGATCCGGATGCTGCAAAAGCCGGACAGGACAGCTGAAAAGATTCTGCGGAACCTGAAAAAGCAGATGCGGATCGCGGACGTGTCCGGCGGTTATTACATTGGACTGGACGCCATGTGCCAGCCCGACCAGCGGATGGTGCTGGCGGTGTGGGTGCTTTTGAAATTTATCGACTATGTGGATCCCATGGCCCATTACCCGGCGGTCTACCCATCCCAGATTTTCTTTCTGAAGGAGAACTGTGGTTATGAGATCGTGGTGCTTTATGAAGCAGAGCAGAATCTGCTGCGGCTTTTGCAGCCGGAGGAGGATTTGAAATATATCATTGTGGTTCCGCACATTTCCATGGCGGCGGGACTGAGGCTTCCCAGTGCGCCCTGCCTGTTCGCTACGGTGGACTTTCAGGGAACGGAGGAGCCGGAGGTGACATTTTATTCCGAGGAGGTGGTGCAGTATGAAAACAGCCAGCGCATTCCTACAGGTGCTGGATAAAGCCGAAACCAAAATGAAGCAGATGGGCGAGGCACTTGCCGCCGCAAGAGTTTTTTATGAGGCAGGCAATGTGACGCAGGCGTATGAGTCGGCCATGAAGCTGGAGGAAGCTTCGGAACGGACTGTGCTTTTGACCCGCGCTCTCCCCGCCTATACCGGTTCCCCCTATGCGGCGATGGACACCAGCAATGTAATCGCCCTGTGCATCCCGGTGGAGATCGGCTTCACCGCCGAGGGCTGGTTTGCCCTACGGATTCCTGCCCTGCTCCCCAAAAAGCAGACCGGTTCTGCCGACTATATCCGTTCTTTCCTGTATCCTGCGATGCGGGAATTTTTTATGGGCAAAGAGCCTGTACGTTTTCCCGACTGTGTGCTGGCTTACCGCCATGTATATGACCGCTCCCGCCCGGAGCGGAAGAAACGGGATCATGACAATATCGAGATCAATATGGTTTCGGATATTGTGGCCATGTATGTGATGCCGGATGACGGCCCAGAGGTGTGTGCCCATTATTATTGCAGCGCGGAGGGCACCCAAGAGCGCACAGAGGTCTATGTGGTTCCGAGAGAAGAGTTTCCTATGTGGCTGGTAACGGAAAAATCCATGCCGGAGAAAGGAGTGACACTCTATGAAAACAGGCAGATTTGGTCCCAAAAAGATATGTAAAAACGGGAGTCAGCGAACCGCGAAAAAATACATAACCTCCCGGAAGCGAAAAAACCCTGATATTGCGGCGGTTTGGGGGCGTCACTACGCCGGGAAATCCGACAAAGAGAGCAGTCATGTTGTCGGAAAAATCTTATGAGCGGAGGTGAACGCCAATGGTACATTTCCGCCCGGGCAGTCAGGTGTGGCAGCTCGTCACGCTGCTTTCTTTTATGGGAGATCTGCCCTATCAGTCGCTCTCCTTACTTGGGAGCGAACGGGTCTATAAGGCCCTCGTCTCCAGACTGACCACAGTTCAGACCTTCCGCAACTCCCAGGCCGGAGCGGAGATGACCGTAAGACTCCTGACGATATCCGGAAAAGGAGATTCCAAAACCATCCGGCTTTACAAAGCCGCCCTTCCCATACTGGACTGGGCATATCCTGGCGCTTACGGGTATTACATGGACGCTTTCTGGAATCACCGGTTTCCTGGTGACACCGCTCATCGGGAGAGGAACCATCGGGTTGCGGAAACAGCGTCGATGTGTATGCGGGCCGGTATGGAAGCGCGCCCCTATTTGCTTCCCAGGCTTCAAAATGAAACGAGGCGCATGGTTATACCCAGTGAGCCAGTATTGTATCTGGCTAAGGACATCAAGCGTGTTGGCGGAACAGAGATGAACAAGACCATGTTCACCCGCATGACCGGTGCTATTTTTTCATCGGGTAATTGCTATGCCGTCTATAACACCCGGGATGCGGTGATGAAGTGGAGCAGCATGGGAGGGTTTAAAGCCCTCCACAGCCTGATGGAGATTGCCCGGCTGAATGCCAATATTCCCAAAATCGACGCGGCGGTTCTTTTCGGCCAGTCTGAGGAGGTGGCGCTGAATACCCTGCTCCAGTCGGACAAGAGCCGGCGGATGGAGTTTCGATTTGATGCCATCTACCGGCATATTTATTTCATCCCCATGGAGGAGGCGGGCATCCGGCAGCTTCGTCTGCTGACGCTCCCAGACTGGAAGGAAAAATTGCTGGATTTATTATTTGACCCTGAGGTTCGCAGCTTTGACCGCGGGCTTTTTGAATATGATGCCTGTGTGAATGGGGTCTATGTGCTGTCCCATCTGGACGGCGACATCGCAAGACTGATCCGGTTCCGGGAGGCGATAGAACATCAGCCTGGAGCCTACGAGATTCTCTGCTTTCCCCATCAGGCAGGCTTCCTTCGGAAATATCTGGGACAGAACGCAGGAATCAAGAGCATTGCGCTGGCACTGGTGGAATCAGAACTGGGAGTGGAAAGGAGGAGTTTGTTTGAAAGATAAAAAGTGGATGGCGGCCATTGTTATTGCTGTCATACTGGGGTGCGCGGCACTTATTTATCTTGGAGGGATGCTTGGCCAATTGTTCAGCAACTACGCTGCGTGGATGCAGGCGGATGGGTTTGGCGGCCAGTCTGAGATGCAGCCGGTAAGCTGGAATCCGCTTGTGTGCTTCCCCATGGCCTTTACTGGAAACGGACTGAAAGGAATGCTTGGCATCCTGCTTGTTGGCGGCGGCATTGTCACCTATGTGAAGCTCCATGACCGGTTTGGCGGCAAAAGCGATGATCCCAGAGGTTTTACCAAGAGTAAAACCGGCATCTACGGCACCGCCTCCTGGATGGAGGAAAAGGAAATGCGGGAGGTGCTTGAGATCGCTCCGGTGGAAAAGGCAGAGGGCACTATCCTTGGTGAGTATAAGGGAAAAGCCGTCTGTATGCCAAAGGACACCAGACTGAATCGGCATATCGCCATTTTCGGTGCCTCCGGTACCATGAAATCCCGGGCCGTCATCCGCAACGCGCTGTTTCAGGCGCTGCTGCGGGGCGAGTCTGTAATTATCACCGACAGTAAAGCAGAGTTATATGCGGATACCGCAGAGTTGTTCCGGCAGAATGGGTATCAGGTCAAGGTGTTCAATCTGGTCAATCCGGAGCATGGGGACTCGTGGAACTGTATGTCAGACTTAAACGGCGATACCTTGATGGCGCAGGTGCTGACCAATGTCATCATCGGCAACACCAGCTCCGGCAAGGGCGATCACTTCTGGGACAACGGCGAGGGAAACCTTTTGAAAGCTCTAATCCTGCTTGTTGACCAGGACCGGACACGAAGCCCGGATCTCAAGCACCTGACGGCGGTGTACCAGCTCCTGACTCAAAACAGCGAACGGCAGCTCACCGCCATGTTCGATAAGCTGCCGCTGGATCATCCGGCCAGAGCGCCGTTTAATTTGTTCGCCCAGTCCAGTGACACGGTGAAATCCGGCATCATTCTGGGTCTGGGAACCCGGCTGCAGGTGCTTCAGAATCAGGCGGTGCAGCGGATCACCAGCGGATCTGACATCGACCTGACCGCACCGGCAAAGCAGAAATGCGCATATTACATCATATTGAGCGATCAGGACGCCACCATGGCATTCCTGTCATCGCTCTTTTTTTCGTTCATGTTCATCAAACTGACCCGGTATGCCGACAGCCAGCCCGGCGGCCGCTGCAACATCCCGGTGAATCTGATCTTGGATGAGTTTAACAATGTGGGTCGCATCGGCGGCGCGGAAGACGGCTCGGACTTTGCCCGTTCCCTTTCGGTTGTTCGCTCCAGAGACATTCGGGTCATGCTGGCGGTGCAAAGTCTGGGGCAGCTGCAAAACCGGTATCCCAATAATCTGTGGGCCGAGATCATCGGCAACTGTGATATCCAACTCATGCTCGGCTGTACCGATGATGTGAGTGCAGAATATTTTTCTGCCCGCAGCGGCGATATGTCTGTGCAGGTAAGCTCCACCATGACGGTGCGTCAGACCATTGCGGTGGCCCAGGTCATCCCCCAGTACCGTCAGACCGAGAGTCAGGGGCGCAGGCGCCTGCTGACGCCGGATGAGGTGCTGCGGCTTCCCAACGAGGAGATGCTGGTGGTCATCCGGGGCTGCAATCTGTTGAAGCTCTCCAAACTGGATTTTACCAAGCACCCTATGGCGAAGCAGATTGTGCGGTCATCGATCATGGACTATCATCCGGCAACCATTCCGGCATCCGTATACACACCGCCGATTCCGGAGGAGCCTATCAGACAGGAGCCGGAGAAAAAACCTGCACGCAGGAAAAGTCTTTACAGCTCGGCCAAACCGCCGTCTGAATTTTAATAACAGGAGGTACTTTTATGGAAACAAAACGAGAAGATGCGCTCCCTGAGGAGAAGCTGCATCAGGATGACATCCCCCAGACTGAGATCAATCCGGAGTTTGCGGAGATGGATCCGGCATTCCCTGCCGAAGGCGAAGCTTTGAATCAGGGAATTTCCCAGACTGATTCAGAAAATTCCCTGGAGGAGCCCCCTTCAGAGGAATTCAGCGCTGAGCATTCGGAAAAAGACGATGATTCCCAGACTGAAACGGAAAGTGCCGGGATTCTGGATAAGATGACGGAAGAGAGCCCGGGTACCAGTGAAAAACAGGCTTCCCCTCAGACTGAACCGGAAAAACCCAAACGCAGGGGCCGGCCGAGGAAGACTGCGGAAGAAAAATCCCAGTCTGACACAGAACCGGCTTCCGGCACGGAACATATATCCGACGGCGTCATGAATGCTCCTCAGCCCAGGAAAAAACGTCCCTTACACCAGACCGACTTTGACGGTAGTGCCCATTGATGAGCGGCTGACCGTGGAAACCGAGGCGGATAAGGCCAAAAACGACCTGCTGGATTTGCTGGAATCCCAGAAAACCGGCAGAATCCTGACCGGTACCATTCAGGGTGTGGAGCGGCCGGAGGATAACCCCTCCCGTTCCCTTGCAGTCATCTATCACGGCATCTTCAAAATCATCATTCCCGCAGAGGAGGCGGTGGAGCCGCCCAGCGATTACCGTGGTAGGCTTCCGGCAGATGTACTGCATTATATGCTTACCAAGCGTCTTGGTGCCGAGGTGGATTATATCATCAAGGGCATTGACCCGAAAGCTGATCTGGCAGTGGGCAGCCGCTTGGAAGCCATGCAAGCCAAGCGGAAACAGTATTATCTCGGCACGGACCGCGACGGCAACAACCTGCTTTACTCCGGCGTGTGCGCCGAAGCGCGGATCGTTTCCGTCATTCGAGCAGGCATCTTTGTAGACCTGTTCGGTCTGGAGATCTATATTCCGCTGCGGGAGCTGAGTTATCAGCGGTGGATGGATGCGTCGGCCCATTTCCAGCCCGGCCAGCGCATTCTGGTCAAGGTGCTGGAGGTGGATCGTAGCGACCGGAATCAGATAAAAGCAACGGCTTCCGTAAAGCAGGCGGGCGAAAATCCCTATGAAACCGCCCTCCGCCGGTATTCCGTAGGCAACCGATATGTGGGGACGGTCAGTATGGTGGATACCAACGGCGTTTTTGTGGCGCTGGACGGCGGCATCGACTGCCTTTGCTCTTACCCGAAGCGGGGGCGTCCGCCGAGAGGCGCCAGAGTGACCGTCCGGATCCTTGGCATCAACCATGATTCCAACCGGATCTGGGGCGCCATCACCCACATCGCGGCGGCCCGCTGATTGCACATCAATCTGACAGGAAGGAGGAACTTTATGACCCATTGCAACCTGAGCGAGAACGAGCAGCTGCGCCGCAGAGAAATTGCGGAACATACCCGGCAGATGATCCTGTCCCAGTTTCCCATCGAAAGTCAGGATGAGACTTCCCTGATGACGGGATACCGGGACTACTATCTGCAGATCTTGTTCTCGGAGCTGCACCCGCTGATGGTGTTCTGTCTGGCAAAGGCTATGGCCAGACCCAGCACCGCAAGGCAGAGACAGATGACCAACGAGCTGAACCTGCACAGCATTCTGGGAAGCCATGCCATCAATGACGAGGTAGGCTGCTATTCTTACCGTGCCACCCACTGGCTGGATGCGGAACTGGACGCTAAGCGTTTTTACGAGATTCTGAACCGGTGCGTTGATGAGGCGGATCGCGGTTACGGAAAATTAGCAGCATAATCAGTAAGGAGAAGCAAGCCCCGGGGAGAAATCCCTGGGGTTTTGCTTTGCCAAAATCCATGAGAAAAAACAGGAGGAAACCCATGAAACTGAAAAGAATGTTTAGAAAAGCGGCAGCTATGCTGCTCGCTGTGGTCACAGCACTGTCTGTGATCCCGATTCAAAGTGTGTTCGCCGCTGCCGGAGACATAGGGACGATCACCTTTTCCTACACCTATGACTCGGGCGGCAACCCCATGCGCTACAATTCCGGCGCTGTCATCAACGGCTATACCGCAGGCGGCGAAGGAAAGTATAAATATCGGATGTTTGTAGACGGAGATACCGCGTTTTGCCTTCAGCCCGGCGTGCCGCTGCATACCGGAGATACGCTGACGGAAGCCTCTTCCGAGGCATGGAACTCCCTCTCCTATACCCAGCAGAGAGCTGTCGGTCTGGCGCTTTTGTACGGGTACCAGGGAAACCGGGGGAATCTTTCCGGAAGCGACGATGAAAAGTGGATGGCAACCCAGACGCTGGTATGGGAATTCGTGACCGGATGCCGGAACGCGGAAAGCCCCTATACCCAGGTCAGCCAGACGGCATACAGCCTTCACTTTGGTAGCAGCTATCCCAACAGCGGTGCCAGAGCGGCTTATGATCAGATTGTTTCCCTGCTGACGAAACACAGCACCATTCCCAGCTTCATGTCTGGATCCGCAGGCGCGTCTGCGAGGGAACTGAGGTATTCGGATGGAAAATACACGCTTACCCTTACGGATGAGAATGGAGTGCTGGGAGATTTCAGCTTTTCTTCTTCCAACTCCGCTGTGAGAATTTCCCGGTCAGGGAATCAACTCACCATTACCTCTGAGCAGGCTTTTGATGGAACAGTTCGCATTTCTGCAACCCGGAATAACATTCCCACCGTCAGTGAAAGTGCGAAGCTGATCGCCTATGGCTCGGACTCCCTGCAGGATGTTGTGACCGGTGCGGAGAATGCCAATCCCGTAAATGCGTATCTGAATGTGGAGACGCCGGTAGGAACCCTGAATCTGAGAAAAACTTCGGAGGATGGTCTGGTGGAGGGCGTCACCTTCCATCTGTATGACACCTCTCTGTCTGGGCTTGCAGTAGATGAATATGCCGTGACAGACGCTTCCGGTATGGCCCGGTTTGAGAATGTGCTAATTAGTGGCAGCGAGCCTTATACGCTGGAGGAAGTGGATACGGCTGTCCGCTATGTAGTCCCGGCCAGCCAGACTACACCTGTTGAGTGGAACAAGGTCACACAGCGCAACTTTGAAAATGTCCTGAAGAAATTCCGGGTAGAGGTCGTAAAGATCGATGCGGAGACAACTCGTTCTCAGGGGGATGCTTCGTTGGCTGGCGCTGTATATGGGCTGTATCAGGGTGATGAACTGGTCGCAACTTATACGACAGATGCCAATGGCTCTTTTACTAGTGATTATTTTATCTGCGGCGATAACTGGACACTGCGGGAAATCAGTCCCTCCGAAGGCTATCTTTTGGATAAGACCGTACACAAGATTCCTGCAGAACCCGGCAATTTTACGGTAGAGCTGAATCCGATTTCCATGGATGTCACCGAACAGGTCATCAAGGGTCGGCTTCGGATCGTCAAGCACATTGACGCGGAGCTGGATCTGGATGAGGACACCGGAACCCCCGTAGCAGAAGAAACGGCAGTGGAAGAAACTGCTGCTATAGAAACGCTGTCTGTCAGTGCGAATGACCTGATTGCGGAAACCGTTTTGGATATTCCAGAAGATACCGTCAGCGGCGGCGATTCCCAGACCGGGACTGAAACAGACACAGCGACATCTTCCGATGCAGCGGCCGGTGAAGATGCAGAACTTTCCGAAACTGAGTCTGAGGAAGAAGCAGAAGAAACCCCGGAT
>Ga0129308_1002129_pt1 | contig 17812 bp, 13 predicted proteins | sample L827metagenome_FD_94440 | JGI IMG/M metagenome (GOLD analysis project Ga0129308, IMG submission 94440) | Ring-tailed lemur group fecal microbial communities from Wisconsin, USA - L827 metagenome | ecosystem: Host-associated > Mammals > Digestive system > Large intestine > Fecal | place: USA... | reverse complement strand
CCGGGAAAATACCATTTCCCAGATGAAGGAGCTCGTTTCACAGAATTACAATCATGCCAGCATTGTGGTATGGGGACTTTCCAATGAAATCACCATGAACGGTTCGGATGAGGATCTGCTGGAAAACCACAGGATCTTAAACGATCTGGTACATGAGATGGATAAGACCAGACTGACCACCATTGCGTGTGTGTCCATGTGCGACATTCATGATCCCTATGTGCAGATTCCCGATGTGGTTTCCTATAACCATTATTTCGGCTGGTATGGCGGAGATACCTCCATGAACGGCCCCTGGTTTGACAACTTCCATAAGGAATTTCCCAATATTCCGATCGGTGTCAGCGAATACGGCTGTGAAGCGCTGAACTGGCATACCTCCAAGCCGGTCCAGGGAGACTACACGGAAGAATATCAGGCATATTATCACGAAGAGCTGATCAAGCAGCTTTACACACGCCCCTATATCTGGGCTACTCATGTGTGGAACATGTTCGACTTCGGCGCCGATGCGAGAAATGAAGGCGGAGAGAACGGACAGAACCACAAGGGGCTGATCACCTTTGACAGAAAATATAAGAAGGATTCCTTCTATGCATATAAGGCATGGCTGTCCGATGATCCGTTCGTGCATATCTGCGGCAAGCGCTATGTGGACCGCGTGGAAGATGTGACAAAGGTTACGGTGTATTCCAACCTTCCTGAAGTGGAACTGTTTGTAAACGGAGAAAGCCTTGGCAAACAGGAGAGCAGCGAGCATTTCTTCTATTTTGATGTGCCCAATGCAGGCGAATCCGTTCTGACTGCAGTGGCAGGGGATTGCCGCGACGAAAGCTTCATCCGCAAGGTGGAGGTATTCAACGAGGCATACCGTTTGAGAGAAAAGAGCGCGATCTTAAACTGGTTTGACATCACCGAGCCGGAAGGTTATTTCTCCTTAAACGACAAGCTGAGCGACATCATGGCTACGGAAATGGGAAGAACCATGATCATGGGCATGATGGGACAGATGATGAAAGGAAAAGGAGAAGGCGAGGACGGAGCGAAGTTCGCCGGATTTGAGTTGAACAGCGGCATGATGCAGATGATGGGCGGCTTTACGATGATCCGTCTCACAAGCCTTTTGGGAACTGCGGGAATCAATCTGAACAAAGAGCAGCTGTTGGCGCTGAATGCGCAGTTAAATAAGATTCCGAAGAACTGAATGTGATCACTTTACAAAGGCCGCAGGATTTTCTCCCGCGGCCTTTGCGCTAAATGACTGTCCGTTTGAAAAGGAGAAATTGCAGAATGGATAATATAGAAAGAAGAGACGCGCAGCTACCCTATATTTCGGACGCAGCTGTTATGGAGGAGCAGAAGGTCTGCCGTAAAATACTGCAGAGGCTCAACACCGCAGACCGCTCCGATTTTGAAGAAATTGCCCGAATTGTGAAGGAACTCTTCGGAAAGTCTGAGGGCGCGTTTGTCAATCCGCCTTTTTATTGCGACTATGGTTCCCATATCGAGGTGGGAAAGAATTTTTTTGCGAATTATAACTGCATGATCATCGATGTGGCGAAGGTGAAAATCGGGGATAACTGTCAGATGGCGCCCAATGTGGCGATCTATACGGCAGGGCATCCGGTGCATCCAGATTCCCGCAATACCGCATATGAGTACGGCATTGAAGTGACGATAGGCGACAATGTGTGGATCGGCGGTAATACGGTGATCGTGCCGGGGGTACATATCGGCAGCAACACCGTGATCGGCGCGGGCAGCGTGGTCACAAAGGACATACCGGACTGGGTGATCGCAGCAGGCAATCCATGCCGCGTGATCCGCAGGATCACGGAGGAGGACCGGAAGTTCTATTATAAAAACCGGGAATTTGACGCGGAAGCATGGAGCAATATGGAAGCGATGTGGCGTGAAAATTAGTTGCAGAGTTACCGGAGGAGGCTTGAAAGAGCCTCCTTTTTGTCGTTTATAACCTGAACGTTCCCTTGTACACTGAGGGTAAGTAGCGTGAAGACAACAATCTTATGCTTAAATTCACCCTTGACCGGCCGCGCCTTGCCTTGTACACTGAGGATATGATGGAAAAGTGACAGCATGCAGGGGGAAAAATGAAAGCTTGGGAAATGTGGAATTTATTCACTAAAAAGGGAAAGATGGAAGGGGAAAATTATGAGGCATGGGCTTTTGGAGAGGATCCGGACGGGTTGGCGAAGCTGGTGCTTCTGGGGATTAAGACAGGAACTGCTTCTGCGTGGCCGATCTATGAAATGAAAATGGAACCTTTTCCACGGGAAGGCGGATACAGTGTGATATTAAATGAGGATGGTGAGGCCGTATGTGTGATACAGACCACGAAGGTGTATGTGGTTCCTTTTGATCAGGTCACAGAGGAACATGCCCGGAAAGAAGGCGAAGGGGATAAGAGTCTGGAATACTGGCGGGAGATTCACAGGAATTTTTTTACGAAAGAGTTAAAAGAGGCAGGATTGAATTTTAACGAAGAAATGAAAGTGGTCTGTGAAGAATTTGAAGTTGTTTACCGGCCGGATTGAGAGGAAAAGGTTATGTGGATATGTCCGGATTGCGGAAGAACATTTCAGAAAGAAAACCAAAGTCATTACTGCGGCAAAGCGCCGGAGACGGTCGGGGAATATATCGCCGCCTGGCCGGAGGAAATGCGGCCCTGCCTGGAGGCGGTGAGAAATGCGATACGCAGTGCAATTCCCGAAGCCGAAGAGAAAATTTCCTGGAGCATGCCGACTTATCGGAAGAAGCACAACATCATTCATTTTGCGGCATCCAAAAAACATGTGGGTTTATATCCGGGGCCTGATGCGGTGGAAGCGTTTAAAGAGCAGCTCAAAGATTATGAAACGAGCAGGGGGACAATCCGATTTCCTTATAATAAGCCGCTTCCGCTGGAGCTGATTGCGTGTATTGCCAGGTGGTGCTATGAGAAGGAGGAATAAATGCATTTTGGATTTTCTTATATGGGATTGGTTTTTCTGTTGATGCTCATGGTTCCCAACATGATCTGGACGAAGCATCAGCCGAAGGACTATGAAAAATATGTGGGGAATGAAAATAAAATTCTGCTGGCATTTGAGCGGGCAGGGGAAGTGCTGGCAAGCTGTACTGCGCTCATATTTTCCGACTTCAATTTGAGAAAGGCAGGGCCCTGGGCGGCATGGCTGGTCTTTGCATGCATTTTGATGATTCTGTATGAAGTTTACTGGATCAGATATTTTCGCAGTGAAAAGACGATGCGGGATATGTACAGCAGCCTGTTTGGCGTGCCGGTGGCAGGGGCAACGCTGCCGGTGGCGGCTTTCTTTTTATTGGGGATTTACGGAAAAAATATTTGTATGATCATTGCGGTGATCATATTGGGAATCGGACATATCGGCATTCATCTGAATCACAGAAAAGAATTGTGCCCGGATGACTGCGATGAAAAGTCTGCGGAGTAAAAGAAGAGGAGGTAATTTTTATGTGGGCTGTATTTGCACTGTTGTCTGCACTTTTTGCGGCACTTACATCGATACTGGCGAAAATCGGCATCGACGGGGTCAATTCCAATCTGGCCACGGCAATCAGGACGGTGGTTGTGGTGGCGATGGCATGGGGAATGGTGTTTCTGACCAATGCTCAGCACGGAATTTCGGAAATCAGCAGAAGAAGCTGGATTTTTCTGATCCTTTCGGGACTGGCGACCGGGGCGTCGTGGCTGTGCTATTATAAGGCGCTGCAGATCGGAGATGCGTCCAAGGTCGTGCCGATCGATAAGCTGAGCGTGGTCATCACGCTGATTCTCGCCTTTGTGCTCCTTCATGAAGATTTTACGGTAAAATCGGCTGTGGGGGCGGTGCTGATCACGATCGGGACGCTGGTGATGGTGCTTTGAAAAGATTACTTTGGAGGATGTGAAAATGAACAGTAAGCAGAATTTTTTATGGAATGAAATGACGATGGGAACCTGCTATTATCCCGAGCACTGGGAGGAAAGCCTCTGGGAATCCGACCTTGTGCGCATGAAGGAGGCGGGAATTTCCGTCATCCGCATCGCGGAGTTTGCCTGGAATAAGATTGAACCGAAGGAAGGAGAATTTGACTTTTCCTTTTTCGACCATTTTTTGGAGCTGTGCCTGCGGATGGACATGAAGGTGATTTTCTGTACGCCCACGGCGACACCCCCGGCGTGGCTGACCGAAAAGCATCCGGAGGTGTTAAATGCACGGGTGGATGGCGTCTTGTACCGGCATGGCGGCAGGAAGCATTACAATTATAATTCTCCCGTCTACCAGGAATACTGCAGAAAAATCGTGACGCAGAGCGCTATGCACTATGGCCCCCATCCGGCAGTCATCGGCTGGCAGATCGATAATGAATTGAACTGTGAGCTCAACGAATTTTACTCGGAGGCGGATTCTGTGGCATTCCGCTGCTTTTTACAGGAAAAATACGGCGATCTGGACAGCCTGAATAAGGCATGGGGAACTGCGTTCTGGAATCAGACCTATACGGACTGGGAAGAAATTCATGTGCTCAGGCTGACTCCTTCACAGGGAATTAACCCGCACATGCATCTGGATTATCTGCGCTTTGTGGCGGAAAGCACCTTCCGGTTTTGCCGGATGCAGTCGGATATCGTGAAAAAATACTGCAAAAGGGGTGATTTCATTACCACCAACGGCATGTTTGGCCATATCGATAACCATCGGATGGAAAAGGAATGTCTGGATTTCTATACCTATGACTCCTATCCGAACTTTTCCTATGGACTGGGAACAAAGCCGAAGGAGAATGCATTAAACGACCGATGGAACTCCAAGTCGCAAAATGAGGTGCGGTCCATCTGTCCGCACTATGGCATCATGGAACAGCAGTCGGGAGCGGGCGGCTGGACGACCAGAATGGAAGGGCCCGCGCCCAGGCCCGGACAGCTGACGCTCTGGGCGATGCAGAGCGTGGCTCATGGAGCGGATTTCATTTCCTTTTTCCGCTGGCGCACCTGTACCTTCGGAACGGAGATTTACTGGCACGGCATACTGGATTATGACAACAGGGAAAACAGAAAGCTTCGTGAGGTGAAGGATTTTTACCGGAAACTGAAAACTCTGAATCCGGTCTGCGGTGCGGAATATGTGGCTTCCTTCGGCTTGCTTAAGGATTATGATAATGTCTGGGACAGGGAAGTAGATGCATGGCACAAAAGGATTTCCACCTACAGCGAAGATGAAATTTTTGCGGGAGCGGAGCTTTCCAATCTGCCCTACGATGTGGTATATCTGCAAAAGGACAGCGAGCTTTCCGACCTGACAAAGTATCCGGTGCTGATCTATCCCCATCCGGTCATCATGAATGCAGAGCGCCAGGCGCTGCTGAAAGCCTATGTGGAGCAGGGCGGCACGCTGGTGGTGGGCTGCCGCAGCGGTTTAAAGAACGTAAACGGTATCTGTGAAATGCTGCCCCAGCCGGGGCTTCTGCAGGAACTCACCGGTACGGATGTGAGGGATTTCACCTATACCAGCCCTGCGGAGGACGACACCTTTGCGCTCTGGAACGGTAACAGGCTGGAGACTCCGATCTTCAATGATGTTCTGACGCCTCTGGAGGAAACGAAAGTATTGGCGGCTTACGCCAACAGCTATTATGCCGGGGAAGCAGCGCTGACGGAGCATAAAGTGGGAGCGGGACGGGTGCTCCACCTGGGCAGCTCATTTTCCGGAAATTCGGTTCCGCAGATTCTGGAATACGCCGGAGCAGCATCGCCCTTTGCAGAGTTGATCGAAGCGGACGGACAGGACGTGGAGCTGAACCTGCGAAGAAAGGACGGCAGAGCCTTTTTATTCGTGCTCAACTTCAATGCGCGGGAAGTGGAATTTGTGCTGAAAAAGCCAATGCGCGCGCTGTATGAGAATCAGGAGGTGTCCGGTACCATAGCGCTGCCCGCATTCGGAACGGCGGTTTATGAGGTGCTGTGACGCCAAAAAGATTATAGGAATGGTTCGGACCCGGGATGAGGGGAAAAGGCGGGGCCTTTTGCGGTGAAGACGCGCAGGGGAATGAAAATGCGGGAGAAGGGAGTTGCAGGTATAGATGGAAAAAGAAATGTTCGCTTTCCTGAAAATGAAAAAAATCAGAAGTCAGCTGTATACGATCTACCTGATCGCGGTATTTCTGCCGGTCACTGTGCTGGGAACGTTTATGATTTTCAACAATTCCCGGCTGTGGAGGGATTACTACAGGGATCTTCTGGAATCGGAAAACCTGCGGCTGAAGACCATTCTTTTTGAAATCACCACGCAGATTTATAATATTTCGGAGGAAATCGCCTTTGACGATACGGTGCGCAAGCTGCTTACGGACAATTACTATCTGGAATCCAATCTGCGCAATAAAATCAGCGATACCACGATTTTGGATAATTACAATTATAATCACGCGGAGATCGAGGCGATAGAGATCTACACGGATAATCCCGATTTCATCGACTATAAACAGTTTCATTATGCGAACGATTCAGTTAAGGGGACGGAATGGTACCAGAGGGCGGCGAGGCAGTCCAGCGTGTTCTGGACCGCTTTGACGAGCGAGGATGCCTATGGAAATGAATACTGGAATTTGAGCCTGATCCGCAAAATTCCGCTCATTGATTCCGACGATACCGGGGTGCTTGTGATCCGGCTCAGCGACAACTATTTGAAGTCGAGGATCAGCAGCCAGAAGTATGTTTCAACGGTTTCCGTGGACGGCGGGCCGGTCTTTTTGAGTTCCGACCGGAAAAATTACGGTCAGGATCAGAGGGGAAATATCGACTATGAGGAGAGCTATTATCAGTATAAGGGCAATTTAAAACAGGATAACAGCACCTGTTTTGCGGAGATTTCGACGCTGAACCTGTATCAGTCCGATTCCAGAATTTATATCTGCACGCTGGATGGGCAGGCCTATATCAATATCAGGGAAATTATGGCAATTTCCATCATCATCATTGCGGTTGCCATTTTGGTGCCGGGGGTGATCATCCATGTTTTCACCAATTATTTCACTTCCCGGGTGTTGGCTCTGCGGCATGCCATGCATCAGGCCAGCAACGAAGATTACAAAATTGAAAATCCGATCCGGGGACAGGATGAAATGTCAGAGGCTTTTTCAGATCTGGAGGTCATGGTTCAGAAAATCAAGCAGAAGGATGCTCAGCTGTATGAGGCGCGCCTGAATGAGAAAGAACTGATCAATGAGCAGCAGGGGATGGAGTATAAAATGCTGGCCAGCCAGATCAATCCTCATTTTCTTTACAATACGCTGGAAACGATCCGGATGAAAGCTTTTACTGCCGGGGACCGGGAGGTGGCAAACGCCATCAAGCTGCTGGGCAAATCCATGCGCTATGTGCTGGATAATACGGGAGCTGCTTTTACAACCCTGAGCAGGGAACTGGAGCATGTGACCAATTATCTCTCCATTCAGAAGCTGCGCTTTGGAAATAAGTTTGACAGCGAAATCTCCATTGGGCAGGAGGTGGAGGTGGATTCCATGTATACAATGCCGCTGCTTTTGCAGCCTGTGGTGGAAAATGCTATACTGCATGGGCTGGAGGAGAAAGAGACGGGCGGGATCGTGAAAATAGAGCTGTACCGGCAGGGCGATGACTTATATATTGATGTGAGCGATAACGGATGCGGCATGGAAGAAGAGGAGCTTGCGCGCGTGCGCCGCAATATGGAAAGCCGGGAGGAAGATACCAGGAGTATCGGATTTTATAATATCAACCAGAGAATCAGGCTGTGCTATGGAGCAGCTTACGGCGTGCAGATTGATTCGCGGCCCGGGCAGGGAACGGTGGTGAGGCTCATTCTTCCTTTTGAAAGGCTGCGGCAGGGATGGAGAGATTAACTAAAGTATGGGATAAATGCATGTAAATTGATAGCAACATGCACAATAATAAGAGGGTAAAAGGACAAAAAATGACTGTATTTTTGGTCTAGTATTTACCGTATTTTTATTTTTTTCATAATTATATAATAAATACATCACAGGGCATGGAATGCGTGCGCTATGATGTATTTTTTATTTATTAAAGAAAAGGGAGGAGCAAAATGGAAAAGAGCAAAACCTCAAAGGAATTGATTGCGGATAAGCTTTTCTGTGTGGTGAGAATCGCCATCTTACTATCGGTAGTATTCCTGTTTATTCCCAGTCTGAATCCATCAAGAATCAGCGGCATGATCAATAAGAATCTGTCGCTGTTTACGTCAGGAATTTCTTATTCATCACTGACGGCGGAATTCGGACGCGCATTTAAAAAGGAATGGATCATGGAATCCTCGATTCAGATTCTTTATGCGGCTTCCGTTGCCGTATGCCTTGGCATTGTGGCAAATGCGGCCAGCGGCTGTATGTCTCTGGGTAATGTAAAACTTAAGAAGCTGGGCAATCTGATCGGCGTGATCGGAAGTATTGTGGAGCTGGCAGGTATGGCAGGCATTTATATGGCCTATACACAGATATCAGTGACCAGCAAGCCGGACAGGATACAGCCCATGTTTCCCTCAAGCTTCTGGCTGATTGTGGCCGTATTTGCGGTTATTCTGGTGATTTCCATTGCGGAAATGATTTTGCTGGCAAAGAGCGAGCCGGAAGAAAAATATGCGATGGAGACGAAATACAGGCTGTTCCTCATGTTCCTGCCTTTCATCGCCCTTGTGGCAGTATTCTCCTATCTGCCTCTGTGGGGCTGGCGTTACGCGTTCTTTGACTATAAGGCCGGCGACACTCTTTCAATGGATAAATTCGTGGGCTTTAAATGGTTTACCGAATTAATTAAGAATCCTGCGACCGTGCGGGATATCATCAATGTGTTAAAGAACACGCTGGGAATGAGCGGCATCGGAATTCTGACGAGCTGGCTGCCCATGGCGTTTGCGATTTTCCTCTGTGAAATGAAGAACCTGAAATTCAGGAGATTCGTGCAGACCTTCACCACGATCCCCAACTTTATCAGCTGGGTTCTGGTATATTCGATCGCGTTTTGTATCTTCTCTACGGACGGTTTCTTAAGCAGCATCCTGGTGAATCTGGGAATCTGGCAGGAAGGCCAGAACATGCTGATGAACGGGGATCACATGTGGCTTAAGATGTGGGCCTGGGGTACATGGAAGGGCGTCGGCTGGAGCGCAATCATCTACATAGCGGCCATTTCCGGCATTGACCAGCAGCTCTATGAAGCGGCTACGGTGGACGGCGCAGGAAGATTCCAGAGAATGTGGCACATTACGGTGCCCAGCCTGATTCCTACATTCTTCGTTCTGCTTCTGATGTCGATTGCGAATATTCTGAGCAATGGTATGGATCAGTATCTGGTATTTGAGAATGCGACGAACACATCCTCCATCATGGTGCTTGACCTGTATGTTTATAAGCTGGGTATCGGACAGGGCTCCATTCCGCTGACCACGGTGGTAGGTATGCTCAAGTCCATCATCAGTGTCATCCTGTTGTTTGGTGCGAACAGCATTTCCAAGCTGCTGCGCGGCGAGAGCATTATTTAAGGGGGTGGAAGCATGGCAAAGACATTACAGGAAAAAGCTGATTTAAAGGCTGAAAAGCAATATAAAAAGACGCACAAGCACAAATACAGATTAAAACCGGGCGATATTGTTTTCAATGTGCTCAACTATCTGGTGTTCAGCTTGTTTACGCTGGCCTGCATTTTCCCTTTCTACTATCTGTTCATTAATACGATCAGTGATAATGATCTGGTAGTCAAAGGGCAGATTAACTTCATTCCCAGAGGGATTCACTTCGGGAACTATGTGTCACTGCTCAATGTAAGCGATCTGTCCACCGCATTTTTGGTATCTGTATCCAGAACGGTGCTGGGCACGGCGCTCATGGTAATGGCCTCCGCGCTGATCGGTTATCTTGTTACCAAGCAGGAGATGTGGGGCAGAAGCTTCTGGTACAGATTCCTCGTGGTAACGATGTACTTTAATGCAGGTATCATCCCGGTATTTTTGAATATGCAGATGCTGGGTCTGACTAACAGCTTCTGGGTATATATCATCCCGGGCATCGTGGCTCCCTACAATATCATCCTGGTAAAGACTTATATTGAGTCCATTCCGGGTGAACTGGAAGAGAGCGCTTCCATTGACGGTGCGACACACATGACGATCTTTAGAAAGATTATCTGGCCTCTGAGCAAACCGATTCTGGCGACGATCGCGATTTTCGGTGCGGTAGGACACTGGAACTCCTTTACGGATTCCCTGATCTACATGCAGTCGGCACCGACACTGTACACACTGCAGCACAGGTTGTATATTTACTTAAATCAGGCGTCCAACTTAAAGTCCCTGATGCAGTCCGGCGGTTCTGTGAGCGAGGCTGCGATCCAGTCGGCTCTGAGCGGAAAGGTTATCAAATATACCATTTCCATGGTTACGGTTATTCCGATCCTGCTGGTATATCCTTTCCTGCAGAGATATTTCGAAGAAGGCATTATGCTGGGAGCGGTCAAGGGCTGATCTGTTTTACATTCTGTCCTGCGGAAAGCCGGCAACCGGCTCTTAAAATGATGTGACCCGTACTGATACGGTTACATATATCAAAAACGGCATTTACTGTCCATGACAGTTAATTGCAGAATAAAGGAGGAGAAAAAGTATGAAAGCAAAGAAAATTCTTGCGCTGCTGATGACAGCTGCGATGACTGTTTCACTGGCAGCATGCGGCAATTCCAGCGCACCGGCAGCATCTTCTGAGCCCGCTGCACCTGCGGCAGATGAGGCAGCGGATGCAGCTGACACCACTGCTGCAGAGGACACTGCAGACACCGCTGCTGCAGAGGATGAAGTTGATTTATCCGACATCATTCCCGACGAAACCGTAACACTGGATGTATACGATCAGCTGGCGAACTATTCCGGCGAGCAGATCGGCTGGTTTGGTCAGATCATGCTGGAGAAATTCAACGTGAAGCTGAACATCATTCCTGAGAACGACGGCGTATTTGAAACCCGTATGGAATCCGGCAACCTGGGCGATATCGTAATCTGGGGCAATGACGGTGACGAGTATCTGCAGGCTGTGGAAAAGGGCATGCTGTTTGACTGGAACGAGGATGACCTTCTCGACGAGTACGGCCCGTACATCAAAGAAAATATGCCTTTTGCACTGGAAAAGAACACCAACCTTTCCGGCGGCGTTACCTATGGCATCGGCTTTGACGTAGCAGTGAGCGCGGATGATACACAGGATGCGATGTACACCTGGGATCTGCGCTGGGATCTGTACAAAGAGCTGGGCTATCCCGAGATCAAGAATCTGGATGACATGGTAGAGGTTCTGGCACAGATGAAGGAGATCTGCCCGACCGATGACAACGGCAAGACCACCTACGGCGTATCCCTTTTCAATGACTGGGACGGCGACATGGTTATGTTCGTAAAATCCACCGCAACCGCTTACTATGGTTATGATGAGTTCGGTGTTGGCTTATATGATCCCGAGACTCAGACCTATCATCCCTGCCTGGAAGAGAACGGCCCTTACCTGACAGCACTGAAATTCTACAATACGCTGTATCAGAGAGGCCTGCTGGATCCCGACTCCCAGACACAGAAGTATGACGGTATGGTTGAGGACTATCAGAACGGTACTGCATTCCTGAACGTATTCAACTTCCTGGGTTCCGCAATGTATAATTCCGATGCTCATGCAGCAGACGGCAAGGCAATGTATCCCTGCCCTCCCGCAGAGGCAAGACCGATCATCTATGGTCAGAACGTATACGGCGGCAACAGACCCTGGACCATCGGTGCTAAGACAGAGTATCCTGAACTTTGTATGGCAATCCTGAACTGGCTTGCAACTCCCGAAGGACGTATGACATTTGAATATGGACCGAAGGATGTTTGCTGGTACTACGGTGAAGACGGCAAGACCTACTTCACAGAGCTTGGCCGTACCGCTAAGCTTGATCCTAAGACAGAAATGTCCGGCGGTTACTCAGGAACCTTTGAAGACGGTAACTTCAAGATGAATAACACTACCTGGGCGCTGGATACTCAGAATCCGGATTCCAACGGTGAGACCTATAACTACAGAAAATGGGAGAGCTTCACAACCGAGCCCGGTTCTGACATCGAGGCTGACTGGAGAGAGTTCACAGGCTGCGTAACACCCGATGAGCGCCTGAAACAGACCGATTACATCGTAGCTCCCGGTACCACCTACTCCGGCGGTGTGAGATCCGATGAACTGCAGGTTGTATGGAATCAGGTTACCACATGCATCAAGGACAATTCCTGGAAAGCAATCTATGCAAAGACCGATGCGGAATTTGATCAGATCGTTGCGGATATGATTGCACAGGCTAACGAATATGGTTATGATCAGTGCGTAGAGTTCCAGGAGAACGAAGCGAAACTGAGAGCGGCAGCAGAGGATGCTGTTAAATAAAGAAATGTAAAGCTGATGGGAGGGGCTGTTCTTTTGGGAGCAGTCCCTTCTGTGTAAACGGGAGAAGAAATGAAATTTTTTAGTGTGGACAGTCCTTTATATCGATTTTTGGTAAAATTTTTGGATGTGCTGAAGCTGAACTTCATGTGGCTGATTTTCAGCTTGCCGGTCATCACCATCGGTGCATCGACAGTGGCTGCGATGGCCGTGGCGCTGAAAATGGTGGATGATGAAGAAGGGTATATCGGAAGAAGCTTCATAAAAGCGTTTAAAGAAAACTGGAAACAGGCAACGGCGCTGTGGGCCGTCACGGTGGTGGCGGTGTATGCAGTATATCTGGATTTTCAGCTGTTTAATGCTGTGGAAGGCAATCCGATCCTGTTTCTGATCATAGGGATGTTTTCAGCTGCATTGGTCGTCTGCGCCCTGCTCTATTCTTATCCTCTGCTTGCAAGATATGAAAACACGCTGGTGAGAACGATTCAAAATTCGCTGGACATTTCCAGAAAGTATTTTGGCCGTACCCTGCTGCTCATTATCGTTGTGGCCCTGGAATGGGTGCTTTTTCAGTTCAACACGACCATGCTGTTTTTCTGGTTCCTGATCGGTCCCGGATTCATGATCTTCACGATAGCGGCGTTCAGCAAAAGGGTCTTTTTGATCATAGAGAAGGAGGCTGCGTCGGGTCAGTGAAAGGATCGGCATTTACGGTGTTCTTCCGGTACTCGGCAGGGCTGATGCCCACATATTTTTTGAATTTTTTGTGGAAATAGTCCACATTTTTATAGCCGACCTGCTCCGCGATCTCGTAGACCTTGAGGCGGTTTTCTGCCAGAAGCTTTTTGGAAGCGTCAATGCGCTTATGATCCACGTAGGAGTTGAAGCTTTCGCCTGTGGTCTTGTTGAAGATCTTGCCGAGATAGGCGCTGTTATAGCCAAAGAGCGGGGCGATGTTTTCCAGCTTGATATTGTACTGGTAGTTATGGTCGATATAGTAAAGAACGTCGTCCAGAACGGTATCCCGGGAAGGACTGCCGGCGGTGTTGATGATCATTGTCGCCTGCTCTGACAGAAACCGGACTATCTCATAGAGATAGTGGCAGTTGTCAATGTAGTCGATGGCAGCCGTGTTGGTGGGAAAGGGAATGTCCGCTGTGCTGTATACGTGGTTTATTTTTTCCTTGACGCTCAGATAGAGATCCGTCAGAAAGAGCTTGACGGAGGCAATATCATTTTTTACGTTGTAGAGAAATTCTTCCAGATGAAAGAGTTGCTCTGCAACTTTTTTTCTGTTGAAGGCCAGAAGGAGATCTGTCAGCAGGGCAGCGTACTCATCAAGAACAGCGTCGGTGATTTCCTGATTATGGCCGTTCATGTTGGGGAGCTCCTCAAAGCCCAGCGTATGTTGTCCCTGCATGCAGAAAAAACGGCGGGAGCAGAGTGTGGAAGCTTCCTCATAGGAAAGATAAATCTCATCGGGCTGCCGTACCGGGCGGCCATAGGCCAGAAACAGGGAGTCTAAGGGACTGTCCTTCTGAGGAGTCCTCTGCTCGTAATGATCCAGAAAGTCCTGAAATTTATTCAGCGCAAAATCGCCTTTGAGCAGAATGACCTCATGATCGTCGGCATTAAAATGCTCAAAGGTATGGTTTCCTTTATTCGTGATTTTCAGAAGATCTGCAAAGCTGTAGGCGGCATCTTCCAGCTCCAGGCCGAATTTTTCATAGATCACAACCTGATAGGATTCAGCCTTAAGCTCGAGGGCATCGAGATCAGGCTTGTCCGGATTGTCATTTGCATACTGGCCTGTGACGAGTTCATAGAGGATGACATTTCTGGCTTTGCTCTGCAGGTGAGCCAGATTCCGGGAATTGCTGCGTTCCTCCAAAAGCGCCTGCCTGACATGGAGGACAGCCTGCAAAAGCTCATCCTCATCGATGGGCTTGGTCAGATAGAAGTTTACGCCATAGCGGATGGCTGTCTGGGCGTAGGTGAAATCAGAATAGCCGCTTAAGATGATGAATTTTCCTTCATATCCGTTTTCCCTGGACAGGCGGATGATGTCCGTCCCGTACATTTTGGGCATACGGATATCCAGAAGAACCAGGCTGGGGTGGTTTTTTATGATGAACTGCAGAGTTTCCTCCCCGTTGGAAGCCTCGCCGCAGACCGTAAAGCCCTGGGCTTCCCAGTCTATGATATATTTTAAGCCTTCCCGGATATTCTGTTCATCGTCAGCGATAAATACTGTTTCCATCTGTATTTCCTCCCGGAGTTTCTGTTTGGCAGCACAATCAGTATAAAAGAAAAGGGAAAACCTGTCAACTTTCAGTACAAAAGAGCGGGCTTTTCTGGTATACTCATGTTAATCAGCAAATTGCTTAAAAAGGGTTTTTGCTTTCCTGCGCCGCATGAGGGCGGCGGGGGGAAAGGTTTGTGAGGATGAAAAAGAGAAAGAGCTTTTTAATTCTGTTATTAATTGCCCTCGTGCTGGGCGGATGCAAGGGCCGGGAAGAGCCGCAGGCCGGAGCGGCGGGGGCGGAATGTCCCTATGAGGAATTTATTGTGGTGGATGTGTTTGACACGCTGGCCAACTATCAGGGGATTCAGTCGGGATGGTTTGCCAAGGTCGTGAAGGATAAGTTTAACATGGAGTTAAACATCATCGCGCCCAATGTGGCGGGAGGCGGGACGACGCTGTTTCAGAGCCGTCTGGCGGCGGGCAATCTGGGGGATCTGATCATAAGCAGCGGAGAGTATGAAACGGTTCAGAGTATGGCCGCGGCAGGGCTTTTGCTGAACATGGAGCCGTATTTAAAGGACCGCCAGATTATGAGATATTCTCATGCCATTGAGGCCTTTAATGAGGTAATCGTGCCGGAGGGAATTTACGCGATTCCTTCGGAGGTGTCGCTTGGTTCTCCCACAACGCCGGGGGAGGTCGCAGAGCCGACTTTTGGCCCGTATGTGAGGTGGGATCTGTATAAGCAGCTGGGTTATCCCCGGATCGGTACGCTGGAGGAGCTGCTCCCTGTGTTAAAACAGATGCAGCAGCTGGAGCCGGTGGCGGAAAACGGGAAAAAGACCTATGCCTTTTCCTTTTTCAAGGACTGGGACGAGAACATGATGAACGCGGCAAAACAGCCCTGCTGTTTTTATGGGTATGATGAGTTCGGATTTGTGCTGGTGAAGGCGGACAGCTCGGATTATCAGAATATTCTGGATGATGATTCCCCGTATATCAGGTCCCTGAAATGGTTTTTTGATGCCAATCAGCTGGGGCTGGTGGATCCGGAATCGGGCACCCAGAGCTACAGCACTTTTGTACAGAAATATGAAGAGGGGCAGCTGCTGTATTGTCCCTGGCCCTGGACGTCCAAGGCCGTCTATAATACGGTTGCGCATCTGGAAGATGGGAAGGGCTTTTTCATGGTGGACATAGGGGATATGGAACCCTATTCCTATGGCTGCAGCCGGGAGGGAAATCAGAAGCTTGTGATCGCGGTAGGCGCTCAGACGCAGGATCCGGAACGGATGGCTGCTTTTGTGGACTGGCTCTATTCCCCGGAAGGAATCGCGGCGAATCAGGCGGAGGTTTCGGACGGAGCCGCCGGTCCCAGAGGACTTTGCTGGGATTACGGAGCGGACGGCGCACCCTGCCTGACAGAATTTGGCAAAAAAGCCTTTGGGGAAAGCAGGGCAGAGCTTCCGGAGGGCTGGGGGCAGGGAACCTGGGCTGACGGGATTTCCGCGCTGAATTATAAGGCTGTGAAGCTGCTTGAGACGGACGACAGAGGCTATCCTTATGCTTATCAGCTTTGGGATTCCGTGAAAAATCAGGGAAAAACGGCGCTGGAAAGAGACTGGCAGGAACACATGGATGCGGATACCACAATGGAATATCTTGAGAAGAACAAAAAACTGATGGTCTCGCCGGGCTTTGGCTATACAAGGCCCCAGAAAAGCTCGGAGGAGGAGGCCATCCGCAGCCAGTGCAGGAGCGTGATCTGCAAGTACTCCTGGGAAATGATTTTTGCGGAGGATGAGGAAACCTTTTATGGGCTGCTGGCCAGGATGCAGAAGGAGACAAAGAGCCTGGGCTATGATTCCGTTCTGGAGCTGGATATGAAAAATGCGAGAGAGATGGAAGCGGCCCGTTTGGAAAATGTGAAAAAATACGAGGAGGGCACGCCATGATAGAGAGCCGCAAGGTACATAAGATTTTATATGGAGGGGACTACAACCCGGAGCAGTGGCCGGAGGAAATCTGGGAAGAGGATATGCGGCTTTTAAAGCTGGCGCACATCGATGTGGTAACGCTGAACGTGTTTTCCTGGGCGGCGCTGCAGCCGGATGAGGATACCTATCATTTTGAAAAACTGGATAAAATCATGGAATTTGTGAGGGAAAACGGCCTGAAGGTATGTCTGGCCACCTCCACGGCCGCACATCCCGCCTGGATGGCCAGAAAGCATCCGGATGTTCTGCGGACGGAGCACAACGGAATGAAGCGGAAATTCGGCAGCCGCCACAATTCCTGCCCCAACAGTCCCACCTACCGCAAATATGCGGTCCGTCTGGCGGATAAGCTGGCGGAGCGGTATCAGGGATATGATAATATCGTGGCATGGCATATCGGCAATGAATATGGCGGAGAGTGCTATTGCGAAAACTGTGAGAAGGCCTTCCGCATCTGGCTGAAGGAGAAATACAAAACCCTTGAGGAGTTAAACCGCGCCTGGAACACCGCATTCTGGGGACATACGATGTATGACTGGGAAGATGTGGTGGTGCCGGACTTAAGATCAGAGGAATTTATGTGGGACGGACTGCGCACCAATTTCCAGGGAATCTCTCTGGATTACCGACGCTTTAACTCGGACAGCATTCTGGAGTGCTTTAAGCTGGAGCGGGATGCGGTGCGCAGATATACGCCGGACATCCCTGTGACGACGAACCTGATGGGCGCTTACAAGTCGCTGGATTATCAGAAATGGGGAAAGGATATGGATTTTGTCTCCTGGGACAATTATCCTGCCTATGACGCGCTTCCCTTTTCGGCTTCCATGCATCACGACCTGATGCGGAGCCTGAAGCAGGGCAAGCCCTTTGCGCTGATGGAACAGACACCCAGCGTCAGCAACTGGCATCAGTACTGCACGTTAAAGCGGCCCGGTGTCATGCGGCTGTGGAGCTACCAGGCCGTGGCCCACGGTGCGGATACGGTCATGTTTTTCCAGATGAGGAGAAGCATCGGCGCCTGCGAAAAATATCACGGTGCGGTGATCGATCATGTGGGAAATGAGAATACCAGAGTGTTTAAGGAGATCGCTGCGCTGGG
>Ga0129308_1002128_pt1 | contig 17821 bp, 17 predicted proteins | sample L827metagenome_FD_94440 | JGI IMG/M metagenome (GOLD analysis project Ga0129308, IMG submission 94440) | Ring-tailed lemur group fecal microbial communities from Wisconsin, USA - L827 metagenome | ecosystem: Host-associated > Mammals > Digestive system > Large intestine > Fecal | place: USA... | reverse complement strand
TTTATTGTGCTTTATCGGAGGCAGCATGGCCATGGAAAGTCTGAAGGAGATGAAGAGCTCCGAAAGCTGTCCGGCTGTGAGAGAACTGAACGTGAGAACGCTGCTGGTGCAGGGAGTTGCCACCAGTATCGACGCTCTGGCCGTGGGCGTCAGCCTGGCGGCGCTGCGGACGAACATCGCCCAGGCGGCAGGGCTCATCGCCGTTGTGACCTTCGCGGTCTGCCTGTTCGGAGCGGTGCTGGGAAAACGGTTCGGTCTGCTTTTGGGGCAGAAGGCCAAGCTGTGCGGCGGACTGGTGCTCATCTGGATCGGGCTGCGTATCTTTGCGGAGCATACGCTGGGATAACAGCAAGGCTGCTGAATGGACGGAGAATCGAATTTTGAAAAAGAGGCTGCAATCATTTTGGAAAAAAGAGACGGTGCTGTGCTGTGCGGCTCTGGCCGCGGCCGTCTCCGCGTTTTTGGAACCGCCTTCGGGCAAATATCTGCAATATATCGACTTTCGGGTGCTGGGACTTCTGTTCTGTCTCATGCTGGTAGTGTCCGCCATGCAGAGGATCGGAGTCTTCGAGGTGCTTGCCGACCGCATCGTGAACCGGGCGGAGACCATGTTGGGAGTGGGCGCCGCGCTGGTCTTTCTCTGTTTTTTTTTCGCCATGGTGGTGACCAACGATGTGGCGCTCATCACCTTTGTGCCTTTTACGGTACAGGTATTGAAGCTGGCAAAGAGAGAGGACAAGCTGATCCACGTGATCGTGCTGCAGACGGTGGCCGCCAATCTGGGCAGTATGCTGACGCCTGTGGGAAATCCGCAGAACCTGTATCTCTATACGGCTTATGAGATGAAGATGGATCGTTTTCTGGATGTGATGACCCCGGTGACTGCGCTCTCCGCCGGATTGCTGGCCCTGTCCTGTTACCTCCTGCTGGACAGAAAGAAAACGGCCCGCCGGGAGGAGTGGAAGCCGGGAAGTCCGCGTCTGGACGATCTGCGCCAGCCGTCGGACGAACAGTGTCCGGAGGATGAAAGGTACCTGGAGATCAAAAGGCGCCCGGAGACCGAAGAGCCTTCGGGGGCTGAAACGGCAACGGAGAACGAACGGAAGCGGAGGGAATGGGACCGGGGCCGGAGGGGAAAGCTGTATGTGTATACGGGTCTTTTTCTGCTCTGTCTGCTGACTGTTTTGCGGATCATGCCCTGGCAGGCGCTTCTCGTCACTTCGGTGATGTGCGCCCTTCTGCTGGACCGTCAGATCTTCCTGACGGTGGACTACGGACTTCTTGCCACCTTCGCCTGCTTCTTCCTCTTTGTGGGAAACGTATCGGCCGTGCCCTGGATCTCATGCAGGCTGGCGGAGATCCTGGCCGGGCGCGAACTTCTGGTCTCTGCCGCGGCCAGCCAGGTGATCTCCAACGTACCGGCGGCGGTGCTGCTCTCGGGCTTTACGGACAGGGGAGAGAGCCTGCTGCTGGGGGTCAATCTGGGAGGGCTGGGCACGCTTATCGCTTCGCTGGCCAGTCTGATCTCCTATAAGATCTATGGACAGACGGAGGGGGCCCGGACCGGGCGGTATACGGCGCTGTTCACTGCAGTCAACGTATCGTTTCTGGCTGTTCTACTTGTTTTCACACACGTATTTTTTCCCGGGATCTGACCGGAGCCGCCCGGGCAGACCGCGCCGCGATCCCGGTCAGGGCCGTGGGACGTGCGTGGGAACATCGCCGCCGCGGGCGGATGAAAAGGGAAATGGGGGATTGGAAGATGGGATTTTTACAACTGCCGGTCTATATCGGAATTTTTATCTGGATGCTTTCGCCGGAGCGCATGAGCGTGCTGGCTTCCACCAAAGCAGGGCGCGTTATCGCGCTGAAGGGAGCTGCGGTGGTGACGGCGGGGTATCTGCTGTCCATGACCTGTCAGATGATGGTCATGATAGCGCTGGATGCGATGCGGATCCCGCAGATCGTCACGTTCTTTCTCTACTCGGCTGTGTTCGTGGCGTTCTGGCTCCTGGAGGCGGAGCTGTTTCACCGCAGCGTCTATCAGTTCAGCGTCAAGAAAGCGCTGCTGAAAAGGAAGAGTCTTTTATATTGGCTGGGAGTGACCGCGGCGGCCACCGCGGCGTTCTATATCTACAATCGGATCGGCGGTCTGGCGGTGACCTACGCGCTGTCGGAGATCGAACCGGGGATCGCGAAGTTTTTTCTCCGCGTCTGCAGCATTCTCTTTCAGCTCCGGCTGCCGGATCTGTTTCTGGCCGCCTGCAATTTTGTCCTCTACTATAAAACCATGGGCATGATCATCCGTACTGCGGAGTGGGGATGAGGTCTGGCAGATTTTCGGGAATGCATTTATTCTGATGACAGGCGTTGAAAAATACAGGATGCAACCGGCGGTTGCCAAAAAAGAAACGCCGGGTTGGTAGCAAAGAAAACCCCTGGGCTGGTAAGATAGGCGCAGAAGAAAGGGGATGTCATAGATGAATATTGGAGAAAAGATACAACAGCTGAGGAAAAAGGAGGGACTTTCCCAGGAGGCGCTGGCGGAACGGCTGGGACTCTCCCGGCAGGCAGTTTCCAAATGGGAGTCCGGGACGGCCATCCCCTCCATCGATAATCTGGTGGAGCTCTCTAAGATCTTTGGGGTGACGGTGGGAGAGCTTCTGCAGCTGGAGCAGGCTTCTCCCAGATCTTCCGACTCCCCCGCAGGCTCGGAGGATTCCATGGCAGATCCGACCTCCGGGGCGGAGGGAGTGAACGGAAAACGGGCGCAGAAGACAGAGCGCTCCGGGGGCGAGACGGGGGAGGAACAGGATGCGGAGGATGAGACTGAGGCGCTGGACGGCGTCCTTTCCTATTTGAAAGAGCAGGAATCACTGCGCAAGGAACGGGAAAAGCGCGGCCGCATGGCGACGGCGGCGGTGGCTGCAGCCGCCGCCCTGTGCCTGATCGCCGGGGGCGTCTTTCTGACAGGGCGGATGAACCTGCTGAACAGCCGCATCGGCAATATGGAGGGTCGGATCGAGGCGGTCAACGGAAATCTCACAGGGCAGATCAACGCAGTCAGCGAAAATGTGAAGGAACAGCTGGGCGAGCCGGTGAGGATCGCCGCGGACTACACCTGGGAGCTGACAGCCGTTGACGTGAACGCCATGAGAGCCACGCTGCATGTGACCGCTCTCCCCAAGGCATACAAACCGGATATGACGGCGGTCTTTACGGCGGCCGCCCGGGGAGAAGAACCGGTGACGGCCTCGGGAACGCTGTCGGGGGAGAACCTTTTTTCCTGCGATATCGAGGTGCCGCTGAACGACGAGATACGGCTGTCCGTGGGACTTACCTCGGGAGAGATCACGGAAAGCCAGTTCCTTGAGACGATCTTCGGGCTGAAGCGCGGGAACGTTATGGAGATCACGGGCAGATTAGACGGCAGCAGCACTGTTTCGTCAGCGGGAGAGGGCTCGGGAACAGCCGATATCAACGGAACCTTTGTCATTAAAGTGAGACCCGTTTACGGCGCCGGCTCCGACGGATACGATGATCAGCTTTCACCTCCGGTCAACTGGCCCGTGAAAGCGAAGCTGGTCCTGTACGCGGGCGACCGGGCGGTAAAACGGTACCCGGTGGATCTGTCCGGAATGTTTGACGAGCACGGGATCGTACCCGATGAAACAGAGAACGGAGAAGCCATGATCGCCCAGATCGACACCGCGTATTTTTATGTGGAGGCGTCGAACGAACACCTTCAGCTGAAAGGAGCGGACAGCCTGCGGGCCGTGGTGGAGGTCACGGATAATTACGGCGTCACGAGAGAGACGGAGATATGGGAGAAGCGTCGCTGAGGAGCAGGGCGGGGGCAGCAGCGGGACTTATGAGTAAAAGTTGACCATGAAGCGGATCCGGCCGTCCTGATCGATGTAATACAGGTCCTGAACATCCTCGTAGGTGAGCTCCAGCGTCTGCCGGTCCTCCTCCTCAAGGCAGTCGGCAATACAGCGTGCGACCACGTATTCCCGGCTGTAGCCCATGGCGGTGAGAAATTCGTCGTCGGTCATGGGCGCGGCGGCTGCGCTGTCGTAGACATACCGTTTCGTCACGAAGTTGAATCCCGATCCCAGACCGGAAGTGGCCGAGTAGAAGACGCAGACTTCATAGATATCGCCGAACTGGTATTCCTCATAATAGACTTTGATCACCGGGTCTGCGAAACCCGTCGGCAGATCTTTGAACTGAGCGTCGGGAGCGGCTCTGAGCGCGGCCCAATCTTCCTGGAGCCGCTGATTCAGAGCGTCTGTGCCCGGCAGACTTTCCTTCATTTTGGGCAGAGAGACATCGTAAGCGCTGCAGCCCGCAAGTTTTTTGTAACAGCGAAAATCTTCGTCCACAGTCCTGCAGTCTTTCTGAGAATTGACGGCCGTTACATAATATCCGTCTTTCCAGCGCGTATTTTCTCCTTGTAGGTAGTTTTCCGACGCCAGCTGCAGTTCCATGGCTGAGATCCTGCCCTTCTGCATATAGAACCGGGCCACGCGGTAATAATCGTCCCCAGCGGCGGAGGTCATTACATAGACGCAGTCGTTTTTCATCCAGCCGTCGCCTTCCACGCCGTCGTAGCGGAGCAGACTGCTGTCCGGGAAAGCGGCAAAGAGGTCGTCTTCGGTGTCTCCCACCTTTAAGCCGTTCTTCGTAGAGCCGTATCCGCCGGTATCCCGCGCGTAGGTCAGCAGTGTGTAAGCCTGGGGCTGGTTGAATTCGTAGTAGTTCACGTCCTCCGTGACAAAGGCTCCGTTTTCATAGGACATTACATAGGCGCCGGTCCGGAACGCGCTGCGGGTCGAAAGGGCCCCCTGGGCGGCGGAAGTTTCCTGATCTGAAGAAGCGCCCTGATCTAACGCTTCGCTCTGGATGGGAGAGCTTTCGCCGAAGTCCAGCGTGAGAGGCAGGGGCGTATCGGCGTCGTACATGCCCAGGCCCAGCTGAACGTCTCCCACCTGCCAGACGTAGTTCTCGTGGGTTTTCAGCAGATCGGGACTTACGGAGCTTCCCAGGCTGCGCTCTTCGATATAATCCCAGGCGTCGCCGTAGGTCTGCCGGGAATAGGTGTTTTCAGCCAGTTCGATATATCGTTGGTCCGCTCGGAGCACCAGCAGTACGTCGCTGTCAAAGGTCATCCAGCCCTGAGCGTCCAGAGTGACGGCGCCGGTCTCGTCCAGCTGCGGAGTCTTCTTTGGCTTCAGCTTATAAGCCATCTCATATACCTCGATAGCCGCGCTGCTGACGGAGGAATAACCGTCGATCGATACCATCCGCCGGGTCACATCGCGGCTTTCCAGCTCTCTTAAGACGGTGAGCTCAGAATCTTCAATGGTGAGATGGATCATCTGCTGGCCGGAGGCGCTGCCCTCGGCGGTGAAGGCCACGCCCCGTTTTTCCAGCGTTTCCATATGGCGCGCCATCTGATGCTCGGCCATCCGCACCACTTCGTCAGGGGCGGTTATTTCCTTCTCTGATCCGCTGTCTTCCCCGTCCCGCGCGCACGCCGCCGTCAGCAGGAGGAGCAGGCAGAGCAGGATGGACGGCAGTGTGCGGGTCAAAAGAGAGCGGTTCTTTGTTTTTATCATATCATTTTCCTCCCTGGGCGCTTTTTTTCATCTTATTCGCTTGGAAGTGAAAAGTCAATCCTGGCATCCTGAATCCAGATCCCGGAATACTAGGTCCCGGAATACCTGTTTCAGGATGAGATCACGGATCTGTCCGATAAAATAAACAGCCTTTACAGAAATAATGTTAGACAGGCGGAATAAAAGGGTATATACTGTAACAAAATAAGTTACAATTATTCGGATGGAAATAGTGAGAGGAGGGACTGATGATGAAAGGAAATCGGAAGCTGCAGGTCTGTCTGGCCGTGCTTCTGCTGATGCTGGTTCCCGTTATGGCCGCCTGCGGAGGCTCAGATGATCCGGCTGGCAGTCTGGCGGCCGACGCGGGATCCGGACAGACTGCGGCGGGCGGAGCCGCCGGCGGGGAACAGGGCGTCCAGGATGCGGACGGCGCCGGGGAAGATGTGGTGAGCTACCGTTTTGATATCTCTGAGGATGCCAAAGCGAAGCTGGACAGCATGTTGGAGGATAAGGATTACGGTGAAGAAGCCGTCTTTCTCATCGAACCGGTGCGCTGTTGAGGAGGCCCCCTGTATAACCTCAGTTTGAGGGAAGAAGTCAGAGGCCTGGATGTGATCCAGTCGGACGGGTACCGCTTTGCAGTGATAGACGACGGCCTGTTGGACGATCTGACGGGATTTTCCATAGACTGCAGAGATACTTTTTTCTCAAAGCAGATCGTGGTGGACGCCCTGTACGATTAGGGAAGCTGGAGATCGTTCTAATTTTGCTGATGGCCCCGGAGGGGCTGATCAGGGCGGCTGTGGACAGAGCGCAGAGGGAAGACCGGCGACGGCGACAGACGGCGGCAAATGAAAGAGCCGTGTGCAGACGCACACGGCTCTTTTTTCATACGTTTTATTTGAACAGTACGATCTGCGATGATGCAGTCAGGCGGTTTCTATACCAGACCCTGAGCCATCATAGCTTCCGCGACCTTCAGGAATCCAGCGATATTCGCGCCGGCAACCAGGTTGTAACCGAAGCCGTACTCCTCGGCAGCAGCAGCAGCGCTGTCGTGGATGGTGTTCATGATATTCTCCAGCTGAGCGTAAACTTCCTCTTTCTGCATCGGCATCTTGCGGGCGTTCTGGCTCATCTCGATGGCGGAGCAGGCTACGCCGCCGGCGTTGGCAGCCTTGGACGGTCCAACGGTGACGCCGTTGTCCATGAGGTATGTAAGAGCTTCGTTCGTGGTCGGCATGTTTGCGCCTTCGCACAGGAACTTGCAGCCGTTGGCGACCATGGCTTTGGCATCGTCGATGCGGATCTCATTCTGAGTCGCGCAGGGGATGTACAGGTCGGCCTTGACGCCCCAGGGCTTTTCGCCGGGGAAGAACTTGGCGTTCGGGAATTTTTCGGCGTAGGGAGCGCAGATGTTCTTGCCGCTTCCTCTCAGCTCAAGCAGATAGTCCACTTTTTCGCCAGATACGCCGTCCTCGTCCAGAATGTAGCCGTCCGGACCGGAGATGGTGATCACCTTGGCGCCCAGATCGTTGAGCTTCCAGGCGGTTCCCCAGGTTACATTTCCGAAACCGGAGATGGCGACCTTCTTGCCCTTGATGTCCTCGCCGCAGGCTTTCAGCATGTTTCTCGCAAAGAATACGATACCGAAACCGGTAGCCTCGGTTCTGCCGTTCAGACCGCCGTAGGACAGGCCTTTTCCGGTCAGTACGCCTTCGAATCTGTTGACCAGTCTCTTGTACTGTCCATACAGATAACCGATCTCTCTGGCGCCAACGCCGATGTCGCCGGCCGGAACGTCGGTCTCAGGTCCGATGTGTCTATATAATTCAGTCATGAACGACTGGCAGAATCTCATGACCTCAGCGTCGGATTTGCCGTTGGGATCAAAGTCGGAACCGCCTTTGCCGCCGCCGATAGGCAGGCCGGTCAGGGAGTTCTTGAAGATCTGCTCGAAGCCCAGGAACTTGATGATTCCGGGATATACGTTGGAAGCAAATCTCAGACCGCCTTTGTAGGGTCCAAGGGCGCTGTTGAACTGATATCTGTAGCCTCTGTTTACCTGAACTTTACCGTTGTCGTCAACCCAGGTCACGCGGAAGCTGATGCCTCTTTCCGGTTCGATCAGTCTTTCGATCAGGCCGGCTTCAACATACTCAGGGTGCTTCTCAAGAACCGGTTCCAGCGAAGTCAATACTTCTTCAATCGTCTGATGGAACTCAGGTTCACCCGGATTTCTTTTTTTCGCAATCTCAATGTACTGCTCAACGATCTTGCCCATTTCAATCTCCTCTTTTCCATAAAAAACGGTATGCACGCACCATATAACATACATACTCTCAATAGGTTTAAGACAACTTAAATGTAGCACACTGAAAAATCATAGTCAATACTTGGGGATGTAAAATATATTTTAAGGAGATATTTTTGAAATGTCGAAATATTTGCGGTAAACATTTGTTTGATTTCGTAATTTTGAAGGGGGATCGAAAATATGATGTATTTTCTGAATAAAATGAGCAATCTAAACGGGATGGATAAGGAGGAGCTTCTATGAAAAAAAGTGATGAAATTACGAATCCGGGCGGATTGGATCTGCTCAGACTGATCGGCGTGGTAGTGGGAGCGACCATCGCCAGCGGCGTCTTTACCATGTCCGGCGATCTGGCTGCCCGCGGCGCCGGCACCGGAGCGGTGCTCATCGGCTGGATCGTGTGCGGCGTGGGCATGCTGGCGCTGGCGCTGTGTTTTTACGGTCTTTCCGTGCGCAAGCCTGAACTGAAGGGCGGGATCTACAGCTACGCCAAGGAGGGATTCGGTCCCTATGTGGGTTTTAATTCTGCCTGGGGATACTGGCTCAGCGAGCTGCTGGCCAATGTATCCTTTCTCACGCTGCTCTTTGCGTCGCTGGGGCACTTCTTCCCGGTGTTCGGCCACGGAAACAATCTGGCCTCCGTCATAGGATGCTCTGTCATCTGGTGGATCTGCGTCTGGTTTATCATGCGGGGCGTCTCGGAGGCGGCCGCCGTCAATCTGGTGGTGACGGTGGCCAAGCTGATCCCGGTGTTCACCGTTATTCTTGCGGTGGTGTTTCTGCGCGCCTTTCACTGGAGAATCTTCGTGGACAACTTCTGGGGAGAGCCCGGCGGCCTGCCGCTGGGACAGCAGATCAAGGCGACCACCTTCACGACCGTCTGGGCGTTTACCGGGATCGAAGGAGCGGTGGCGATCTCCGGCCGGGCAAAACGCGCCAGGGACGTGGGCCGTGCCACCATCATTTCCTTTCTCTGCGTGCTGGCCATCTACGTGATGATCTCCATGCTTTCCATGGGCGTGATGAGCCGTCAGGAGCTGGCGGCCCTGGGCAATCCGCCTCTGGCGGGCGTTATGGAGCGGGTGGTGGGCGGCTGGGGCGCCGCGCTGGTCAACGTGGGCGTGGCCATCTCGCTTTTGGGCGCTACGCTGGGGCATACGATCATGGCGGTGGAGACGCCCTTCGAGGCGGCGAAGAACGGCGCCTTTTCCCGGTTCTTTTCCGTGGAGAATAAGAAAGGGGCGCCGTCCAACACCCTGCTTCTGACCAGCGTGATCATCCAGGTGTTTCTGATCCTTCTCTACTTCAATGAATCCAGCTATCAGGTGTTTTACGTCATCTCATCCAGCATGATCATGGTGCCGTATCTGCTGAGCGCGCTGTATTACCTGAAGATCGTCATGCGGGGGGAGGGACTGAGCAACATCGAGGGCGGCCGTTCGCCGGGAGCGTGGCTGGCGGCGCTGCTTGGAACGATCTACGGGCTGTGGATGCTCTATGCAGGCGGACTGGTCAATCTACTCATCACCGCGCTGCTCTACGCACCTGGAATTCTCGTGTATATGAAAGGAAGACGGGAACAGGGACAGCCGTATTTTGGCAGCCGGACCGACCGCTTCTTCCTGGCGGCGGTGGCAGTCCTGTTCGTCATATCCGCCGCCCTTCTGGCCAAAGGGGTCATTCGGCCGTTCTGATCGGCGGATTTATGGGAATCTCCTCTCGACTTTTGGAAAAAACCTGTGTATAATCGAGAAGTATGACACGGCGAGGCGGAAGGCGTCGCTTTACGCCGGGTGCGAAAAAAGGAGAAAGACATGATTACAAGCAAGCAGAGAAGCTATCTGAAGTCTCTGGCCCATGAGCTGAACCCCACCGTTTACATTGGAAAAGCAGGTCTGACGGACAATATCCTGAAGGAGATGGAGAACGGATTTGAGACAAGAGAACTGGTGAAGGTGAAGATCCAGGAGGGATGCGACGCAGACCCAAAGGAGATGGCCAACGGGGTGGCGGAAAAGCTGAACGCGGAGTTCGTGCAGGCCATCGGCCGCCGTTTTACGCTTTACAGACAGGCTAAGAATAAGGAAAACAGAAAGATCGAGCTGCCCCGATAGGACCGGGGCGGCAGGAGACTTTGCCCGGAGGGGCGGGGTCTCTTTTTTCATGAGGAAGACGGAGATCACCCCTCCGGCGTAACCAAATCTTAATATTCTCCCCGGGTAAGAATGGACCCGTAAGGGTTGCAAAAAAGTCCCCGGTTGAGTATAATTTTATAGTTAATGATGACTCTATATATGGAAGCGAGAGAGGAAGTGAAAGCAGATGGAACCTGTTCCCAGTCACAGTAGAGCAGAATCGAAAATAAGAATGTCCCGGCTTTCACAGAGGATCGAATCCATATGCGCAGACCCCGCCCTTTCCGTGAGGGACGCGGGCCGCAGCCGTGAGAAGAAAACGGCAGAGAGCGTCTGATTCTTTTGTTGGTTGGGACGAACCGAAAGGAGGCTATTCCAATGGAGAATGAAAGAATGCAGACGCTGATCGAGTCTGTTCTGGCGCTGCTGGAAGAAAAGAAGTATGCCAAGGCCAGAGAAGCGCTTCTGGAAAACGGAAACGAGGCGGACATCGCCGAGGTTCTGGAAGAGGTCATCGACGAGCTGGATCTGGACCGCGCCATCGTGCTGTTCCGTACCCTGCCCAAGAGCATCTCAGCGGAGGTATTTTCCTACCTGCCGTCCGACGATCAGGTAGCGATCATAAACGGCATTACGGACCGGGAGATCCGGCACATTATCGACGAGCTGTCCTTCGACGACATGATCGACGTGCTGGAGGAGCTGCCGGCCAATATCGTGGACAAGATCCTGTCCCGTTCGACGAAGGAAGAAAGAAAGATCGTCAACACGTTCCTGAATTACCCGGAAGGGTGCGCGGGAAGCCTGATGACCATCGACTATATAGAGCTGTCCAAGGAGATGACCATCGCGGAGGCGATGGCGCATATCAAGGAAGTGGGGATGGACAGCGAGACCGTGTACACGTGCTATGTGAAGGACAAGGGCCGCAAGCTCCAGGGTATCGTTTCCCTGCGGACGCTGGTGGTCTCGCCCGACGGGGACACGGTGGAACAGTACATGCACGAGGATATGGTATACGTCAACGTCCTGGACGATCAGGAGGACGTATCCAATACATTTAAAAAATACGGCTTTCTTGCCATGCCCGTTGTGGACAATGAGAAACGGCTGGTGGGCATCATCACCGTGGACGATATACTGGACGTCATCGAGGAAGAGAACACCGAGGACTTTGAGAGAATGGCCGGCGTTCTGGACGACAGCGACAGCGAATACCTGGACATGAGCGTGTGGCGCCATGTAAAAAACAGGCTGCCCTGGCTGTTTGTCCTCATGCTTTCCTACGTGGTGACAGGCGGCATCATCGCCAGCTTTGAGACGGTCTTGTCCAAAGTCATCTCGCTGGTGGCCTACATGCCGATGCTGATGGGAACAGGCGGAAACTCCGGTTCTCAGTCGGCCACACTGGTCATTCGAGGTATGGCCATGGAGGAGATCGATCTGGCCGACGTGGGGCGGGTGCTCTGGAAAGAGCTGCGCATCGGCATCATTATCGGCGCGGTGCTCTCCGTGCTGAATTTTGCAAGGATCTGCTGGTTTGACGGGGAGGGGCCTCTGGTGGCCCTGGCCGTAAGCTCGGCTATGGTCGTCATCGTCATCGCGGCAAAGACCATCGGCAGCATGCTGCCCATGGCGGCCAAGAAGGTAGGCATCGACCCGGCTCTCATGGCCAGTCCCATGATCTCGTCGCTGACGGATATGGTATCCGTGGTGACCTACTTTGCCATGGCTACCGCCATACTGGGTATTTAGAAGGCTGCCGCCTGTTACGGTACCGCCGGATCGCAGATGGATCCGGCCCCCGTGCGGAGAGCGGCCTTTCCGTTTACATAAGGATAATCACATAAGGGCAGATCCCATAAGGACAGATCGCGTAAGAACAGATCGTACAGGGGATGAACCATGGGCGCCGGGAGCGGGCTGGAAGATCCGCGGTGGAAGCGGGCTGAGACGGACGGCGCCGGCGCAGCCGGGAAAGATGAAAAAGATGGACAAACCATGTTTAATTACCGGGGAACTGGTCAACACTTTTCTACAGAAGCGGGAAAGACAACTACATAAGGGAAACTGCGGTACGGTATTTGAACTGGCGGGAAGCCACGGCATGGCGGGAGCCGCCGTACTCTGCGGAAGAGGGGCGCTGCGCTCCGGAGCGGGACTGCTTCGGATCTGTATTCCCGAGCCGCTGTTTCCGGTCATACACGGGAGCCTTCCGGAAGCTACCTGTGTCCCCCGTTTTAAGGACGCGGAGGGTCTGGACCTGACCAGGTGCCAGGCAGCCGCAATCGGTCCTGGACTTGGAGCTGAGAAAGAAAATGTCGGTATGATAAAGAGAATACTGAGACAACTGGACGGAACTGCGGTCCTCGACGCGGACGCGCTGAATCTTCTGGCCGGGGACAAAACGCTGATCGAAGGCCGCCGGGCGGAGCTGATCATCACGCCCCATCCGGGGGAAGCGGGAAGGCTTTTGGGCTGCGGCGCAGCGGAGATCAACGGCGACAGGACGGGCTGCGCGCGGCGTCTGGCGGAACAATACGGAGCTGTGGCGGTGCTGAAGGGAGCAGGCACCATAGTGGCAACACCGGGTGGTGAAACATATATTAACACTACAGGAAACCCCGGAATGGCCACTGGCGGCAGCGGGGATGTTCTGACGGGGATCATATCTTCCCTGGCGGGACAAGGACTTGCACCGTTGGCCGCCGCTCTTGCCGGAGTCTATATCCACGGATCAGCCGGGGATATAGGCGCGGAAAAGCTGGGCGAATACGGCCTGATGGCCTCGGATATCGCGCAGTTTACGGGAATTGCCATCGCGCGGATCGCCGGAGCGTAAAAGGGCTTCGACGGCTGAAAAACGCGGCGTCAGCAGCTTCGTACAGGGGGCAGGGCCTCAGGATGGAGGAATGTGGCATTTGACACCGGACGACTGAATATATATAATAACGGATATACAAATAGTATATAGACGTGTGTATATTGATCAAGTCGCAGAAGGATTGAGGTGAAACAATATGTCAAACTCCAAGAAGATCATCCTGAGCCTGCCGGAAGAACTGCTGGACCGGGTGGATGACTGTTTAAAGGCTGAAAATAAGAATCGCAGCGAATGGGTCCGCGAAGCCATCGTCCATTATCTTGCGGAAGGGGAAAAGACCCGGATACGGGTACAGATGGAACAGGGCTATCGGGAGATGGGCATGTTGAATCTGAAACTTTCCGAAGAAGGACTGGCGGAGGACGAAGAGGATCTCGCTGTGTATGAAAATATATTATTGGAGAGTGAATGACTTGATAGTGAAAAAAGGAGACATCTACTTTGCCGATCTGAGTCCGGTAATCGGCTCGGAGCAGGGCGGTGTGCGGCCTGTACTGGTCGTACAGAACGATGTTGGAAATAAATACAGCCCCACGGTGATCGTGGCGGCTGTCACCTCTCAGATAAATAAGGCGAAGCTGCCTACCCATGTGGAGATCACGGCGAAGGGACACGGGCTGAGCAAGGATTCGGTAGTGCTTCTTGAACAGCTTCGAACCATCGATAAGCGCCGTCTGAAAGAGAAGATCGGCCGTGTGGACGACGAAATTATGGAGCGGACCAACGAGGCCCTGAGCATCAGCCTGGGGATCATAGATTTTTAAAATTTCCAGGTCCCGGAGGACCGGAGACAGCAGAGGGGGCCCCCCGGGGCCTCCCTGCGCATACAGACAGGGAGCGTGAGGAAGAGCGGCACGGGCCGCGTCCCCTAATCTTTCGCAGAAACCAAGCAAGGAGAGAAACATGAAACAAAACAAAATCGTATTCATCATTTCCTTAGTCATCCTGCTGCTGGCAGGCTCCATTGCCGTTGCTGCCGCTGCGGGAAGCCCGGGATCCGAGGACGATCCGGTGGTGACAAAGAGCTATGTGGATCAGAGGATCGCGGAGCTGAAAGGCTCCAATGGCTCCGGGGGCGCCGTCACGGGAAGCGTGGCTGTGTTCCAGCTGGTAGAAGTGGAGGCAGGCAGGAAGATCATCGGCGGAGCCGGCACGGAGATGATCCTGCGGGGCGGAGAGGCCACGGCCGTGGACAACGGTGTGGACGGAATCTCTGATCTGACGGCTGGCGTGGACCTGAAAGGCGGGACGACCGTGACGAGAAATCATCACCTGCTGGTCCCTATGGCGGACGGAAGAGGGATCCAGACTAAGCTGAAAGCCTGGGTGATGATCAAGGGAGAGTACTCCATTGAGTAGACTGCCCCAGGCCGGCGGAAAAACAGGAAATGAAGAAAAGAACGCAGCAGACAGCGAAGGGCCCGGCCGGGACCGGAGTTTTGTCTGTTTTTGGAAAAGTATGCACTGAAATCAAAGCACAGAGGAAGAGGGGGCAAAGGGGAAACAATGAAGTCAAACCGTTTCAGACGCGTGATCGCGTCAATCGTCGCAGCGGCAGTAGCCGTCGGACCCTTGGGGGCAGTCGGCGCCTGGGCCGGATCGCTGGGAAACCAGATCATTGAAAGAAACATACAGACCACATGGGAGACACAGCTGACCAACGGCGTATTTTACAGTACAGCGCTCAGCGATAAGATCACGGAAAACTACGTGTCCTATACACCGGGCGGCAGAGTCAAGCCGGTGGTTGCATATGGAAACGACATATATGGAGCCGCTGGATTCAAGACGGTGATCTCCTACGCGGAAGCCGCGGGCCAGCACGTGGTGGCGGGCATCAACGCGGATTACTTTACCATGTCAAACGGCGTGGTTGACAGTCTGGTGATCCAGGACGGGGTCATCAAGACTTCCGAGAGCAGTAAGAACACCAGCATCGCGTTCATGGAGGACGGATCGGCCATGATCGGGCGGTCCAATCTGAATATCAAGGCGGATGCGCTGTGCTTCGCCTACGGTCTGAGCAGCGTCCACATGAATAAGGTGGTGACAGCCTCTTCGGGGGTGGTGCTCTACACGGATGCGTTCAACGATACCAATAAGGCCACGATCCCCACGATCAACGCGGTCATTACCATCACAGAGGGCGAGCCGCGGATCAACCAGACCATGAAAGGGGTGGTGGATTCCATCACGGAAGCCACCGGCGCAACGGCCCTTGCGGAGGGAAAAGTAGTGCTGTCCGTGGCGGCCAACAGTCCTTACGCCACCACGCTGGCTCAGTTCAAGGAGCTTCAGGCGGGGGACGAGATCACCTTTACCTTTAACGCGGACGAGGCCTGGAACGATGTGGCTTACGCGGTGGGCGCCGGCGAAAAGCTGGTGACCAGAGGCGTCAACGTGGCGCCGGGCACCGGGGGCAGACAGCCCCGGACAGCCTTTGGCATCAAGTCTGACGGTACAGTCATCCTCTACACGGTGGACGGAAGACAGACGGGACACAGCGCGGGAGCCACCTTTCAGGAGGAGGCCGGCCGCATGATCGAACTGGGCTGCACGGAAGCCGTCAATCTGGACGGAGGCGGCTCCACGGCGCTGCTGGCTCTCTATCCGGGAGACAGCGATGTGAATACCATCAACAAACCATCCGGGGGTTCCCTGCGCAGCTGCGGAAACTATATTCTGCTGGTCAGCGAAGGCGGCTCCACAGGATCGCTGGGCGGACTGCATCTCTATCCCTTCAGCCAGTATCTGCTGGCGGGGGCCAGACAGCAGTACACCGTGAAGGCGACAGATACCAATTATTACCCCGCATCGGTGCCGGGATCTCTGAGCTACGACAGCGATTCGCTGGGTGAGATAGACGACGACGGACTCTACACGGCAGGCCACACGGCCGGCGTGGGCAAGGTGGAGGTCAGCGGCGGAGGCGCGTACGGTTCCGTGGAAGTGCGGATCGTCACCGATCCCGACAGCATCGCCATCACCAACGGTACCACAGGCGAGAAGATCACGGAGGCTGTTTCGGTGCCGGTGGGAACTACTTTCCAGTTCTCCGGTTCCGCGGTGAAGAACAACGTGGATCTGGTGGCTCAGGGACAGTGCTTTAACTGGAGTGTTTCCGGGGACATCGGAACGGTGGATGAGAACGGACTCTTCACGCCGGGCACCATGTCAAGAGGTTCCGGGACCATCACGGCCAGCGTGGGCGGCAAGACTGCCAGCGTGACGGTGAACGTGGTGAGCCAGGGCGAGAGAGTCGAAGACTTTGAAGGCGATACGCTGACGGTTTCCACCGGGGAGCTGTCCGGCGTCAACGCTTCCATAGAGAAGGATCTGGCTTTGGTGCACAACGGTGAAAAGAGTCTGAAACTGGCTTATGACGGAGGGGATACAGGTTCTTCCAAGCTGACTGTGCCGGCTACCATGAGCTTCAGCAAGACGCCGTCCATGATGAACTTCTGGCTGTACGGCGACAATTCCGGAAACAGCGTGAGTCTGGAAGCCACTACCGACACAGGCGCCGCGGAGACGGAAGAGATCGCGCTGGACTTCAGCGGCTGGAAACAGGTAACGGTGACGCTTCCCGAGGGAGCCGACGGCGTGAGCGGGATCCACATCAATCTGAAGGGCGGCAAGAGCGCCGGAACCATCTACATCGACCAGATGATGGCGGGTTACGGATACTTCATCGACGATCAGGCGCCTTCCGTCACAGCGTCCGTTACGGGGCAGACGCTGAGCGCTACCGTTTCCGACGATATCGATACAAAGCTGGACAGAGAAAACATTGAAGTGACCTGCGACGGCAAGGCGGTCTCCTTCACTTACGACGCGTCCACGAAGAAACTGACGGCCACGCTGCCCGTAACAGACGGAAAAACGCACCGCGCGGCGGTAAAGGCTACCGACGCCAGCGGAAACGTCAAACGGGTGGGCGTAACAGTGGCGGCGACCAGCCAGTCCGAGCCCTTCAGCGACATGGGCGACCACTGGGCGGAGGAGGCCACGGTCTACCTGTACAATCAGAACATTATCAGCGGACGGGTCCAGCCCGACGGCACGACGAAATACTTCCCCAGCCTGAATATGACCAGAGCGGAGTTTTCATCCGTCATGGTCCAGTGGCTGAAGCTGGATACCGCGCAGTATGCGGACACGGAGCTGCCTTTTGCCGATAAGGCGTCGATCCCTGACTGGGCGCTGCCCGCCGTGAAGGCGGTGTACGCCACCGGCCTGATGAGCGGCAGAGGTTCCGCGGACGGATCTCTCAGCTTCAGTCCTACCGGCCCCATCACGCGGCAGGAGGTCATGACCGTGATCGGTCACACTCAGGAACGGGGCTATGCGGAGGCCGACCTGGCCGCCCAGTTCGCCGACAGCGCTTCGGTGTCTGCCTGGGCGCTGCCCTATGTGAAGACGCTGGTGGCTCAGGGCGTGGTGTCCGGCTATGACGGCAGGATCTGGCCCGGCCAGTACGTGACCAGAGCGCAGGTAGCCAGCATCATATTCGGACTGAACTAGCAAACGGGTCAGTACACTGGGATCGCGAAGGACGAACGAGGCGGAGAAGGAGCCAAACCTATGAAAATCATGCTTTTTGCGGCCGGCGGCGATATCGGCGGCGGAAAAACACATATTCTCTCACTGGCGAAAGAACTCTCTGCGGACAATGAGCTGCTGCTGCTCAGCTTCCGCAAGGGAGTTCTGGCCAACGAGGCCAGAGAGATGGGGCTGAATACGGTGGATATGGACAACAGCTGGAGTCCTGTAAAGGATTTCCGGGTGGCGCTGGCCGAGGTGGACCGGTTCCGCCCGGACATCATCCACTGTCACGGCGCCAAGGCCAACATGATGGGCG
>Ga0129308_1002127_pt1 | contig 17822 bp, 19 predicted proteins | sample L827metagenome_FD_94440 | JGI IMG/M metagenome (GOLD analysis project Ga0129308, IMG submission 94440) | Ring-tailed lemur group fecal microbial communities from Wisconsin, USA - L827 metagenome | ecosystem: Host-associated > Mammals > Digestive system > Large intestine > Fecal | place: USA... | reverse complement strand
GTTTTTCGGGAGAGCATCGGGGAAGCGGTGCAATATCTTTCCGGGACGAAAGGAAATATCCTGATCACCACGGGCAGCAGGGATCTGGAGGCGTACACAAAGCTTGCCGGCTATCGGGAGCGATGCTTTGCCAGAGTGCTTCCGACCCTGCCCGTGATGGAAAAATGCAAAGCGCTGGGCTTTGAAGGGAGAAATCTGATCGGCATGCAGGGGCCTTTTTCGGAAGAACTGAATCTGGCGATGCTCAAACAGGTGAAGGCATCCTGGCTTGTCACCAAAAATTCCGGAAAAGAGGGCGGCTACCCGGAAAAATGTGAGGCTGCGATCCGCGCCGGCGCAAACCTTGTGGTGATCGGCCGTCCGGCGGAGCATGCAAAAAACGGGATGGAGCTGGAAGAGGCGGCCGCATATCTGAGGAAAATGTGCGCTGGGGCAGAAAAAACGCATACGGGAACAAAGGAACAGCTGAGTGTCGAAGCAGAGCGGGAGGCGGAAATGCGGCCAAGCTCAAAAGAGCAGCCGGGAGCGGAGACGCCTCTGGGCGGCATGCAGGTTTTGACAACCGGAAGAAGGCAGGTCTATTTAATCGGCGTGGGGCCGGGACGGCAGGACCTGCTCACCCAGGAGGCGAAAAACTGTCTGGCGCAGTGCGATGTCCTGATCGGTGCAAAGCGCATGCTGGAAATCTGTCCGGGGTGCACGAACAAAGCTTTTTATGTCAGCTACCGGAAGGAGGAAATTTGTGCCTTTCTGCGGGAGCATGCGGAATATAGAAAAGCGGCAGTCGTCTATTCAGGGGATATCGGTTTTTACTCCGGTGCAAGGGGAATGCAGGAACTGCTTGCAGAATTTGAGGTTCATCCGGTGAGCGGCATTTCTTCCCCGCTGTATTTTCTGAACAGACTGGGGCTGCCCTGGGAGGATGTGCGCCTGGTGAGCTGTCATGGTCAGAAGGGCAATCTGTTTGGTGAAATCTGCTTAAACAGGCGGGTGTGCGCACTGCTGGGAGAGCGCACTACGGTGTCCGGCATCTGCCGGGAGCTTCTGGAATATGGCATGGACAGAGTCAAGGTCACTGTGGGAGAGCGTCTCTCCTACAGTGGGGAGCGGATTACATCGGGGTTTCCCGCTGAAATGACCGGGCAGGAGTTCGATACCCTTTCGGTGGCGCTGTTTGAGAATCCCAAGCCCCTGACAGAGCGGATCAGTCCGGGGCTTGGGGACGATGCTTTCATTCGGGAAAAGGTTCCCATGACGAAGGAAGAAATACGGATTTTATCGCTGGCAAAACTTCACCTTTTGAGGGACAGCGTGGTATATGATGTGGGAGCGGGAACCGGCTCTGTCTCTGTGGAGGCGGCGCTTTTATGCACACAGGGGCGCGTATATGCTGTGGAAAAAAAGCCGGAGGCTGCAGCGCTGCTGTGGAAAAACAAGAGAAAATTCGCGGCATATGCCATGGAAATCGTGGAGGGCTGCGCGCCGGAGTGTCTTGGGACCCTGGAGACGCCCACGCATGTGTTTATCGGCGGTTCCGGCGGCAGACTGACGGAAATTGTGAGAGCTGTCCGCAAAAAGAACGAAAAGGCGCGGTTTGTTATCAATGCAGTCACCCTGGAAACCATTTCCCGGCTCGGAGAACTTAGGGAGGAATTTCCGGAATATGCAGATATGGAAGTGGTGCAGGTTGGTGTGGCGAGAAGCAGAGAGCTTTCCGGATATCATCTGATGAGTGCGGAGAATCCTGTTTTCATCATCAGTTTTGGAGGTTAGTAATGGAGAAAAAAATGCCCAGAATTTTATTTGCGGCGCCCAAAAGCGGCAGCGGCAAGACGATGATCACCTGCGGTATGATCGAGGTGTTGAAAAGGAGAGGTCTGAAGGCGGCTTCCTTTAAGTGCGGCCCTGATTATATTGATCCCATGTTTCACAGGCAGGTGCTTGGCATTGCATCCGGGAATCTGGACACCTTTTTTACCGATGAAAAAACCACAAAGTATCTGCTGGAAAAAAAGGCAATGGAAGCGGACATCACGGTACTGGAGGGCGTCATGGGCTACTATGACGGTCTGGGCGGACAGTCGGAGTCAGCCAGTACCTATGAGGTGGCGAAGGTGACAAAAACTCCCGTCGTTCTGATCGTGGATGGGAAGGGAGCCAGCGTTTCCCTTGCTGCGCTGGTCAAGGGGATGATGGAATACCGGCAGGACAGCAATATCCGGGGTGTTTTGCTGAATCGGGTATCCGCATCCTATTACGAACGGCTGAAAGCTGTGATCGAGGCGGAATGCGGCATTGCGGTGCTGGGCTTTTTGCCTGTACAAAAAGAGCTTGAGGTGCCTTCCAGACATCTGGGGCTGGTGTCGCCCGAAGAGCTTGTAGATTTTGAAAAATGGGCGGGACAGGTCGCAGATGCGCTGGAACAGTATGTGGATGTGGACGGGCTGATCGCCCTTGCAGGGCAGGCGGAGGCGTGTGTAGGAGAGATGCCGAAGCTTCCGAAGCTTTCCCGTCCGGTGCGCGTGGCCGTAGCCAGGGATGAGGCTTTTTCCTTTTACTATGAAGAAAATCTGGAACTGCTTGTAAAAATGGGGGCAGAGTTGGTATTTTTTTCACCTCTGCGCGATGAGGCGCTGCCCAAGCAGACAGACGCTCTTTTGCTGGGCGGCGGTTATCCGGAAAATTATGCGCTGAAGCTGGAGGAAAATAAAAAAATGCGGGAAGCTGTGCGGCAGGCTGCAGCGTCCGGCCTGCCCTGCCTGGCGGAATGCGGCGGCTTTCTTTATCTGCAAAGGACGCTGGAAGGGGAGGACAGGGCTGTTGCACAGATGGCAGGCGCATTGTGCGGGGAAGGCTTTAGAACCCGGAAACTTGCCCGTTTCGGCTATATAGAGGCCGAGGTCAGAACGCCAGGCGTGCTGGGAGGCAGAGGAGAAAAAATCCGCGGGCATGAGTTCCATTATTGGGATTGTACCGAAAACGGGGATGGTTTTCTGGCAAAAAAGCCTCTTTCTGATAAAGAATATCCCTGTATGGTTCATACGGGCACGATGGCGGCAGGCTTTCCCCATTTTTATTATTACAGCAATCCCGATATGATTTTCGGTTTTTTGCAGGAGGCGCTGGGCTATCAGAGCGCGAGGCGCTCTAAAGAATACTGGGACAGCATCGCAAAGCCCATTGACAGCCTGGGGCTGTTGGAGGACCACGTGGTGAAGCTGAGCTATATCGCTATGGATCCTGCGCCTTATGACCTGACAAGGCGGGCGCTTGTGACTTTCTGCGGGGATAACGGTGTGGTGTGCGAGGGCGTCACCCAGACGGGCAGTGAAGTGACCCGCATCGTCAGCGAAAACTTTGCCAGGGGGTGCTCCACTGTCAATTTCATGGCAAATTCGGCTAAGGCGGATATGTATACTATTGACATCGGCATGAATGCGCCCCGCTATCCGGAAAAGAGGCTGGTGCAGGGCAGCGTGATAGACAGAAAGGTTTCCATGGGCTGCGGCAATATTGCAAGGGAAGCCGCGATGACGAAGGAGCAGTGTCAAAGGGCGCTGGAATGCGGCATGGAGCTTGTAAGAGACTTAAAGGAGATGGGTTATCGGATTCTGGCCACCGGGGAAATGGGGATCGGAAATACGACGCCCACCAGCGCTCTGGCGGCGGCTTTTCTGCATCTGCCGGCGGAGGCTGTGACCGGAAAGGGTGCGGGCTTATCATCCGAGGGGATTTCCAGAAAATGTCAGGTGGTGAAGCGGGCCGTAGCGCGCACAGAGGAAAAAGGGCTGACGGATCCCTTTGAAATTCTGGCAGAAATCGGCTGCTATGAGATCGCCGGAATGGCCGGGCTGTTTCTGGGCGGCATGCGCTGCCGCATTCCCGTGGTGATAGACGGCGCGATTTCTTCCATCGCGGCGCTGGCAGCATACCGGATGGATCAAAGAGCGGCAAAATTCATGCTGGCCTCCCATGAATCCGCAGAAACCGCCGGGAAGCTGGCGCTTGAGGAGATGGGGCTGGAGGCGATCCTGCACGGGCGGATGTGCCTGGGAGAGGGAACCGGAGCGGTGGCGCTGTTTCCGCTTCTGGATATGGCAGCGGCAGTGTATCAGAATATGGGAACCTTCACGGCGTACCGGATTGATCCCTATGAAAGGTTTGAGTGAAAAAGTTTGGAGGTTACTTCCAAACTGCTTATGGATGCAGTATCGCAGGCAAGTCTGCGATATGCAGGAGAGAGGTATATAAATGTTATGCGTAATAACCGGCGGAAGCGGCAGCGGAAAGTCGGAGTATGCCGAGTCGGCAGCGGTGCATATGTGCAAAGCACCGGGCAGGCGCTACTACGTCGCTACCATGAAGCCTTATGATGAGGAATGCCATAAAAGAATTGCGCGGCACAGACAGATGCGCAGCAGGAAGGGCTTTATCACAGTGGAATGTCCCGTATGTCTGGAAACGGTTACGGGAAATGAGAAAGCGGTGTACCTGCTGGAGGACTTGTCCAATCTTTTGGCCAATGAGCGGTATCTGGAAGAGGGGCGGATCAAAGGCGGGGGGGAGACTGCCCTGCGTCAGGCCACAGAGGCGATTTTAAAGCCGGTTCTTACTTTGAAAAAATCCGGAAGCAGCGTTGTGGTTGTCACCAATGAAATTTTTTCAGACGGCGCAGAATATGAGGAAGAAACGCAGATGTACTGCAGGCTGCTGGGCTTTTTGAACGCAGAGCTGGCAAAAGAGGCCGACAGCGTGGTGGAGGTGGTCTGTTCCATCCCCGTCTGTCAGAAAGGAGAACTTCCATGTTAAAGTCTATCATTGTGGCTTTTTCCATGTATTCCAAAATTCCCATGCCCCAGGTGGAATGGAGCGAGAAGAGCATGCGCTATTATATGTGCTTTTTTCCTGCCGTGGGGGCAGTGATCGGGCTGTGCGTTGTGGGCGGCTATTTTCTGATGGAGAAGCTTAAGATGAGCCAAAGTGCGGCGGCAGCGATTCTCACGGCCCTGCCGGTGCTGCTAAACGGCGGAATCCATATGGACGGCTTTATGGATACTATGGACGCAAAAAGCTCCTATAAGCCGGTGGAGGAAAAGCTGAAAATTTTAAAGGACCCCCATACAGGAGCTTTTGCAGTGATCTATGCGATCGTATATTTTTTGCTCTGTTTCGCTTTTTTCTGTGAGGTGGGAGCAAAACAGATCGTCTGGATCGGCGCAGGCTACATTTATTCCCGGATTTTGAGCGGTCTGTCTGTCGTGACTTTTCGAAAAGCGAAAAAGGACGGCATGGTTGCCGCTTCGGCGGATGCGGCGCAGAAAAATGTCAAATGGATTCTGGCGGCAGAGCTGTTCGTCTACGGGGCGGCTGTCCTGTGCATTGATCCGCCCATGGGAGCGGTCTGTCTGCTCGCAGGAATGGCGGTATTTGTCCATTACCGCAGAATGTCCTACCGGGTGTTTAGCGGCATCACGGGAGACCTTGCCGGATATTTTTTACAGCTGTGTGAACTGGCGATTTTAGCAGCGGTAGTGCTTGCCCAAAAAGTGACGGGGATGTAAGAATGAAAGCGGGTCCGTCAGGGCAAGGCGGCGTCTGGGCCGCCTGAAACACAAAGAAGATGGAGGCAGAGCATGATTTTAGTGATCGGCGGAGCATATCAGGGAAAAGAAGAATATGTTTACCGGACCTTATTGCAGGAATCCGGCGGGCAGTCCCGGGAAAAATCATCTGAGTATATTGTGATAAATCATTATCATCTGAAAGTGAAAGAGCAGCTGCAGGAGGGGCTTGAGCCGCTTAAGGAAGCTCAAAAGCTGCTTACAGACGCAGGGGATAAAACGCTGGTGGTGATCTGTGACGAGGTCGGATACGGTGTGGTGCCGGTGGACGCTTTTGAACGCGCGTGGAGGGAAAAAGTGGGCAGGGTCTGCTGCTGCTTTGCGCAGAAAGCGGATCAGGTCATCCGGGTGGTGTGCGGCGTTGGAAACAGGATTAAATGAGAACAGCACAGGAGAGTAAAAGGATGAAGATTTATCTGATACGGCATGGAGAGACAAAGGGAAACCGGGAGCACCGGTATGTGGGAACGACGGACGAGGGACTGCTGCCTGAAGCGAAGGAACTGTTAAAAGGACGGAAGATGCCGCAGGCTGCGAGAGTGTATGTCAGCCCGATGCTGCGCTGCCGGGAAACGGCAGGGCTTTTATATCCTGGACAGAAACAGCTTGTAATAGAAGAGTTTCGGGAATGTGACTTCGGAGAATTTGAATATAAAAATTATGGGGAACTGAACGGTAATGCCGCTTATCAGCGCTTCATTGATACGCTGGGCGCGAGCGGTTTCCCGGGCGGAGAGGATATGAAAAGCTTTCAGAAGCGGTGCGTGAAGGGGTTTGAAGAAGTTCTTTTGAAGGAAGAGGAGGATATTGCGCTGGTGGTACATGGCGGAACGATCATGGCGATTCTGGATTGTTTTTCCAGTCCCCACCGGGATTACTATGACTGGCAGGTCAAAAACGGCTGCGGTTATGCAGCGGAGGCGGTGAGGGATGACCGGGACGGCGGCTGGAGCCTGCAGGAGATCTCTGAGATCGGAATGGAGGATTAGCCGCAGCAATTATTTTGAAAATGAAAGATTGGCAGAGTTATGGTTATATCAGGCACATTCCGTTACCAACGGGGTATTTGATTTAAAGTCCAAATTCTTGCAGAAGCTGATCCCGGTAATTCTCATCAGCGGCGATTCTGACGATATCATCCTGACGCCCGGCATCGCTTAAAAGCTGGATGAGGCTGCAGATTTGCTGTTTGCCGAAATTGATTGCGCTGATTCGGTCGCGCTCATACTTTTCACGGCGTTCGCACTGCTGGCGGATTTTTTCATCCTCAGATAACTGCGCGATTGTAACGATGGTATCCTGAATTACTTTGTTGTGATCAGCCAAAGCTTTCAACTCCTCCCAGGCGGTTGCCCTAAAAACTTTTGCCCAGCTATACAGGCCGCTGTCGCGGTCCTTTTGTGTGGCGTTTTCAATCTGAGTTAAGCATAGCACATTCAGCTGCATTTTGTCACTGTAAACTCGATGTGTTTTCAGATTCATGAGCATATTCTGCTGATAAAATTCTTCGTTGCCTTTGGGGTAATTAAAATCAAGGATGCCGATATGGATCATGGGTTTTAAGGAATTGTAATCTTCTCCGGGAGCGGGGTCACAGAGCTTTCGGGCCAGGTAGTATACACTTCGATTGTCCCAGTTTTTTTCATTATCAACCTGAAGTTCCAGATTGATTTTTGCGTTATTGTTGAGCAATACCAGCAAATCCAGAACGCAATCCTTTTCATCGACGGCTTCTCCAAGAATAATTGGATTTAAAATCTCCACAGAAGTGATTTCTTCTCTGGGGATATGAAGCAAAGCGGCGAGCAGATGGCAGAGCGTTTCGCGGTTCTTTTGCAGGACGGCTACAAACATGTAAGAATTGGTGATGCGGTAACGTATCGGTCCGGACAGCTTTTGTAAAATGGCAGAATTGAGTAAAGATGTGTTTTCAGACATAGAGAGTCCTCCTTTACGAGATCAGAATTGACAGATGCGAGGGGGTTTCAAAGATATATGAGAATGTTGATTTGAATAAGAGTGCCGCAGGTTCGGCGGGAAATTTTTAAAGTGTAGAATTAATTTAACATGGTTATTGAGAAAATACAAGGCATTTTGAGCCGATATTTTTTTACATATGTTTGGCGCTGGCGCTTTGGAATGGAGATTGATATGACAGAAAGAATTTTTATCATCTGCTGCGGCTTTGTGCTGGATCTGATATTCGGAGATCCGCTGTGGCTGTGGCATCCCGTCATGGGAATCGGAAAAGTCATCACATGGACGGATCAGTTTTTGAGGAAGATACTTTTCATCCGGGAGGAAAAGGAAGCGGACCGGGCAAAAAAGAGGGCGGCGGGCGTATTGCTTGTGCTCATTACGCTGACCGTATCGGCTGCGGTTCCGGCATTACTGTTATATGGCGCAGGTTTATTCCATCCATGGCTGAAAACCGGCCTTTCCTGTGTGATGTGTTACCAGATGCTCGCTATGAAGTCCCTGCGGACAGAGAGTATGAAGGTATATGACGCTCTGAAAAAAAATGATATCGTGCTGGCCAGAAGGGCCGTTTCGATGATTGTGGGACGGGATACGCAGAATCTGGATGAAGAGGGCGTGACAAAGGCGGCGGTGGAGACTGTAGCGGAAAATACTTCGGACGGCGTGATCGCGCCGCTTCTGTTCATGCTGGTGTTCGGTGTTTTGGGCGGCTTTTTTTATAAGGCGGTGAACACCATGGATTCCATGGTGGGCTATAAAAATGAGAAGTGGCGTTATATGGGGACGGCGGCTGCAAAGCTGGATGACATTATGAATTTCATTCCGGCGAGAATTTCGGCGGCGGCAATGATCGCAGCCGCATTTTTCCTGCGGATGGATTATAAAAATGCGGCGCGCATCTGGAGGCGTGACAGGTATCAGCATGCCAGTCCCAATTCGGCGCAGACGGAGGCGGTCTGCGCCGGAGCGCTCAATGTGAGGCTTGCGGGGGATGCGTACTATTTTGGACAGCTTTATCATAAGCCGACCATTGGGGATGCGAACCGGAAGGTGGAGGCAGAGGATATCAGAAGGGCGAACCGGCTGATGTATGGGACTTCGGTGATCGTTTTGACAGTGGGAATTGCCATATTATTGGTTTTGAGGTAAGCGGGCCTGCAGATTAATTTTTGCAGGTCTTTTGTGTTTACTTGACATCTTCCGGGAAAAGCAGCAAAATAAAATTCATAGAGGGGCAGAAAGGGAAAAACGGATGATACTTTATTTTTCAGGAACAGGAAACAGCGCCTATGTGGCAAAAAAGATCGCGCAGGAGGTTCAGGATGAGGTGATCAGCCTGAATGACAAAATCCGCAGTGCTGACTATGCAAAGCTGCATTCTCAGACGCCCTGGGTTTTTGTGGTGCCGACTTACGCCTGGCAGATCCCAAGGGTTGTGAGGGATTGGATACTGCGCACGGATTTTCATGGAAACAGACAGGTATATTTTGTCATGACCTGCGGCGGTGCCATCGGCAATGCGGGAAAATATGCGAAAGAGCTTTGCGGCAAAAAAGGATTCCGTTATATGGGATGTCAGCAGGTCGTGATGCCGGAAAATTATATTGCGATGTTCCCGGTTCCGGGCGAGGAGGAAGCGAGAAAGATCATTGCCAGGGCCGAGCCTTTCATTGTGCAGACCGGAAATCTGATTCGGGAAGGGAGCACGCTTCCGGAAAAGAAAATCGGATTCGTGGGTAAGCTGTGCAGCGGTCCGGCCAACCGCATATTTTACCGGATGGCAATACAGGCAAAAAAGTTTTACAGCACGCCGGACTGTGTGGGCTGCGGACACTGCGCGAAAGTTTGTCCGCTTCGGAATGTGACGATGGAAAAGGGACGGCCAAAGTGGGGGGATAACTGCACTCATTGCATGGCGTGCATCTGTGAATGTCCGAAAAAGGCTATTGAATATGGAAGTAAGAGTAAGGGTAAGCCCAGATACCGCTGTCCGGTGCAGGCAAAGTGAGAGTGACGATGGAATATATACACGGCGGAGATATTTACCGCAATCCTGTGGAATATGATTTTTCGGTCAATATCAATCCTCTGGGAATGCCCAAAAAGAGTCTGGAAGCGGCACAGCGCGCCATGCTTTTGTGCGGAAGCTACCCGGACTGGCAGGGTGAAGCGCTGCGCAGGGCGATTGCCGAAAAAGAGGGCGTTTTGACAGAACAGGTCATTTTGGGAAACGGTGCGGCGGAGCTGATTTATGCGCTGTGCTTTGGCCTTGCCGGGGGAAAGGGACTGATTCTGGCGCCTTCCTTCGGAGAATACGAAGCGGCGCTTTTTGCGGCGGGAGGAGAGCCCGTCTTCTGGAAGCTTCGGGAAGAAAAAGATTTTCAGCTGAAAGAGGATATTTTGACGGTGATAACCGGGAATATGAGGGTTCTGTTTTTGTGCAATCCCAATAATCCGACAGGAAGTCTTACAGAGAGAGAACTGCTTTGCAGAATTGCACAGAAATGTGAAGAAACGGACACTTACCTCTGTTTGGATGAATGCTTTTTGCCTTTTTGCGGGCGGGAAGCGGAAGTGTCGATGAAGGGGATGCTGGCGCGTTTTCCTCATCTGGTCATCCTGCGCGCCTTTACCAAAATTTACGGGATGCCGGGCCTGAGGCTGGGGTATGCCATGTCCGTAAATGAGGAGCTGCTGCAGGCGATGAGGGGGTGCATGCAGCCCTGGAACACGTCAATTCCGGCGCAGATGGCGGGAATTGAAGCGCTGAAGGATCAGGAGTATCTGGAGAGAACCAGACGGCTCATCGGCAGAGAGCGGGAATATCTGAAAAGGGAACTGGCAGCAGGCCTTGCAGAACGGATCTATCCGTCGGATGCAAATTTTCTTTTTTTCCAGGCGCAAAGGGATTTGAAAGAGCTTTTGCTCAAAGAAAAGGTGCTGATCCGTTCCTGCGCCAATTACCGGAATCTGGAGGAAGGGTATTTTCGCATCGGCATTCGCACTCATGAGGAAAACCGGGAGCTGATCCGGCGATGGCACAGGGCTATAAAGGGGTAGTGTGCCGCGTGCAGCGCCGGAATGGAAATGGCAGCTTTGCTGCCCGCCGCAGGCGGAGAACAGGAAGAAAAATGGCAAAATCAATTATGATACAGGGCACCATGTCCAATGCGGGAAAGAGCCTGATCACAGCAGGCCTGTGCCGGATTTTTAAGCAGGACGGATATCGGGTGGCGCCCTTTAAATCTCAGAACATGGCGTTAAATTCCTTCATCACCCGGGAGAATCTGGAAATGGGGAGAGCGCAGGTGGTACAGGCCTTTGCATGCGGAGCAGAGCCGTCCGTGCTGATGAATCCCATTTTGTTAAAGCCCACCACGGATATGGGTTCGCAGGTCATCGTGAACGGCGAAGTGATCGGCAACATGCGGGCAATGGATTATTTTAAGCGGAAAAAGGACTATATTCCGGTCATCCGGGAAGCCTATCAAAAACTGGCGGAGGCTCATGACATCATAGTGATTGAAGGGGCGGGAAGCCCGGCGGAGATCAATTTAAAGCAGGACGATATTGTCAACATGGGCATGGCGAAAATCGCAGATGCCCCCGTCCTTCTGGTGGGGGATATTGACCGGGGCGGCGTGTTCGCCCAGCTTTACGGGACGGTGCAGCTTCTGGAGCCGGAGGAGCAAAGGCGGATTAAAGGACTGATCATCAACAAATTCCGCGGTGATAAAAAAATACTGGAGCCGGGACTGGAAATGCTCAAAAACCTCTGCGGCAAGGAAGTGCTGGGCGTGGTTCCTTATGCGGATGTGGACATCGAAGACGAGGATTCTCTTGCGGCCAGCCTGGAGAGAAAGACGGTTTCTGCAGCGATCGATATTGCGGTGATCCGGCTGCCGAGAATTTCCAACTTCACGGATTTTGGGGCGCTGACATTGGAAAACACGGTTTCAGTGCGGTATGTGGAAAAGCTTTCCGAGCTGGGAAGCCCTGATATGATCATCCTGCCGGGAACCAAAAATACGATCAGGGATTTGAAGTGGCTGCGCAGCAGCGGCCTTGAGGCAGCGATCGTGCGGCTGGCAAATCAGAACACGATCGTCATGGGTATCTGCGGCGGCTATCAGATGCTGGGAGAACAGATCATAGATGAAGCCGGCGCGGAAGATGGGGGCAGCATTCGCGGAATGGGACTGCTTCCGATGGTGACGCATTTTGAAACAGAAAAGACGAGAACGCGGATGGAGGGAAGGACGGCGGTGCAGAGCGGCATATTTGCGCCTCTTTCCGGCATGGCGGTGAGCGGCTATGAAATTCACATGGGTAAAACCACAGTGCGAAAGGAGGAAGCGGGCTGTTTGAATCTTCTTTCTGAAAAAGGCAGCGGCGGGCCGTCCGCTCATGCAAAAGAGGACGGCTGTGTGAAGGGAAATGCGATCGGCACCTATCTGCACGGAATTTTTGATGAACCGCAGTTTCGCACGGCGTTTGTGAGGATGCTCTGTGAGCGGAAAGGAATCGGGTACGGAGAGAATCCGGGGATTTCTTTTGAGGCTTACAGGGAGCAGCAGTTTGACAGACTGGCTGATGTGCTGCGGGAAAGTCTGGATATGGAAGCAGTTTACCGGATTTTGGAAGAGGGAGCCTGAGAATGCACTGCAGGCAGCGCTTTGGGATGTGAAAGGAAAAAGAGCGATGGGCGAACAGTATAAGGTGAAACTTGAGAATGTGCTGCCGGGAGAGATTGAGAAGAAAAGCTTTGAAATCATCACCCGGGAGCTTGGTGATATTGAACTGGACCCTTTGCAGGCGCCGGTCATAAAGAGGGTGATACACACCACGGCGGACTTTGATTATGTGCAGAATCTGTGTTTTTCAGAGGATGCGGTCAGCAGGCTGCGATGTGCGATCCGGGAGGGTGCCGGCATCGTGACGGACACTCAGATGGCGAAATCCGGTATTAACAAAAAGGAACTGCAGAAATACGGCGGTGAGGTGTACTGCTTTATGAGCGATGAGGATGTGGCTGTGCAGGCAAGGCTGCAGGGCAGCACCCGGGCAGTGGCGAGCATGGATAAGGCAGCGGCGCTGGGAAAGGATCTCATTTTTGCGGTGGGAAACGCGCCCACAGCGCTCGTTCGCCTCTATGAGCTGATGCAGGAGGGCGGGCTTATGCCCAAAGGGATCATCGGCGTTCCGGTGGGATTTGTGAATGTGGTGGAAGCCAAGGAGCTGATTTTGCAGACAGACTGCCCCTATATCGTGGCGCGGGGCAGGAAAGGCGGCAGCAATGTGGCGGCGGCGATCTGCAATGCGCTGCTGTACGGGATGAGGGAGTGATTAATGCTGTTAAAAAGGGGTTGCGGCGGTGGCAGCAGCCCGGACGCAGGCATAGAATAAAGCATGAGGCAGAATATTTGTCAGCACTTTTTAACAGGAGTTGAACGGAATGTTTTATTTTAGAAATGGAAGGAATTGGAATGGCGGTTGCTGCTGCGGTAAAACAAGCCAGCCTCCCGGATTCGGACCGCTCTGCGGCAGTGCAGGCAATCCGGCAAAGCCGCCGTGTCCGCCGCAGGGGGAATCCTGTCTCCCGCCAAAGCCGTCGTGTCCGCCGGAGCACAGGCCCGGGGAAAAATGCGCCGGTGAAAAGCATCATGATAAGGATAAAAAGGATTGCCAAAAGGGCGAGAGAGGGCATACCCACAGGGAAGAGGGCAAAAAGGAAGAGAAAAAGCCGGAATGCAGGGAGGAGCATTCAAAGCGAGAGGGAAACAAAGGGCGGCCGGAGGAAAAAAAGCAGCAATGTGCGAAGATTCAGCCCTGTGCCTGCAATCATTCCTGTCAATGTACCTTCAACTGTCCTGATCTGCTTAAGTGGGCGTTGTGGTCTTCCGGATTCTTTCGGTGCAGCCAGTGTGAAAAATCCGGCTGGCATCACAGAATAGGGGGAGGAAGCGGCTTTTGCTGATCCCTGTGCCCGGGGCCAAGGAAACTCTCCATCGGGGCTGCCGCAGCAGTGCGGCGGCCTTTACTGTTCACACAGGTCTGCGCATTTACTGCGCAGACCGTGGAAAAATGATTCAAGAGTGCAAAAAGCCCATCGCCTCTGGCGATTTTAATGGCTTTTTGCAGTTACAGTTCGCTCCCCCGGCGGGGGAGTGAACTGTAACGGGGCGGCCTTTTTGCGGATTGCTGCAAAATTTTCTGGGACTTGCAGTTTTTTAGTTTCAATAGTATAATACGATAAGTAAGTCAGCACACTCATGATATATTGATCAGGGTGCGCTTTTGTGCGTTGTTTTGGAATTTGAAAAAGGAGATCATACGGGGTATGTCGATAAGAATTCATAATTTTATGGGGAAACTGGGCTGGAACCTGAAAAAGTATCTGCCGATGCTGAGCAGCAACAGCTATCTGACGCTGCAGCGCGCGACGCGCAATAAGGCGCAGAAGGCGTATATTGATTATTTCTTTTCGCAGAAGGAAGCGCCTCAGCCGCTGGTGGTGAATCTGGAAACGATCAACCGCTGCAATTCCACCTGTGAGTTTTGCACTGCAAATAAGAATGCGGAGAAGCGCCCTTATAAGCGGATGGAAGAGGATTTATATTACAGCATAATCGACCAGCTTGCGGACTGGGGTTTTAAAGGTCATTTGACTCTGTACGGCAACAATGAACCCTGGCTGGATACGAGGATTGTGGAATTTCATAAGTATGCCAGAGAGAAGCTGCCGGAGGCGTTCATTTTCATGTCCACCAACGGTTTGCTTCTGGATATGGACAAGGTCAGAGCGATCAAGCCCTATGTGAATCAGCTGATCATTAATAACTACTGCCTGGATATGAAGCTGCATCCCAATGTGCAGATAATTTATGATTATGTAAAGGCGCATCCTCAGGAGTTTGACGATGTGGAGATTCTCATTCAGATGCGCTATCTGAAAGAGGTGCTGAGCAATCGTGCCGGAAGTGCGCCGAATAAGAAGGCGACGGAGAAGGTCATCAAGGAAACCTGTCTGATGCCCTATACGGATATGTGGATCATGCCCAACGGCAAAATGGGAATTTGCTGCTGCGATAATTTTGAGGTGACGGATCTGGCGGATCTGAGCAAGGTCTCTTTGAAAGACGGCTGGAACAGCCAGAAGTATAAGCAGCTCAGAGAGGCCATCAGAGACGGCCGCCAGGGCTATGGTTTCTGCAAACACTGCGATTTCATTGATGCAGGTTTGAGAATGGATGCCGTAGAGGATGTGCTCAAGCACAGAGAAGCAAATCATGGAGCGCGCCAGTCGCTGTTCAAACATTAAGCAAGTCAACCCGCCAATGGCGGGTTGACTTGCGCTACGGCGCAATTTGCGAAGCAAATCGCGGCGGTTCCCGTCTTGCGCTACGGCGCAATTTGCGGGATGCGTTTTAAGAAAGCGTTTCTGAATCGGCACGCCCCTGACTGATGGAAGGAAGGTTGCTTAAATTGTTGCCTTCTTCATCATCGGGAAGGGATTTGAGATATTCGCTGTCTTTACGGTGGGCGATGCCGACTCCTTTGATTTCTCCGTTTTTTGCCATTTCTACGCCGTCTTCCTTGGAAACGGCAGAGCCGTCGGAAAGCTGATAGCCTGTGATCCGGCCGCTGCTCTTTACCAGTCCCACAATGTCTTTTGCGTCGCTTTTGGCTTCGGGAATATCATCCAGCGCATTTCTGGCGAGCTCGGAACCGAGCATTCTGTCTTCTTTCATGCAGTAGATCTCCTTTTCTTTTTTATCATACTCTGAGGATTTCCAGAAAGAATAATGTTTATGCAGATTTCCTGTTATTCCCTCTTTACAAACAGAACAAATGTTTGGTAATATAAAAATGTCAAAAGGGACAAAATAGAAGCGGATCGGAAAGGAAGTGATCCCGTATGGGAAGTATGGCGGCGGACAGTGCAGTGAATCTGCCGGTACAGATGATGAGCCTCATGGATCGTTCGGGAAGGCTGACTCCCATAGGCTTTCGGTTTGAAGATGAAGAACATCGGATACACAATATTAAGGTGAGCCGGGTGATATGCCGGGAGAAGCTTAAGCTGGCAGGAATCCGGGAGATTAAGATCATATGCGGCGCACAGTTTGGAGAGATGGAACGGCTGTTGGAGCTGCGCTACAGCGTGGACAGTCAGCAGTGGCGGATCTATCAGTTTTTGAATTGATATGGCGAGATACGTGTTCCATATTGATGTGAACAGCGCCTTTTTGAGCTGGAGCGCGGCCTACCGTACCGGTGTGATGGGGCAGCAGCCGGATCTTCGTACGATTCCCAGTATAGTGGGCGGGGATCAGGAGTCCAGGCATGGAATCGTGCTGGCAAAGAGCGTGCCGGCGAAGCGGTATGGCATCGTGACCGGAGAGCCCATTCTTTCCGCCAGGAAGAAATGTCCCGGGCTGGTGGTGGTTGCGCCGGACTATCATCTCTATGTGGGGGCCTCTCAGGCTTTGATGGAGCTGCTTGCCGCATACAGTGATGAGGTGACACAGTATAGCATTGATGAAGCATGGGCAGTTTTTGACGGATTTGAGGGAATGTATGGGCCGATGATCAGCTTTGCGGAGGACTTGAAGGATGAGATACGCAGAGAACTGGGCTTTACGGTGAATATCGGCATCTCCACTAACCGGCTGCTTTCCAAAGTCGCGGGAGAACTGCGCAAGCCCGACAGGGTGAATACCCTTTTTACAGAAGAAATCGAACAGAAGATGTGGCCTCTGCCGGTGCGGGAGATGTTTGGCATCGGCACCGCAACGGAGAAGAAGCTTCACCGGCTGGGGATCTTTACGCTGGGGGATCTGGCGAAGGCGGATTTGTCCATGCTGCGCAGCCATCTGAAGAAATATGGAGAGATTCTGTGGCGCTATGCCAATGGCATGGAGATGGAGCCTTACATTTTTGAGCATGAGGCGAACAAGGGATATGGGAACAGCATGACAGCGCCGTCGGATGTGACGGATCGGGAATACGGGCATCAGATCCTTTTGTCATTGTGCGAGACGGTGGGGATGCGCCTGCGGGAGGACGGTGTGTGTGCGCTGGTTGTGGGCGTCCATTTAAAAACCTTTGAGTTTGAATATTCAGGGAAGCAGAAGCAGCTTGTCAGCGCTACCGATGTGACGGAGGAGATCTATCGGGAATCAGTCAGGCTTTTTGATGAACTGTGGGATGGAAAGACGCCGCTGCGCCAGCTGGGCGTATCCACAGGAAAGATTGTGAAGGAATGCGGGCGGCAGTATAATTTGTTCGATATGGATAAATATGACCGTTTGGAGAAGGTGGATCGGGCGGTGGATGCCATCCGCAGGAAATACGGGGAAGATGCGGTGATGCGTGCCTGTTTTCTGGAAGCGCCGGTGAATCATATGAACGGCGGACTGCATCGGGAACGCCGTACCGGAATTACCACAGGAATTGATCTGGGAAAAGAGAGGAGATAGTGCAGGATGTGCAGCCGTTTTGTGGTGGATGATCTGGTATGGGATGAGGTAGAAAGGCTGGTGGGGCAGCTGGATCGTACAGGATTCCCGAATGGGGATGTTTTCCCGTCCGGTCAGATTCTGATTTTGAAGAAAGGGGCAGGAAAGGCAGGACTGGAGGCCTATGGGGCCCGCTGGGGATATCCGGGATATGGAACAGGAAAGCTATTGATCAACGCCAGGACGGAGACTGTGCGGGAGAAGGTCACGTTCCGGTCAGATTTTGCACAGAGGCGCTGCATCATTCCGGCGAGGGGATTTTATGAATGGAATGCTGCAAAGGAGAAATTTTATTTTACAGGTTCTGCACCGGTGCTGTATCTGGCAGGGATTTACAGCAATGATCCCCAAAAGGAATGCGTGACGGTTCTGACCGCCCGGGCAAATGAATCCGTGAGGCCTGTGCATGACAGGATGCCGCTTCTCATTCCGCAAAAGGAGGTATTGCGCTGGGTGGAGGATCGTGATTGGGCGGAGCAGTTTTTGCAGGAGGAACCGCCTGAGTTACTGGGCAGGAAGGAAGACAGAGGATATGAACAGCTGTCGCTGTTTTCATAACAGCGCGCTTCCGGGCCGGACGTGAGCGGTTACGAAAGTTTGTGCTCCTTTCTTAAGCTTCCCTTAAAGTTTGGAAAAGTCTATTGACTTTGAAATCTTTTCTGTTAGAATACGGATTTAGTGAAGCGGTGGTTGGCGGCGG
>Ga0129308_1002126_pt1 | contig 17826 bp, 13 predicted proteins | sample L827metagenome_FD_94440 | JGI IMG/M metagenome (GOLD analysis project Ga0129308, IMG submission 94440) | Ring-tailed lemur group fecal microbial communities from Wisconsin, USA - L827 metagenome | ecosystem: Host-associated > Mammals > Digestive system > Large intestine > Fecal | place: USA... | reverse complement strand
TCAAGACAGGATCAGCATCAAGAACGGACAGAATAGCAAAATACAATCAGCTGATGAGAATTGAAGATGAATTAAGCTGTCAGTCAGAATATGCTGGTGTAGAAGCTTTCTATCAATTAGATAAATAAAAAAGAGGATTTCAGCTCAAAAGAGGGCTAAAATCCTTTTTTATATATGTTATAAGTCTTTAAAGATGTATAATAACTGATGAGCAATGATAAACATTCAATAATAGAACCTAAACTCCTCAACAGGATCCATTTCTAAAAAAATATTCACACTCATTTAAAATGATGTTAATACATGAACTATAGCTGTATCATTTGTTCATAAATAGGCTTATGATTTGCTTGACTTCATATCATTTTCATCTTTTCAGCATTCAATATAAAAATATTCAATTATCATAAAACCTTAAAGTCAATCTAAAGTTCATTCTTACCTCAATAAAGACAAATTCCCTGTTAACTTATTGACAATCTTTTTCTTCCCAAAAATAGCCAATCCAATATATTGAAGATTATTGGTATCAGTTTCTTTCATCTTACTTATATATTCTTCGTATGTTCGACATCCCTGTGCCAATACTGTAAAATCAACAATTTTAACATCTTCTTCCTGAGAACTACATTGCAAAATATCTTTTATAATAGCATGATTTCCCTTTAAAATAGGTACAGGAATCTGCGTTATTCCTAAATGCTTATAACCATTTCTATCATAAACATCCTGACCAATTATCTCTGGTATCATTTTTCCTAAAGTCATTCCTATAATTGCTGTCACATTTGCTAAAAGTCCTATTGGTAAACTTTCATCTACAATGAACACACATTTTTCTTCATTCATTGTTTTCTTTCCCCTCCTTTATATTCTGATACAAGCAATCCTATCAAAGTCATGAAAATGCCAAGAGCAGTTTTTATTGTCAATTGTTCCTCTAAAATCACGATTGAAGTAAAGGCTGTAATCACAGGAACCAAATAAATATAAACGCTCGTTTGCACTGCCCCTAAAAGACAAACAGCTTGATTCCATGTGACAAAACAAAGAGCCGATGCACCCAACCCCAAAAACAACATATTTCCAATATAAGAAGAACTTAACAAAGTCACAACATCAATATCAATATGACTCATAAATGCTGGTAAAATCATAAAAAGAATACCATAACTAAATATTTTTCTCGTTGTTGTAATAATAGGATAACCATATTCACTTATTTTCTTGGTCAACAAAGAATAACATGCCCAAATCAAGGCAGCAATAAACGACAAGAAATCTCCTAAAGGATTCAACGACAATTCATTTCCCTGCAAACTCATAAATGCAATTCCCATCATAGCAACAAAAAAACCAAAATAAAATGATAGACTCAGTTTTTCTTTTTGAAAAAAGAAATGTGAAAGTATAGCAGTAAAAAAAGGCGCAACTGAAATAATAACCCCCACATGTGAAGCACTGGTATATGATAAAGCTATATTTTCCAAAAGATAATACAGACAAATGCCACACAATCCTGCCAAAGCAAAAGTCATTTCTTGTTTTTTGGTTGCTTTTGTTAAGCGATGTGGATGTATAAGGAAAAGGGCTACCCAACCTATAATAAATCTTATTATTAAGATCTCAATAGGTTTGAGAACAACAAGCAATATTTTTGTTGAAATAAAAGTTGTTCCCCATATTAAAATTGTCACTAATGCTAAAAAATGTCCTTGAATTTTTAAATGATTCATTCTATTCTGTCTCTTCTTTCACAAAAAATCTTTCGATAAACACCAGGGGAAATACCCATAAAACTAAGAAAATACTTTGTCATATGTCCTTGATCAAAAAAACCAACTTGAACAGCGACATCCACAGGTAAAACTCCTTGTTCTAAGAGTTTTTGAGCAACATTAATTCTTATCGCCATTAAATATCGATATGGAGTCATTCTTTTCGCTTTTGTAAAAGCTCTTAATAAAGTCGATTGAGTGAATCGTGTATACCGACACATATCATTTAAATCAATATGCTTGTCATAGTGAGTTTCTAAATATATGCAAAGAGATTCTATTTCTTCCCGATATTCAAGACCATTTTCATGAAATGACTGACCATATTTTTGAAGGAGTAAAGTGAATAAAAGATAAAAAGATTCTTTTTTCTCCCACTCACAATTTTTACTCATAATCATTTGATGTAAAGATAAAAAACAAGATGTGATATTCTCATCATCAATAACATTTTCCATAAAATAAAGTAATTCTTTCTTTCCTGATATCTTCTCTACAAGCTCCATCATCACTTCTTGTGATAAAGATATAGCACGATAATTGAGACTTTTGTGACCATTTTGTACACAGCCATGATTATCATATGGATTAAGTATCATCATCTGACCTTCTTTTAAAAGATAATCTCTATTTTTACATGTAAGTCTTCTTTCACCACTCTCGACATATCCAAATACATAATATTCATGAAAATGATTGGGAAATGACTGGGCAACTCCTTCAAACTGATAGGCCTCTACATGTAATTGTTCATCAAAAAGAATCATTTTGTTTTCTTTTTCCATATCCTACCTTCTTTCATAATATATATTATATATTTTAATCTTCTTCCTATCATTTGTCTTGTACAATATCTTCATTTTCTATCATCTTAAATGAAAAGAACCCACATCTGTAGGTCCTTATTTTTCTATTAATCTCTCACCAATTCTATCCAAGCATCAGAAAGTTTTTCTAACATTTCAGCAAGTTGTGTTACTTCTTCATCAGATAGAGTATCAAACATATGTTTTGTCATATCTTGTGCTATTTTCCCACTATCTACAACACGTACTGCATGATGTAGATATTTCATAATCAATTGATGTTCTCTTTTATCAAAACGCAAACGATTTTTATGATGCTCATGAGAAGCAGGAATTTGGCCTGTTTTCGCATATGTTATTCCTCGTGGACAATGGGGTTTTGATAAATCGCAGCATCTTGGACATATTGGACAATGTTTATTTTCCATATTAACCTCCTAAACTTATCTCTAAAGATTCAAAGTTTTTTCTTAATCTTCAACTTCTAAAATCATTATTTCGCATTCAATAAACAATATTATTCTTTTAATAAGTATTTGTTTTCATGACCCATTTATTTTGCATTATATCCTTATCAACATAATATTCTCCTTCTCAGCCAAATCCCCATCCATCACAAGAATTGCCATTTCCTGTGAACAAAGAATCTACATTTCTATCAATCATCCCTATAAATAAGGATAATGAAGGCAACACAAAGATATCGTGTTGATGAATATTTCTGATAATAGTTCCTCCCTTCTCAAAACGAACTTTAAACAATAAAAAAACAACGCTTATAAAGCAAACTGGTTTTACATGCCTTATACATTACACGTTGCATTTCAAATATATCATGTTCTTTTAACAAAAGTCAATCCTTTTCATTATTGTTTTCAATTAGAAAAATAAACTTTTTAGAATGAAATGGACAATGTTCATTAAGGAAGAACTATAGTTCGTGATAAAAGAAAAAATACAAAACAACTCCCTTCTCATATGTTATAAAAAATCATTTTAAATTATGAGCAAAAGGTCTTAAATATTGGTTGTGGTACGGGTGAATTGATGTTATAGATTTTTATTATTTGGAACACTTATTGCCCCAAATTCTATAAATAACACTTAAAAATCTTATGATAAAAATCCAAATTGACACAAATGAAAGAATAACTTTTTTATCAAACCCCTGAAATAAGCTTTATCCCCATATTTCTCTCAATAAAAACAGGAAACAAATCTTTCTCTTTGTTTCCTTTTAAACAACAATACTCTCTTATAAATCATCTTCAATCGCACTTGCTTTCGCATATGCTGTAGATTTTGCTTCAAAGAAATCAGTTTTAATCCCATTTGCATGACTATACATATGTACCCATTTCATGGAATCTGGTTCTTGATCATAACCTTCATATAATGGATCAAAGTTCAATGATCGTGTACGCAAATTTCCTAAATAACGAATATAATCCCTTACCATTGATAATGTTAACCCATCAATGCGATCACCTAAAACATATTCAGCCCATGCAATTTCCTCTTCAACACCACGTTTTATCATTTCTCTATAAATAGCTTGTTTATCTGTAGTAAAAAGTTCTGGTTCTTCTTTTTGAAGTTCGAGTATAATATTTCTAAACAACCATAAATGCGTGTTTTCATCTCTATTGATATAACGAATTTCTTGAACTGAACCAGGCATCTTTCCCATTCTTGCAAGATTATAGAAAAACATAAAACCTGAATAAAAATAAATTCCTTCTAAAATATAATTCGCAATAAGTGTTTTAACAAGATGAAAGCAATCTTTATTCTCCAAAAAAGCATTGTATTGTTCGCCAATAAATTGATTTCTTTTAAGAAGGTGCACATCATATTTCCACTGATACAAAATCTCGTCTCTTTTTGCTGGTGAACAAATTGTGTCTAACATATAACTGTAGCTTTGCGAATGAACGGCTTCTTGAAAAGCTTGAATTGTTAAACAAAGATTCACTTCATTTGCGGTTATATATTCACCAATATAAGGTAAATTTGCGGTTTGTAAAGAATCTAAAAAGACAAGAAAAGAAAGAATTTTATCATAAGCCATTCTTTCATCATCACTCAAAATACGATAATCTTTCATATCCTGTGTTAGATTGATTTCTTCAGGTATCCAAAAATTATTCATTGCTTGACGGTACCAATCATTTGTCCATTGATATTTTAGATGATTAAAATCATTCAAGTTTGTTGTATTGCCATTGATCATACGACGCTTTCTAACATCAATATCACCATTTTCATTGAATAAAGCTTTTCTTTTTAATTCCATCTTCTCCTCCTAAGCACTACAAGATTCACATTCTTCAATATCCAAAGATTGACTTCTTACGTAGTAAAGTGTTTTTACACCATATTTCCAAGCTTGAATATATAAATCAAGCAACTTTCGAAAAGTAAATTCTTGGGTCATGTAAATATTCACTGACTGAGACTGATCAATATGTCTTTGACGTATACCTGCTGCTTTAATAATCCAACTTTGATCAATATGATGAGCATTTTTATACAGCCAAAATGTCTGCATATTCAAATCAGGTGCGACTCTTGTCATCATACTGCCCTTTTTTTCTTCCATATAAAATTTATTCATAATTGGATCAACCGCAGCTGTTGTTCCAGCAATAATCGACGTTGAACTTGTTGGTGCAATGGCTAATAAGTATCCATTGCGTAAACCATATTGATGAATGCTCCTTTTCAAAGACTGCCATTTTTCACTCTGATAATTTCTTTTTTCAAAATAAGCGCCTGTATCAAAATCACTTCCTTCAAAATAAGCATAAGCTCCTTTTTCCTGTGCCAATAAACAAGAGGCCTCAAGTGTATAATAATTGATTTTTTCATAAAGAGAATCAACAAATGTCAGATGTTCTTCACTTTCAAATCGAAGACCTTGTTTAACCAGCATATGATGATAACCACTTGTACCTAAACCAATAGCACGATATTTTTGATTGGTGATTTTTGCATATGGAACAGGATAGTCATTTAAATCAATCACATTATCTAAAGCACGTACAACTGTATGAATGGTATCCCTGAGTGTCTCCTCATTTGTGACATCAATGTGTCCTAAAGTTAGAGAAGCCAAATTACAAACAACAAAATCTCCTGGCTTTGTTTTTTCAACAACAATTGTTTCTTTATTCACAGTCATTTCTTCGTAAGGAAGAGTATGCATAGGTCGCATATTCTGGGCAATCTCACTACATAAATTACTGCAATAAATCATGCCTTGATGAGCATTAGGATTCATACGATTCACATGATCACGATTAAAAGCAAAAGGTGTTCCTGTCTCAACAAGTGATTTGATAATCAAACGAACAACTTCTTTGACAGACAGCACACGCTTAGAAATGCGTTCATCACTGATACAATCTTGATATCTTTGTTCCCATTCATCACCATAACTGTCTTCTAAGCAATACCCTTTCACCTGTTCAATTTCATGAGGACACATCATATACCATGGAGCATCTAAATCTGATTGGGCAAGTTTCCAAAATAAATCTGGATAACATACCGCAGGAAATATGTCATGAGCCTTCATACGGTCATCACCATTATTTGTTTTTAATTGTAAAAATTCGGGTAAATCCTTATGCCAGACATCTAAATAAACTGCAGCAGCTCCTTGCCTTACACCTAATTGATCGACAGCAATGGCAGTGTCATTCACTAACTTCATCCAACGAATGACACCTCCAGCAGCTCCTTGATATCCTTGAATACTACTTCCATTGGCACGAACTTTACCAAAATAAAGTCCCATTCCACCACCATATTTTGAAACTCTTGCAAAATTATCAAGACTCTTGTAAATACCTGCTAACGAATCTTCTACTGTATCAATAAAACATGAACTCATTTGATGAAATGGCTTTCTCGCATTTGACATTGTAGGTGTTGCCATTGTCACTTTTAATGTGCTCAATATATCATAGAATTTTTGAGCCCACTTGACATTGTCCTGTTCATGCATTGCTAAATGCATAGCAATTCCCATAAACATTTCTTGTGGTTCTTCTAATAATTGTTTACTTTTATCACAAATCAAATAACGCTTCATTAACAATTCTAAACCACTATATGTCAATAATTGCGTTCTCTCATTTTTTATATATTTTGCTAATGTTTCTATATCTTCCTGATGATAATGCTTTAAAATATAATCACCATAGTAACCCTCATTTGTAAGATATTGAATTTTTTGATAAAAAGAATGGATATGACATGCTTGCATCATCTTTTCTACTTTTTGATGAATATCATATATAAGAAAACGTGTCGCAATCATTTCCCATTTTGGAGCATTCTGACTTACCAATTCCTCACAAGCTTTTATCCATATTTTTAAGATATCTTGTTGTGACATACCATTTTTATAAAAAGTCTGTGCCTTATTCATTAGTAATTGTATTGAATATTCTTCTTGTGGAAAATCCTTCTGTATTTCTAAAATAATATCTTGGAGCTTTTCATCTTGTAATAATTCCATTCTTGTCACACTTCATACCTCCTTTACTTTGAGATATTCTATCATATCCTGTAAAGAATTGACCACTGATATGCTTATGATTATATTATGTAAATTTTAACAAATCTTAAATCATCAATCTTCATTTTTAAACTATGATCTTCCTTGTACAATATAATTTCATTTTTTAGTTAATGAAAACAGCAGCTTATATTGGCTGCTGTTTTGTGTTATATCTTATAATTCAGTTTTCCATAATCCATGTAAATTACAATATTCATAAACCGCAATAGCTTTTTCATCTTCAGCTAATACAAATGAAGTTTTAGGTTCAACATCAGCTGTCAAATAATGAATACTATAACCTTTATTTGTTTCTAAAACAACCCATTCAATCAGATGTTCTGCAGTCATTGGATGTAAAGTAGAACCTACTTCAACATTGACCTTATTCCCATCTACATGTACAACTGGAACATGTTTCTCAGTAGCTGCATCTGTTGTATTCGCAACAAGTTCCTTCATCATTTCTCCACAACAGAAAACTGGAACTTTATGGTCACTCACTTTCACAATAACATTTTTACAATGTTCACAAATATAAAATTTCATACATATTTCCTCCTTTTCGGTATTATCATACTAAATTTTTCATCAAATAGCGAATAATATGCTTAACAATATTTATTTTTGATAAAGCTCTGGTCATACATTAATATATTTTTATTTTATTCTGGCGAAATATCTCCAATCACACGTTCATAAATGATATAAGAAATCATAACATTCAATGCATCGGCAACCAATTGTGTCCATACAATCCCACTCATTCCAAAACAGAAATTCATGATAAACAAAATAGGAATATTTAAACAAAGCTGCCTAATAACTGCCAAATAAAAGGAAATCTTTCCCCTATCAACAGCCTGCATAAAATGAACCATATGAAAACTTAAAAACATAAATGGAGTTGCTAAACAACGTGACTGTAAAAATTCTGTTCCAAATCTCACAGTATCAGTATCAGAAATAAACGCATACATAATATATGAAGCAAAGAATCGATAAAAGATCACGCATACAATCGAAACAATTAATCCTATCAAACGAGCGGTTGAAAAAAATGCTTTCATTCTTGAATAGTTTTTAGAAGCATAATTATATGCTACCAATGGAGTCATTCCCAAACAAATGCCTATGCCAATATTTAATGGCAATCGTTCTACTTTAAGAACAATGCCCATAGCCGCCAATTCAATATCTCCATGACTTGCTGCTAATCGATTTATCACAATATTTGTCAAATCAAAAAGCAATAAACTCATTGCTGCAGGAATTCCTACGGAAAAAAGTGAATGCAAAGAATCTCGACGAATTTTTTCTAAACCATGTGGTAATGCTAATACTGTTTGTCCTTTGAGTTTTTGATAGAGCCAGCCAAAATAAATAAGTGTCATCACATTAGAAAGCATAGTTGCAACTGCTGCACCCATGACTTGATAACCATCTGGAAAAATGACAAACATAAATAAAGGATCTAGAATAACATTCAATATACCACCCATTCCTAATCCAAATCCAGCTTCTTGAGAATAGCCTATATTTCTGACCATGGCACTCATGGTATTTGCTAAAACAGTTGGTAAGCCCCCAATAATAACAACAAATAGCAAATATTGACGTGCATAGCCAATAGTATTATGACTAGCACCTAATAAATAAAGTAATGGATTCATAAAAATAAGACATAATATTGAGAAAAGGAGTGAAGTGCCCATTGCCATAACAAGACTGAAAGATGCAACCTTTCTTGCCTCATCTTCGTCTTTACTTCCAAGGAGCCTCACAACCAAGTTTCCTCCACCAACGCCAAATAAATTAGCAATTGCTGATGTCATAAGAAATATTGTTAAGACTAATGAAGATGCTGCAACCATATAAGGATTATTTGTTTGACCGATAAACCATGTATCAGCAATATTATAGATTAATGTAATCAACTGGCTCACAATAGTAGGAATAGCCATTTGAGCCAATGCAGAGGATATCGATCTTGTTTCAAAAATATCTCGTGTTTTTTCTTGTTCGTTAATCATTTTGTGAATATCTCTCCCTTCCGTATTTAATAAAATTCATTAATTTCAAATTTTTATAATATTCCTCAATAGACTCTATCACTTATATTTCTTATATTCTCTTACACATTTACTAATTTTCAATAATACGACTTTTCTTAAATCATTGTTTTCATATCATAATACAAAGATATCTATAAAGAAAACACATTCTTCAATTTTATTTTCTATATAAAAGAAGTGTAAACTCCAATATTTTCAGTTCACACTCTCCCAAAATGAATTTCTCTATACAATTCATATCATATAGTATGTCCTTAAATTCTTTAGAACCCTATATAAGTCAATAATGATTTCGACACAATGCATCATTGATAAACCATGGATATATCTTTTTAGAAAAATAACACGCATTCTCACGAAGATGCAAATATTTATCACATAACTTATTTTACTGAGATTATCATGATTAAATTCATATCGTCATTAATTTGCATTTGAGGCTGCAATTTTGACTTTTGACCAATAATTAGAAATAATCTTTCGTGTCACTTCATTATAATTAAAGACTTCATCATTCGGATTATCACTTCTTGGTGTATAGGCTGCAATTCCAGCAAACTCTGTTATGCTTAACTCATCCATAACTTCAACATTAGCAGATGTATAACCAACATAAGAAGAATTATCATAGGCACCATCAAAGCTTGAAACAAAATTAATAAATTCATGTGCCAAATCAACATTTGTCGCATTTTTAGGAATAACCATAGCATCTGACCAAAGATTAGTCCCAGTGGTTGGCATATAGAATCCCATATCTTCGTTTTCAGAAATTACAAACGTCGCATCACCTGAATAAATCAAACCTAAAGCCTTTCTTCCTTGAGCCATATTATCAATAATTTCATCAGTGACAATCTCTGGCTTCATTGTTTGTACACATTGAATTAACCAATTATAAGCTTCTTCTAGTTCATTTTCATCTTGTGTATTCATTGAATATCCTAATGCTTTCAGAGCCATCATGAATGAATCACGCTCTGAATCATAAAGATAAATATCACTTTGATATTTTTGATTTAAAAAAATATTATATTCTTCTTTTTCTAAATCCTCTTCTGATACTTTTGTTGTATCGTAAACAATCCCTACTGTTCCCCAAAAATAAGGAACTGAATACTCGTTATATGGATCATATGGCAACCCTTTCACATCATCATTAATGAGATCTAAACAATTTAATTTTGATTGATCTAATTTTTGTAATAAATCTTCTTGAATTAATCTTTCAATCATATAATCACTAGGAACCAAAATATCATAAGACTCTCCATTTGCAACCTTAATATACATCTGTTCATTAGAATCAAATAAATCCATGACAACCTTTGCTCCAGTTAATTTTTCAAATTCCGAAATCAGATTTTCTCCAGTATATTCACCCCAATTATACACATGAAGGGTTTGCCCTTCATACTGACCGCTACGAGAAGTTGTTTTAAAAATAGTCATTGAAACAAGAATCACAACAACTAAAGCACCAATAACAATTTTAGGTGTTTTCTTACTATGTAAGATTTGTTCATTATCAATTCCTTTTTTCTCCTTAATAATCGGTATCACATTCACAATGATAAGAGCAATCGTAATGACAACTACAATTAAAGTAGATATCGCATTAATACTTGGATTCACACGCTTACTCATCGTATAAACCATGATACTTAAGTTTTTAATTCCTCTGCCAGTTACAAAATAAGAAATAATAAAATCATCAAAAGACATTGTGAATGCAATTAATGCTCCTGAAAAAATACCAGGCATAATTTGAGGAACAATCACCTTTATTAATGATTGCCATGGAGTACAACCTAAATCCATTGCAGCATCAGCCAAATTAGGATCCAATGAACGAATTTTCGGCATGACACTTAAAATGACATATGGAATACAAAAAGCAATATGTGCTAATAACATTGTCATAAAGCCTCTTTCTACTCCCAATGTAATAAAAAATAACATGAGTCCAATAGCAGTTACAATTTCTGGATTCATAATAGGAAAATCATTAATCTGCATAATGATATCATGAACCACTTTTCTTGATTTGGACAAACCTATAGCACTAATCGTTCCAATGATTGTTGAAACAATAGTCGCAATGAAGGCAACAATAATTGTTGTATACAATGATTCCATCATAGAACTATTATTAAGCATTCTTGTATACCACTGCATACTAAATCCAGTAAAATGTGTTAATGATTTAGACGAATTAAATGAGAAAATGATCATAAATAATATAGGTAAATAGAAGAATAAAATGATCAAAATCATCAAGAACTTGCCAAAAAGACGTCTTTCTTTTTTCATATCTTCTTCTCCTTTCTTTTCCCAGAATTATGATCTTCAATACGTCTGACAACATACATACTTATCATCATAATCACAGCCATAATCACAGAAATGGCACTTCCAAAATTCCATTCTCCAACTGTAATAAATTGATTTTCAATCACATTTCCAATTAAAAAATACTGTCCACCACCAAGTAATTTAGGTATAAAGAATGAACTAACAGCTGGTAAGAAAACCAAAGAAATACCACTCACAACTCCTGGTAATGAAAGTGGAAAAGTCACTTTCCAAAAAGTTAAGAAAGGATTTGCTCCTAAATCAGAGCTTGCCTCTAATAAAGATTTATCCATCTTACATAAAGAAGTATTAATTTGTAAAATCATAAAAGGAATAAAGTTATAAACCATCCCTAATAATACTGAACCCTCTGTATATAATAAACTGACTTCACCAAAACCAAAGAAACTCAAGATATTTTGCGCTATACCTCCATCTGATAAAATGCCAATCCATGCATATGTTCTGACTAGCATATTGATCCACATTGGCAAGGTAATAACCAAAACTAAAATATTTCTCATTCTATCTTGGCATTTTGAAATAAAATAAGCTGTTGGATACCCTATCAACATACAAATCACAGTTGTTTTTATTGCAATAACGATAGATCTCCACAAAATCAATAAGAAATCCATGTCGGTAAAAAATTTCTTAAAATGATCCAAACTAAAAGTAAAGTTAATAATACTATTTCCACTATCTGTAATGGCATAAAATGCAATTAAAACCATTGGTAATAAAAGCATAATGACACTCCAAACAATATAAGGGATAGCTAATTGAGAAAACTTTTTCATCTAAAACACCATTTTTTCCATGACATGAATATCTTCTGGTTGGAAAGTCAATCCGACAACTTGACCTTCTTCCACAATATCCGTTGTATGAACTTTTAATTCTCTACCTTCTGTAGAGAAAGTGACCTTATAAACACCTTCTTGAATAGTTTCTGGATCAAAATCATAATCTACAAAAATATCAACTGCTTCATCTTCATTCGATAATTTCCATCCTTGAGCATTGGCCCAAGTTTTTAAATCAGTATCTAATGTCACTGATTCAACAATTTCATCCACCGTTTTAAAGAAATTAAAAGCACTAATGGCTTCATTCGCCTTTTCATTTTTCACAAATGGTTGATTCACAACAAATATTTTTCTTTTTACTGATAAACCAGAAGCTGTTGAATAAGTGACATCATATGTTCCTTCTTTTTCCTCAATATCATAGTCAATATGATGAATAGAAATATAACTTCCTGTTTCTGGATTCCATGCTTGAGCGTCTGCACGAGCCACTATTTCCTTTTCATCTAAAGAAGACACATCTTCTAAATCAACATAAAAATCATTAGCACTGATCATTTCATTCTTTTTATCACTTGTCACATCTCTGTTTTTTATCACATGCATATTCACAGTCACACTTGTTCCTGGAACAGTTTCAATCATGGCCTCATTCCAAACTCCTTTAAATAAAACACTTAAAACTTCACCTGTTAATTTTCCTTGTTCAACAGAAACAATATCAATATCTTCTGGTCTTAAAACAACATCGACCTTTTCATTATTTTTAAAGCCAAAATCAACACATTCAAATTCATGATCATCAAATTTCACTTTATAATCTTCTAACATAACCCCATTGATAATATTACTTTCACCAATAAAATTAGCGACATATCTATTCACCGGTTCATTATAAATATCTTGTGGTGTTCCCACTTGTTGAATTTCACCATCTTTCATGACCACTATCTTATCAGACATTGTTAAAGCTTCTTCTTGATCATGTGTCACATAAATAAAAGTAATGCCGACTTCTTGTTGAATTCTCTTTAATTCATATTGCATTTCTTTTCTTAATTTTAAATCCAATGCCCCTAAAGGTTCATCCAACAACAAAACTTGAGGTTCATTGACTAATGCACGGGCAATGGCAATACGTTGTTGTTGTCCTCCCGATAACTGAGTCACATTTTTATTTTCATAACCCTCAAGACCAATCAACTTCAACATTCTCATGACCTTTTGATCAATGACATCTTTACTCATTTTCTTAATTTTTAATCCAAAAGCAATATTTTGATACACATTTAAATGAGGAAACAAAGCATATTTTTGAAAAACTGTATTGAGTTCTCTTTGATAAGGAGGCTTATTTGCAATATCTTCTCCATCAAAAATAACAGAACCTTCACTCGCATCTAAAAAGCCCCCAAGAATACGCAGTAAAGTTGTCTTTCCACAACCACTTGGTCCTAATAACGTCACAAACTCATTTTCATAAATATCTAAATTAATGCCTTTTAAAACAATTTGTCCATCAAATTCTTTCACTATGTTACGAAATTGTATTAATATTTTTTCCATTCTTTTCTCCCTCTAAAACATTGGTGGTGTTGTTACCCATAATATTTTTGCTTCACTATTTCCAATATTTTCTAAATAATGACTCTTTTTACCATTTATATAAAAAGTTTCTTTTGCTTTTAATTTACATTTTTTGTTATCCCTTACCAATACAACATTACCTTTTAAAACATAACCAAATTCTTCCCCACTATGACTTTCCATCATACGACTCTTTTGTTTAGGATATAATGTCAACAAAATAGGTTCCATTTCATTCTTTTGAGCATTAGGAATAATCCATTCAATTTTATACTCATCTTTTTCATCAACAAAAAAATCTTGCGTATGAAAAACAATCTGTTCTTCATTTTCAGTCTGAAAAAATTCAGAGAGATTGGTGCCCAAAGCTTCTAAAATATCTTCTAATGTTGAAATACTTGGACTTGTTAAATTTCTTTCAACCTGAGACAAAAAGCCTTTAGTCAATTCACTTCGAGAAGCTAATTCTTGAAGTGTCAAATCATTACTAATTCTTAACTCCTTTAACTTATTTCCAATATTCATAATATCCTCCTATTTTTGTTTTATTATACTAAACTTTTTGTATAAGTAGATAACACAAAACATTATACAGATTTTTACATAATTTGCAATATAAATTTAATATATTTTAAAAAAAATTTACTATATTAAACTTTTTTAATATTTCATCCTTATTTATTTCTTAAAATAAAAATGAATAGAAATACAATCAAATTCTTTTTAGTGCCTTCTTCAATATAAAATTTTCTAAATAATCCTCTCCATAATTTTTCTGGAAATCATTATCATACAAGATGATTTCTAAAAATCCATCTTTTGTTTAGAAAAATCAGTATACAAAATAAAAAGTCTTATAAAATAAGGCTTTTCTTTTACATTATTTATCTTAAATATAACAATGATAAATAAGTCCCAGAATATATTTTAATATGAACTATTTAATATACAAGTAAAGCGAAGAAAAGTATTTAAAAACACTCATTTTTTCATATCTAAAAATGATTAAATATTAGTAAAAATATTCGCTTTTTTATTTTAGAGAAAAGTGATATTTATGTTCAAAAGAAGATAAAATAAACATTTGATATGATGAACAAAGAAAGATTAAAGATGTTTATATTTCGTATAATTATTTAAATTATCTAAAAACCATATCAAAGTTTCACAGTTATTCAATGTATTTGACATTACTCAAACAAATGGTGAATCAAAATATTTTTATATCAATCATTCTCTGCAGTTTTATTAATATCCTAAATTTGTTTCTTTTTTTGAATTAATTTTAAGTATCTCAAGATTATGGATCATGGAATTTGTGCAAACACCGTCTGCACAAATTTCAAGTCAGAATATTCTCTATAAAATCATACCATATTTTCAAATTTATTGATGAAAAACCTTTAGATGATGGAAATTCTTTCCTAATTTCTTTAGAAAGATTATCTATAAATTTATTACCCCATTTACTATGAGCATCAATAACTTTACCAATACTTCAATACAAAGATATCATCTCTTTATCTGCATTTAATATTGTTTTATGTTGAGAAATTTGTATTTGTTTTTTTAATAATTTCAAAAGTTTCTATATAATTTTTCTATCAATGATAATACTTTAAGTATATTTATCATGTTTTCTATTTTTAGATTTTACTATTTCAATATTTAATATATAACAAAAAAAGACCCAAGATAATCTTGAATCTACCTTCGTATTTGTTTTGATTAACGTTTTGTTAATTCCTAGATATAATAAAATTAGCACTTTTTATTGATTTTGCATCTTATCTGCTTATTTACCAAACTACTTCAAATCTATTGAATACAATTCTTATATACATGAAATAGATAACACAAAAATATTTCTATTAATAGCATAATTATTTTCTGTATTACATATAACACATGATATTCCTACTCCATATTGACTTTTACTCAATTATTTAAAAATGTTAACACATCTTTCTATAACTTCCATTAGTATAGAAGTATATTAAATTTCATCAATAAGCAAAGGACATCCATATCTTTTGATAAAGAATATTGGATTTTTATAGCTTATTTTTTCATGTCTATGTCATTTAAAAAGCATAATGAAAACCATATGTTTTCATTGAATTATAGATTTCTATTAATTTTTCCACTCATCTTAATCCAATAATAACAACTGAATAATGATTTCTCCATTTTATTAACATATTCTCTTTTTTATAGTTTTATTTTCTTTATTTAATACAAAAAAGACTCAAAATAATCTGAATCTTCTTTCTTATTTATTTTAATTAATGTTTTATTATCTCCTGACTAATAAATTCAAATTAAAATTTATTAATTTTATCGATACTTTTTTAACGAAATATCCTATTTATTACCTTATATTACTATCATGTTTAATAAAACTCAGTAATTCTTACATTGATAAAAAACAATGAAAACTGCTACATTTAATTAACTAAAAATTCCAAAAGCTAATTAAATTATCCAATTACAAAAACACATTATCTTTATTTAATAATTGTCTTGATAAGTTGCATCATAATATCTTTATCTTCTGGTCTAGAAGTTGCAACTAATATTGTTAAAGTTGCTAAAGCATCATTATTAATTCTTTCTTTTCCATCCTTATATAATGCATTGTTCTTTTCTAAAAAATATAAAAATATTGTTGCTCCTATTCTCTTATTGCCATCAATAAAACTGTGATTTTTAACGATAAAATATAATAATGCACTTGCCTTATCTTCAAGTGTTGGATATAAGTCATTTCCTGCAAAACTTTGATATATAGTTGATATACTACTGTTAAATGAATCATCTCTTTCAATTGCAAATTGATCACCTTGATTAGCAAATATTGTATTGTGTATCAATTTTATACATTCAGCATATTGAATGATGTAAATATCTTTTTGTCCTTCAGGCACTTCTAAACAATGATGATCATAATCATCTAATATTTTAAATCCTCTTTGGTATGCTTTTAAAAACTCTAACATAGCATCACTAGTTGGTAACTTACCACCTGCCAATTTATATTGATCAAGCATCTTTGTAACATATTCAATATCTTGAAAGTGTTTATCATTAACAACGTATCCTTTCAATAAGTATTCTCTTAATATATTATTAGCCCATTTTCTAAAAAGAATACCATTTTTAGATTTTACTCTATAACCTACTGAAATAATAACATCTAAAGAATAAAATGCTACTAATTGCTTAACACCAACAACACGCATTTTTTGCGTGTTGTTCTCTATTGGAAGTTCATCATCCTTAAAAATATTATTTATATGTTTCCTTATTGTTTTTTCATCTTTATCAAATAGCTTAGCCATTTGATTTGCACTTAGCCATACAGTTTCTTCACGGGGTGAAACAGTAACATCTAACACAAAATTTCCATCTTTAAATTGTACAATTTCATTTCTTTCTACTATATCAACCATAATTTCACCTTTTTTCTTTTAAAAATTATTAATTAGAATATTATATCATTTATTTACTTTTATTTCATTAAAAACAAACAAAAAAAGACCCAAGATAATCTTGAATCTTCCTTCGTATTTGTTTTGATTAACGTTTAGTTAATTTCATGTCCCCATAGAAAGGGCACTTTTTAATACTTTTGCATCTTACGTGCTTCTTATTCAAAGCAACATTGCACTACACATTAAAATTCAGCAAACTTACAGATAAATTGAAATTTGTTACTCTGTCAAACTGGAATTTGTATCTAAATTACTCCATTTCATTAAATGATATTTTAAGTTTATATCCTTAAAACCTATAGATTTATACAAAGAATATCCCTCATCTGTTGCTTTGAGTTCAACATTACTC
>Ga0129308_1002124_pt1 | contig 17831 bp, 16 predicted proteins | sample L827metagenome_FD_94440 | JGI IMG/M metagenome (GOLD analysis project Ga0129308, IMG submission 94440) | Ring-tailed lemur group fecal microbial communities from Wisconsin, USA - L827 metagenome | ecosystem: Host-associated > Mammals > Digestive system > Large intestine > Fecal | place: USA... | reverse complement strand
CTCCGTCCCCCACACCCCCTGCCAAAGGGGTGACCCCTTTGGAATCTCTGCTGTCGTAAATTTACCTGTATAAAGCCTCCTTATTTATTTGTAAATTTAAGTTCACATGGCTTTATACAGGTAAATTTACGATATAGGGTTCTAAGAGTTACCTCTTTAACAGAGAATGCAGGAAACAAAATCCTCTTGATAAGCAAACAAAAGTTAAAAAATTTATTATTAGTGACACGGCGTTCCGTGTCCGCAAAAAAAAATTTCTCTTTTTTCTAAAAAAACGTGAACCATTTCCCATTCCGTGACAATATATAAGTGAAGGCGCACGGAAGGAGGTGCATAAATGACACAGGATCAGTTTGAAACGCTCCTTGCACGGCACGGAAACGAGATTTTCGGTTTTTGCTGTCACATCACGGGCAACAGAAACGCCGCCGAAGATCTCTATCAGGACGCCGTACTGAAAGCGTTCGAGCTTTTGGGCAGAATTGACGGAAGTTCCAAAAACGGCTTAAAATCGGCAAGAAACTATATTATCGGGATTGCCGTGAAGCTCAACAGCAACCTCATGCGAAAAAAATCGCTCAAAGACAGCTTTTTTGTGCCGAACGGCGAAGTTCTCATAGGAACTGCACTTGACGAGTCGGACATAGTTCGCGATACCGAGCGGAAAAACGTTCACAGTAAGCTGCGCGAGATAATCGCAGGTCTGCCCGAAAGACTGCGCAGCGTCGTCTATATGTACTACTACGCCGAAATGCCTGTAGCCGACATTTCCCAGCAGCTCGATATTCCGCAGGGAACGGTCAAAAGCAGGCTCAACAAGGCGAGGAAAGAAATCAAAAAGAAAATGGAGGTATTTTACAATGAGTAAAATTGACAGAGACATCAGGAACGCTTTGAAAGACACGCCGACGATAGGTTCGGACGTAAACCGCGATCTTGCGCAGAAGTTCGCGCAGGAAAACTATCAGCGTGACGCTGATGAAACAGGCGAAACTCTTATACTCCCCGTAGAAAGACATAGAAAGCCTACCCTGATAAAGCGTGTCGGAGCGTTTGCCGCCTGCTTTACGGCAATAGCCGTTCTCGGCGGAGGGGCTGCGGCAATGAGCGGACTTTTCAGCCCTGATAATTCATCTACGCAGCTTGCGGCTGACGACGGCACGTCTACCGAGGAAATTTCACAGGAAGCCACGGAGGAATTTACGGAGGAGTTTACAGAAGAAGCTACGGAAGCTCCCGAGGAAGAAGCTACAGACGCCCCCGAAGATGATACTGCGGCGGACTACCCCGAAAACACCTACGATATGTCCACCAAAGAGGGAATTTTTGCTAAAATGCTCAACAGCAAGAACTTTTACGATAACGTTTCCGGCAAATTTGTAAGTGCCTACTGCGCGCAAATCACGGACAAGTCGTTTGAAAACACCTATCAATATGACGTAAAATCGGGAAAATCTTACTCTTATAACTCATGTCTGAACCTGACGAACAGCGTTGACGACATTCTCAACGGCAGTATGCCCGAGGGCTGGGAAGGCGGAAAATATACCCACTCCGAAAACTATTGCGACGGCGAAAAATATTATTCGCTGAATCTCAACGGCTATCAGGGCTATTATAGGTGCAACGAAGATTATGTAGCTCCGCCTGATACAATAAACGTTGCTCAGATCCTTGAAGCTGTGGAAAATGATCCCGTTGTTGATATGTCGGATAAAGGTTTATTCAAATATACATTTTCCGCCAACCCAAATAATCTCCAATTAATCGTTGCATGCCTTTCAAACTTTGAAAACTGGGACTTTGAGCCTACATCAACGGAATATGGCGACGCCGTACTTATCAACGGCACAACGGTTCATTACGAAAGATTTGACACGCCCACAAACTTTTCAATGACCGTTGACTGCGCAACGGGATTGATAATTTCCTACACCGATTACGACGATCAGGGCAATTTGTACGATTATTTGGTTACTCACGACCTTAAAATTAATGAAAATGCCGAACCCGTACCCGAAATTGACTTGAACGATTACGTTGAATATGACGAACAAAAACACGCTAACTTGATATACGAATTTAAAACTAACAGCAGCGGAAAAACTTACGCCGCAAAAACAGTTTTCGGTATGTCAAAGTCAACTCGTGAATTTTTGCCCGACTATCTTGGTTTTAGCGACGGATATATAGACGTTGACGAATTTATTGAAACGAAAGGCGATATGTCGGTACTTCAAGGAAACGACTATCACCAGTATTACGAGCCGAGCGAGACAGAAGAATTAGTTTATAAGCTTAATCTTTACGACTGCGAGGGCAACTATATCTACTCCATTTACTATTACGAAGGGTATATTGACCAATAATTTGCTTGCGGACACCATAGTATAAACTTTATATATTGACATTTATTAAGACATCATGGCTGACAGAAAAAGCTCCCCCTGTTTCCGAATCGGATTCAGGGGGAGTTTTCAACATTCACGGTTACAAATGTTGAAAAACTGCAATTTTCAGACTGTTTTATTATCGAGCATTGTCGGAGCTTCTTTCGGTCATATCCTCAGAAATCTCAGACGATGAGTCTCTCGAATCCTCACGGTCGCCGTCAACGCCGTCAACAATGTCGTTTGCCGCGTCGCCTGCGCCGCTAACAATGTCGTCGGCAGCGGATTCCACGCCGTCTATAGCGTCGTGAACCTTGTCCTCAACGGGATGATCGTCCCTGTTTGCGTCGTCTTTCCCGTCGGCGTTATTTCCATAGTCATGCTCCTCAAAATGGCCGCTTTCAGAGGAAGTGTTTCCACGGTCTGCGCCGCAGCCAACAAGAGCCGCAGGAAGTGTTAAAAGAAGTGCGGCAGATATTAAAATCTTTTTCATACAAATCAAATCCTTTTTGTGATGTTATTGCAGAACTGTTTTCCACAATACATTTTTATTGTTTCCGCACTTTCCCCTTTTATCCACCAAGTTTTTAACAATTTCGACCTGTGAAATCATGGATATTACGTCTTTTTCCACACTCTCCACAGAGTTTTCAACAGTCTGCGTTAATATTCAACGGCTCTTTCAACACTCTGTTGAAAAGATATTGACATTGATGTGGAATTTTTTTCGGATTATATTGCTATTATTTCTGCTTTTTTAAAAATTATTAATTTTTCAATCACCTGCAAGAGCGGCTTTTCATATACTGAGTTGAGGTGATACTGTGCTTCAAGAAGTTATACTTGCTGTAATAATCAGCATTGACACTTTTCTTGCTGCCGCCGCCTACCGCTCGGGCAGCATAAAAATTCCTTTTCTGTCAGCCGCCGTTGTCGTCACATTCAGCGCACTCTCACTGGGACTTTCCCTGCTTCTGTCAAGCTTTCTAAGCGGCTTTATACCTGTGCAGATTTGCGAAATATCGGGATTTATCATACTTACCGCCATTGGGATAACTACGATCTTCAAAAGTCTTATACGTAATCTTGTCCGCCGACTTTCACAAAGGGGCGAACTGTCGCTTCACACGGGCAGCAGCGGAATTGTGGTGAAGCTTTATCTCGACGATACCGCCGCCGATTTCGACTGCTCCAAAGTTCTCTCGCTGAAAGAAGCGATCGCCCTTGCTCTCGCAGGCTCGCTCGACTCAATAACAACGGGACTAAGTACGGGCTATAACGAAATTGATCCCGTAATATCGACACTTTTTGCCTTTATTACGGGATCGGCTGCAATTATTTTCGGCAGTCTCGCAGGACGGAAGATCGCCTCCATGAACCATGACCTTTCATGGCTCGGCGGAGCTGCTCTTATAGGATTCGCCATATTTGAAAATTTAACATAAAAACCATGCTCCTTGCGAAGCATGGTATAAATTTTCCTAAGTTGGTGACATTGCCCACTATACTTCCTGTTAAATAGGTAATTTTTGGCGTCCATTCTCGTGAATTTGACTGTGAAAATCATGGAGACTAACAGCGCTGAATTAATTTGAGGATTTTCACAGTCAAATTCACGACAACAGAGATTCCAAAGGGGTCACCCCTTTGGCAGGGGGTTCAGGGGGACAGCGTCCCCCTGCTTAGGGAATATTATAGACAACGACTTCGGGAGGGTTAAACAGTCTGAGCTTGCCGATACCTGCCGAAACGAGGAGCTTCATACGTCCCACGCTGTAAACGCCCTTGGAGTATTTCGGGAAAAACCGTCTTTCGGGAGAAAGCAGACCTTTTCCGAAAAGTCTCACCACGCCCCCGTGGATATGTCCGCTGAACGTAAAATCCGCGCCCCACCGTGCATAAGTCTCGGCAAACAGCGGATTATGCGCCAAAAGAAGCGTTTCTCTGTCGGGACGTTCCCCCATGAGAGCTTTCATTTGTTTCAGGGTAAAGCCGTCAAGACTACCGTAGCCGCCGTCGTTTTTATACGTAGAGTAATCTTGTTGAACTCCGCAGACGCAGTATTTTTTCCCACGCACGTCAACGTTTTCTCTCTCGTTTATCAGCAGACGAGCAGCCGTTCGGTTTACCGTATTCATAAATTCACGCCGCTTATCAGGGGGAAGGCTCTGCTCGTGATTACCCATGCACATGTATATGGGAGCGATCTCCCCCAGTAAGCTGAGAAGCTTTTCAGTCTCCGAAAAATCGGTCTCGTAGCGTGATACAAGGTCGCCTGTAATGAATATCAGGTCTGGCATTTCCTCCCCTGCAAGCTTTAAAATTTTTTTATTGAAAACGCAGTTGTTCTTTTTGTGAATGTCCGAAATGTGGAATATTTTCAATTCGCCGCCTAAATTTTCACGGCGCATTTTCAGCATGAATTTATTCTCGGTCAGCGTACAGACAGAAAATATTCCTGCTGAAAATAATACTGTTGGTATAATTCTTTTCATTTTGCGTCACATCTCCTGTCGTGCAGTTAAGACCGAAATATCGGCGTTTTTCATTCCTCGTTATCAGCGTCCTCGGGGTCGGCTTCGATCACGACCTCTTTCTTTTCTTCCTCGGCAGCTTCGGCTTCGGCAGCCTTGATCTGCTCCTCGGTAAGCTGTTCGACCTTTTCAGTCTCGGCGGAATCGTCACGCTCGGTTCTGGTAAAGGCGACCACCTTTGCGCCCTCGCCGACACGCATCACACGGACACCTTTAGCAATTCTGCCCATAATTCTCACGTCTTCCGCATGAATTCTGATGATTATGCCGTCGCTTGACACCATGATTATATCGTCGCTTTCATCGACAATTTTGATTCCGCACACATGACCGCGAACTTCATCTACCTTGTAATTCGTCAGACCGTAGCCGCCCCTGTTTTGAATTCGATAGCTTTCGACCTCAGTCCGCTTGCCGTAGCCGTTTTCGGTGACAGTCAGAAGCGAAGCTCCCTCGCGAATCCTTGCAACGCCGACCACGTAGTCCCCCTCACGCAGCTTTATAGCCTTTACGCCGTGAGCCGAACGTGACATCGCCCTGCCCTTGTCCTCCTCGATGCGGATAGCCATTCCGTTGCGAGTAGCCACAAAAATCTGCTCGTGACCGTTTGTCATGCGAACTCCTGCTATCTCGTCGCCCTCGTCAAGTCCGATAGCGATAAGACCGTTTTTGCGGACGTTTCGGTAAAGTGACAAATTTGTACGCTTGATTTTACCGTTTTTTGTTACAATTGTTATAAATCTTTCGTCGCTGAAATCGGTGGTCTTTATCATCGCCGTAACCTTTTCGTTCTCGGTCAGCGGCAAAAGATTTATAAGATTGAATCCCCTTGAAGCCTTCGAGCCGTCGGGAATCTCGTAGCATTTCAGCTTGTACATGATGCCCTTGTTTGAAATAAATAGAATGTTATCATGAGTTCCGCAGATAAACATCTCCTCAACAAAGTCCTCCTCACGCTGTTTCATGCCCGATATACCGCGTCCTCCGCGTTTCTGGGACTTATATTCCGAAACGGGCATACGCTTGATATAGCCGTTATTCGTGAGGGTGACAACGCAGTCCTCCACAGGGATAAGGTCCTCAATATCGACCTCACCGCTTACGGATTCAATATCGGTGCGGCGTTCGTCGCTGAATTTCTTGCGGATAACGTTCAAGTCCTCCATGATAATTTCGTACACACGATTAACGTCCGCCAAAATATCCTTAAAGTCTGAAATTTTTGATAACAGCGCGTATAATTCGTCCGTGATTTTCTGACGTTCAAGACCTGTCAGCGCACCGAGACGCATCTGAACGATAGCCTCCGCCTGTTCCTCGGAAAGACCTTTTTCATGCTCGAGGTGGTGAATGTTGGACAGGTCATACTCGGCTCTGTCAAGGAGATTCGACATATCAACGTCCTTGAACCGCTCTATCATGCGAGACTTAGCTTCGGGGATAGTCTTGCTGCTTCTCAGGATAGCGATAACCTCGTCAATATTATCAACTGCGAGTATAAAGCCTTGCAGGATATGCGCCCTTTCAAGAGCCTTGCGCAGGTCGTAGCGTGTACGACGCTGAATAACGTCAACCTGAAAGTCAAGGTAGTGACTGAGCATCTGTTTGAGGGTAAGCACCTTCGGTTCGCCGTTTACAAGCGCGAGCATAATTATACCCACAGTATCTTGCAGCTTCGTCATGGCAAACAGCTTATTGAGGACAATTTCGGGTATAGCGTCCTTTTTAAGCTCTATGACAATTCGCAGACCTTCCTTGTCCGATTCGTCGTTGAGCGCATAAATGCCCTCGATACGCTTATCCTTGCAAAGCTGATTAATATTTTTAAGTATAAGCGTTTTGTTGACCATGTACGGAATTTCGTCAACTATAATGCAGTTTCTGCCCTTGATCTCCTCAAAATGAGTGCGGCTGCGGAGTATGACCTTTCCTCTGCCCGTGCCGTATGCCGCGCGTATTCCCGATTTTCCCATAACAATGCCGCCCGTGGGGAAATCAGGACCTTTGATATGCTCCATAAGCTGGTCGAGGGTGCAGTCGGGGTCGTCAATGAGGAGCTGCAAAGCGTCCACTACCTCGCCCATATTGTGGGGAGGGATATTTGTCGCCATGCCGACAGCGATACCCGTCGAGCCGTTTACAAGCAGGTTAGGGAAACGTGACGGAAGCACCACAGGCTCTTGCAGACGGTCGTCATAGTTGGGCATGTAGTCAACGGTTTCCTTGTTGATATCGCGAAGCATTTCAAGGGTGAGCTTCGCCATTTTAGCCTCGGTATAACGGTAAGCCGCCGCCTTGTCGCCGTCGATGTTACCGAAGTTTCCGTGACCGTCAACAAGGGGATAGCGCAGGGAAAACGTCTGCGCAAGACGAACGAGCGCGTCATAAACCGACGCGTCGCCGTGAGGGTGATAACGTCCCAGAACAGCTCCGACTGTATCGGCGCACTTACGGTACGCCTTTTCGGGGGTAAGACCGTTTTCGTGCAGAGTATACAGAATACGCCTGTGAACGGGCTTCAGACCGTCCCTAACATCGGGCAAAGCTCTTGAAACGATGACCGACATGGCGTATTGAAGCATGGAGCTTTCCATTTCGTCAACTATTTCGGAATTGATGATCTTTGAATTATCGTTATATAACAAATTTATTACCTCCTGTATTTCAGGATATTATTTACTTATTAATGTCATTTGCACTTAAACAAACTAACATCGGGATTCCAATTTTATTTTCTGCTTAATTTTTTCGCATTTCTAAGGGAACGCCCTCTCTTGCAGGGCGTTCCCTCTTTCAAAACAGTCCAGTGGACTGTTTTGAAATTCACCCTTTGCGGAGCGCTTAACGCTTTTGTGGGACTCTGTCCCACACCCTGCCAGAGGCGCTGCCTCTGGACTCCGCCAAAGGGACACCGTCCCTTTGGAATCCCAATGTTAGTTCCCTTTAGTTAAATTTCTGACAATATCAAGCTCCGATTCTGAAAAATCTGCTTTCGGGACAATATAAAACATCAGCTTGCCGTATACTATCAGGAAAAAATTATTATATTCGAGGACGCTCAGCTCATCGTTTATGGGAAGTCTTGCAGGCTCGGGCGGCTCGTTTTCCTCTGTTTCAGTAGATATTACGACCTCGTCCTCGGTCACGGTCAGGCAGTACAGAGGGTCTCCCAGCTCTTTGCAGCTTTCTATAACGCTGTTTCGGAGCTTCACGGGATTGTACCACTCTCTGAATGCAAAGGCAAGACATATTACAATGAGTATATAAGCGATATAATTATCGCTGTCCTTTGCCGCGCCGTATACGAAGTTCGCCGTCAATATCAGAAACACCGCAGTAAGAATATATCTTCTCAAATTGACAAATTTCCGCTGGTAAGCCTTATATCCCTCACGAATCGTGTCTATGGGAATTTTGTATTTTTTTTCAAGTAATTTATTTTCCATTTATCCACCTTTATTTTTTGGTGCAGGTTCAATACTTTATACGGTCAAATATCAAGATTATTGGCGTACTTAGCGTTTTTCTCGATAAAATTACGTCTTGGTTCTACCTTGTCGCCCATAAGTATCGAGAAAGTTTCGTCCGCCTTGAATGCGTCCTCCATGCTTATTTTCACGATAGTGCGGCGTTCGGGATCCATTGTAGTCTCCCATAGCTGCAAGGGGTCCATCTCGCCAAGACCCTTGTAACGCTGTACTTCCGGCTTATACTTGCCGTTATCGGACAGCTCGCTGATATATCTGTCACGCTCCTCCTCGGAAAAAGCATAACGCTCCTGCTTACCCCGCCATACCTTGAAAAGCGGCGGCTGAGCGATATAAACGTTGCCGTTGGTGATAAGCGGTCGCATGTAGCGGAAAAAGAACGTCAGCAGCAGCGTGCGTATGTGCATACCGTCAACATCGGCATCCGCCATAATGATGACCTTTCCGTAGCGGAGCTTTTCTATATCAAAATCCTCGCCGATACCTGCCCCTAAAGCAGTAACGACAGGCGCAAGCTTTTCGTTGCTGTATATCTTGTCGATACGGGATTTTTCAACGTTGAGCATCTTGCCCCAAAGTGAAAGAATCGCCTGATAGCGTCTGTCACGTCCGTCCTTTGCAGAACCGCCGGCGGAGTCTCCCTCGACGATGTAAATTTCGGTGTATCGGTTGTCACGCTCGGAGCAGTCCGCAAGCTTTTCGGGCATAGAGGCGTTGCCGAAAGCGTTTTTCTTCCGCTCGGCTTCACGCGCTCTTTTGGCTGCTTCACGGGCTTTGAGAGCCGATACGCTTTTATCGAATATAGTTTTTGCGATGTCGGGATTTTCTTCGAGGTAATTCATAAGCTTCTCGGTGACAAGCTTATCAACGAACGGCTTGACCTCGGGATTGCCTAAACGCCCCTTAGTCTGTCCCTCAAATTCGCACTCGGTAAGCTTCACGGAGATTATGGCGGTCAGACCCTCACGAACGTCCTCGCCGCTGAGTTTTTCCTTATCTTTGAGCAGACCCATTTTTTTTCCGTATTCGTTTACGACCTTTGTAAGGGCGTTTTTGAAGCCGACCTCGTGAGAGCCGCCGTCCTTTGTGTGGATATTATTTGCAAAGGACATGATTATCTCGTTGAAATCGGTGTTGTACTGCAAGGCTATCTCGGCGAAAGAGTCGCCCTGAGTTCCCGAAATATAAATTACCTCGCTGTTTATGGGGTCGAGACCTCTTTTTTCGTGGATATGCTCTACAAACTGCCGAATACCGCCCTCGTAGTGAAGCGTTTCGCCCTTTATATCGTCCTCGTTGCGCATATCGGAGAAAGAAATTTTTATTCCTGCATTCAGGAACGCCTGCTCGCGAAGTCTCCGAAGAAGAACGTCGTAGGAGTAGACCGTTTCCTCAAAAATTTCACCGTCAGCCTTGAACATTACGCTTGTACCCGTTTCCGAGGTCTTGCCGACAGTTTTAAGCTCCTCGCTGTAGTGCCCCCTCTCGAAACGCTGAAACCATACGTTTTCGCCGTCCTTGACAGTCAATTCGAGCCATTCAGACAGGGCGTTTACTACGGACGCTCCAACGCCGTGAAGTCCGCCCGACACCTTATATCCGCCGCCGCCGAATTTTCCGCCTGCATGGAGAATCGTGTAAACTACGGTAGCAGCCGAGATGCCCTCTTTCGGGTGTATGCCTACGGGAATACCTCGTCCGTTGTCCGATACGCGGATAATGTCCCCTTTAAGTATCTCGACCTTTATCTCGGTACAGTAGCCTGCCAGAGCCTCGTCAATTGAGTTGTCAACTATCTCATAGACAAGATGATGCAGACCGCTCGGACCTGTCGAACCGATGTACATACCCGGTCTTTTGCGGACAGCTTCAAGTCCCTCTAAAATTTGTATGTCGTTTTCGTCGTAATTGTTATTCTGCTGACTCATGTGTACCTCCAAACAAATTACCGCAATATTACGGAAATTGATATTTATTATCACAGGCTCGTGCTATGTCCTGCGTTTATGTTGTGGATTGTGCTGTATCCTTATATACTTGCGACCAGTTGGGATACTCATGCACGTAAGTATCGCCTTTTTTATAGATCGTAAAATTGTGATATTTTCCTCTTATAACGTAGTATTCATCGTATTTGTCCCTATATTTTCCGTCGTACTCATCAAAAAGTTCAAATTCTTTTTTACCCTCTGTTTTTTCTTTTTCGTCATCAATACAATAAAATTTTCCGTCCTTTGCGTATCTTTCTATATATCCGTCGCAGTTTTTCTCCGCAAACTCGAACATATCAATATCGCACTCAAATTTAAGAATATGACGTGGACCGTCAGGTCCACCGAATTTTTCTACATAGCTTTTCAGCTTTACGTGTCCGTCAATTTTTATGCCGCTCGAACTCTCGATTTTTGCAATGCGTTCGGAATCAAAGGTTTTCCAATTTTCATGAATAATAGCCTTTTCCAAAAGAGCAACAAATCCTGTAAAAATTATTAATAAACAAAATAATACTTTTATCACCGTTATAAAACAGCTATTTTTCTTTTTTTCGTGCAGCTCGTCGATTATCTCCGTATCGTCGATTTCCGCCGCCGCTTTATTTTTTCGTGACGATATTACGCACAACGCTATAAAAAGAATAACCTCCGCTATAAAAATTGTACAGAACATATTTTCCTCTCTTTATCTGAAAGTAACATAGAATTTATCGCCGTCTTTTTGAAATTTCGCAGACCGTGTTCTGTTTGATCTATAACATAAAATATCTTCGGATTCAGAAGATTCCTCCCAATATTCTTCTTTTGTGCCATCGGCATAATACACCATTCCATTTTCAGTATAGTATACAAGCTCTCCACGGCAGTTTTTTTCAAAAAAACTCTTGCAGTCAATATCGCATTCAAGTTCAAGCCTTGAAATTGCACCGTCAGGACCTCCGAAATAAAGCATATATTTTTTCAGCCTTATGTCATCATCAACGATTATGTCGTATCTGTCTTCGATAAAAGCAGTACGTTTTTCCCCGAAAAACAGCCAGTAATCTTCGATAAACACATCAAAGGTAAAAATAAATAATCCTGTTATTACCACAGCTGCTGCTATTGCAAGCTTTGTCAAAGCACTCAGATTTTTCGGCGGATCAAAAAATCTTTCTTTTTTGCCCTCGGGAGTTTCAGGGGCGTATTTGTATTTTTTATCATCATTTTTGCAGTATCTGCTTAAAATCAGATACAATACTATCACTAAAGCAATATAACAGACCGTCAATAGCATGGCTATCTCCCCATTTTAAATCATACAAATCCGCCGCCATTAGCAAGTCTTTTTTTGAGCGTACTTGCCGCCAACTGTGAAATATATATCTTTTTTGAAGTCAGGATAAAGGTTTTCGGCAGCTCGTAAGTGGCTAAAAACAGCTTTTTTTCTTTCTCCGCGCGGTCGAGGAGCTTTTTAGTACAGCCTGTAACGGTCGTGTTGTCCATATCGAAAATGCCGATTATCTCACGGACGTCCACGGAGTAGTTATTGCCTATATGAATATATATCGCATTATTCATCTGCTGTTTTTCCCTCGCTAATTCTGATGATCTTCCCCTGAATTTCGGGGAGCAGCGCGCTTTCGTTAGGCGTTGTGATAAAGACCTGCATATCCTTGATAATTTCAAAAACGAACCGCTGACGGTTTTCGTCAAGCTCGCCCATAACGTCATCCAAAAAGACCACGGGGGCGTCCTTACTGCGGCTCATGAAAATTTCCGCCTGAGCAAGTTTCATGACCAACGCCGCGGACTTTATCTGCCCCTGAGAGCCGTAATCCTTTGCGCTTACGCCGTTTATTTTTATCAGTATCTCGTCACGGTTCACCCCCGAATGGGTCGAACCCGTGCGTATATCGTATTCGGAATTTTCACGGAGCTTGTTATAATATTTATCAAATGCAGCCGAATTGCAGGGTTCGTCGAAGTCCTCGGGCTTGTAGACGTTCGACTTGTATTCAAGCTCCAAAGTCTCCGTACCGCCCGAAATTGCGGCATAAAGCCGTCCGCAGATCCCGTTTATTTTTTTAACGTATTCGTCCCGCATATATGAGATAAGCGCGCCCTCGTGAGCCGCTTGTCTGTCCCATATTTCAAGAACGTCGGCGGACGAATTTCCCTGCATGATTGATTTTAGCAAGGCGTTCCGCTGATTCATAACAGCGTTATTTTTGTTGATATGAACGACAAAAAGAGGGTTAAGCTGAGAAGCAGCCATATCAATGAAATTCCGCCGTTTTTCGGGCGCGCCCTTGATAATATCCACATCGTCGGGTATGAAAGCAATGCACTTGAAAACGTCAAACAACGCCCTTGTACCCTTTTGCTTCACGCCGTTCAATGTAATATTTTTAACGATATTAGCCGCCTTTATCATTTCAAACTCTATTTTCTGCTCGCGCACGGCATCTCTTATTTTTATTTTCGAGGTCATGCGGCTGCCGTTCAGCGCGATATAATCCCGTTCCTTAGAGCCGCGGAAACTCCTGCACCCCGACAATATCCACAAAGCCTCGAGAAGATTCGTTTTCCCCTGCGCGTTTGCTCCGACGATGATATTATATTTCAGATCGGGGGCAAAGGATATATTCGATAAATTTTTGAAGCCGTCTATTTCGGCATAAGTTATAAGCACAAGCTCCCCCTGTCAACAGACCTGAACTTCTCCCGAGCCTTCAACGGCTACGGTATCTCCGGGGCGTATTTTTTTCCCCCTCATGGTGCAGACCTCGCCGTTGACCCTGACATGACCGTCCTGAATCAGCATTTTAGCTTCTCCGCCCGAACCGACCATTGAAGCAAATTTCAAAAGCGCGTCGAGCTTTATAAATTCCGTTGTTATCTTGACCGTATTTTCAGCCATGACTACCGCCTTTCATAAAATCTATAAATTACATTGTACAGCAATTTGCACAATAAAGCTGTTAGCTATTAGCTGTTAGCCTTTAGCTAATGTGTTCGCTTCGCTCACATTATTTAAAAATAACGTTTATTTCCGCCGTAAGACGGACACCATAAGCTAATGGCTAAGAGCTAACGGCTAAAGGCTATCATTTTTGTGATTTGTGACAAATAAAATATTTTATTTTATTTTCGCGACCTTGCCTTTTTCGTTTATGAAATATTTTTCCGCAAGCTCGGGATTTATCTTTGCAAGCTCGTCAAAAAGCTGAGGATTTGAACTTGCTATCCTGTTAGCGTAGGAAACGTCAGTTTTCATTTTCTGATCGAACTTTTCGTTCACCGCCATAATTTCGGCAACTGCTGCCGGATTCTGAATGCAGTAGGTGAGAGCGTAATTAGCCTTTGTTTCGATATTTTTTCTTCCGTTTTTTTCGGCTACCTTATCGGGTATGACCTTTCCCACATAAAAATACAGAAAAAGCCCGATAGCAACAAGGATAACTCCGATAATAACGTTTTCCGAAAATTGCGCTATACCAAATACCGCAAACAGTGCCGCCACAAGATTTATTCCGACCGAACACAGGGTCGCAAGGGGCGAAAAAGTATAATTTTTATAAAAAAACATTTTACCTCTCCTTATATTTTCATTATCTTCAACTTATGGGGATATTTTTTCTTTAGTAAGGGAACGCCCTCTCTTGCAGGGCGTTCCCTCTTTCCAAACAGTCCGGTGGACTGTTTGGAAATTCACCCTTTGCGGAGCGCTTAACGCTTTTGTGGGACTCTGTCCCACACCCTGCCAGAGGCGCTGCCTCTGGACTCCGCCAAAGGGACACCGTCCCTTTGGAATCCCGATGTTAGTCCGCTTAAGTTATTTAACGTCCCCCAGAAAATGCTTAGTTTTTAAGCTGTATCGGCATTACAAGGAAGATATAGCTCTCCCCCATAGGCGGAAGAATTTCGATAACTTTCATTGCTCCGTTAAGGCGTATGCGGACCTTATCGCCCTCCGCCGCCCTAAGAGCTTCGAGAACAAGGCGGTTATTAAAGCCAATGGTAACGGTTTCGCCCGTAATATCCGCCGATATAGCGTCGTTTACCTTGCCTATGCCCGTTTTGCAGCTTATTTTCATAACTCCGCCGCCTATCTCGCAGCGCACGGGAGCTTTGTTTTTCTCGTTGATAATAAGAGAGCATCTTTCAAGGCAGGCGGAAAAATCCTTCTTGCTGACGAAAATTTCCGTCTTATGACCGTTCGGAATGCTCATTTTATAATTATGGAACGCGCCCTCGAGAAGTCTCGAAATAACAAAGAATCCGTTTATCTCAAAAATTATATGCCTGTCGTTTACGCTGATAGTGCAGTTTTCCGTGCTGTCCTCGCGAATAAGCGTCGAAACCTCCTGCAAAGCCTTTTTCGGAACTACGAAATTGAATTTTTCGTCATTGTCGATAGCCTCTGTTCTGATAGCGAGCCTGAATCCGTCTATAGCGACAAGGGTAAACGTACCGCCCTCGATGTCGAAAAGCTCGCCCGTGAAAATAGGCTTGCTTTCGTTCTGCGAGACTGCATAGCCTGTCATATTTATCATAGAACGGAGGATATTCTGCTGAACGGTAAAGCTTCGCCTTGAATCGACTACGGGCAGATCGGGGTATTCCTCGGCGGACATTACGGAAAAAGTACACTCGGTCGCCTCCGAAGAAATGCGCACGGTATTATTGCCGTCTATTTCGACGGTTATATCCTCGCCTGCCATTTTCTTTGTAAACTCGCTGAAAAGCCTTGCGTCAACAACAAATTCGCAGCTATCGTTCGTATCGGCTTTTATAGCGGTCCTTATGCCCATTTCGAGGTTATATGCGGTAAGCTCTACGATACCGGGAGTTACCCTGACTTTTATACCCTCTAAAGCCTGTATAGTGGATTTTTGCGGAACTGCTCTTGAAACGTTGCTGATGGCTTCGCTCAGTTCTGATTTTCTGCAAATAAAATTCATTAATAGTATGCCTCCGTTTAAGTTGATTTAATTAAATTTAAGTAAAATCTGATAAGGCGAAATTTATCCGAATATATGTCTGTCAGATTCGGCTGACTTAACTGTGATGTGTTAAGCTGGGATAAGTTAAACTATGATATGAATAAGAGAAGAAAAAGCAAGAAAAATAATAAGATAAGTATATAAATATATAGTCGTAGTAGTAGGGGGTGTTGAAAAGTCAGTATGTCCGTTTTTTGCCTGTAAATCGCCGACAGCTCGTCCACAAAGGTGTGTTGTGAAATTGTTCGGTTTGTTAAAAGCTGCAAATCGGCGCGGTTTTTGTGTGGAATCGGTTTACGGTTGTGGAGTTGAAGTTTATGAAAAGTGGATAAATTTGTGGAATCGGGATTTTTGGTTTAAATTTTTATGATAATTCTTCACAGCCTGTCAATTGTTGAAAAGTTCACACGGTTCAAAAGTTTATATCAAGGGTGAGAAATATTTCCTGAATTTCTCAGTATTCCGACCGCTCAGCTTTCAACTAAACTTTAAACACACTGTTGAAAACCCTGTTGAAAGTCTCGGAATAAACCTTTTCAACAATAAAAGACGGTTAGAAACTGTTAATCTACAGTGAGAAAAAATTATCAACCCTTGCTCTTATCTCTGATATTTTTGATAATATCGTTTACAAGGTTATTGAGGTTAGCGTCCTTTTGAATTGCCGCAACTACGCTGTTTACCGAGTATACGATAGTAGAGTGGTCGCGTCCGCCGAATTCCGTTCCGATAGAGGCAAGGGGCATGTCGGTTATCTCGCGGACTACGTATATAGCCACTTTTCGGGCGATCGAGATCTGCTGCGAACGCTTGTTCGAGCGGAGATCTTCGGGGGATACTCCGTATACCGTGGAAACCTCGCTGATAATTTTTTCAACGGTTATCGGTATGGGCTGTTCGTCCGTGAGAACGTCCCTGATAACGCTCTGCGCCATGGAAATAGTTATGGGACTTCCTGCGAAATGGTTAAGGGCTTTAAGGCGGATAACAGCTCCCTCCAACTGACGGATATTCGATTTTAAGCGGTTTGCCATAAATTCCGATACCTCGGGGGGCATTTTCAGATCGAGCAGTTCGCTTTTTCTTGTGATAATGGCAAGTCGTGTTTCAAAATCAGGTGCGGAAATATCGGCGATAAGACCTCCCTCAAAACGTGTTCTCAGACGGGCTTCAAGGGTAATAAGCTCTTTCGGCGGCTTATCGGAAGTGATGACAATTTGCTTGCCCTCCTGATGAAGCTTGTAGAAGGTGTGGAAAAATTCCTCCTGCATTCGCTCTTTTCCGGCAAGGAACTGTATATCGTCGATAAGGAGCATATCGGCGTTTCTGTATTTTTCATGGAAATCGGAGATCTGATTTTTCTGGATCGCCGCTATAAGGTCGTTTCCGAAGGTCTCGCTGGTGGTATAAACGATGTTGTATTCGGGACGGGTGTTTCTGACCTCGTTTGCGATAGCGGTTATGAGGTGAGTTTTGCCCATTCCCGACGGACCGTAGATAAAAAGGGGATTATAGCCCGATATTTCGTGTTCTCCGCAGTTTTTTGCAACTGATTTGCTGCAAGCGAGGGCAAAGCTGTTTGACGGACCCTCGATAAACGTATCGAAGGTATAATCGTAGTTTGCGAATTTATAAGTTTTTTCAAGCTCGGCGTTTTTCTTTTCAAGTTCGGCTTCTGTGGGAACAGTTGCGGGAGTTTCGGGAGCGTCCGATTCAACATTGATTATAATATTTACATTAAGTCCGAGCAGGTTGAGAAATGCGTCTGTGAGGACGGAAGCGTAAGTACCCATGACTATATTTTTCTGAAATTCTGTACCTACGCTGAAAACAGCGTTTGAGCCGTCGAAATTTACGGGCGTCAGGGGATCGATCCATGTTTTTATACCGATAGCGGGGATCTTGCCGTTTTCAAGGCAGTATTGCTTTACATTATCAAATAATTCTTTGAATGAATTCATTTTTGACCTCCGTAGAAAAATTGGGGAGAAATTTCAAAATAACGATACTCTCCTATAATAATATAATACCATTATAGCATAGATTTGTTGAAAAAGCAAGTGATTGCTCCAAAAAAAACATAGAAAAAAGCCGTGATTTCAACACCACTTTTGACACTTTGTTGAAAACACTGTTGAATCAACTCCAAAATGTGAAAAAAACGGTTATTTTGGCATAACGAATACTGTCGCAGGCTGTTGAAAAACATCGTATCTACACATATCTCACAGGTTTTAAACATTGGATTCAACTTTTCAACAGTTTCTAAACTAAAAATCAAAGTAAACTAACATCGGGATTCCAAAGGGACATCGTCCCTTTGGCGGAGTCCAGAGGCAGCGCCTCTGGTGGGGTGCGGGGCGAAGCCCTGCATAGCGTTTAAGCGCTCCGCAAAGGGTGAATTTCAAAACAGTCCTGCGGACTGTTTTGAAAGAGG
>Ga0129308_1002122_pt1 | contig 17863 bp, 14 predicted proteins | sample L827metagenome_FD_94440 | JGI IMG/M metagenome (GOLD analysis project Ga0129308, IMG submission 94440) | Ring-tailed lemur group fecal microbial communities from Wisconsin, USA - L827 metagenome | ecosystem: Host-associated > Mammals > Digestive system > Large intestine > Fecal | place: USA... | reverse complement strand
CTGGCGGGTCTTCTTTGGCGTTCTCTGTTTTCATCAGATGCATATCTTTTTCACAACATTTTTCCTCCTACGCATAGAAATAGGATCTGTAGCAGAACTTTCTATTTTGCTACAGCTCCTTTTTTGTTCAAGCAAGCAAAAAGGTCGTGAAATCAATGATTTCACGACCTTTTCAGTCTGTCAAAAAACGATGCTTCCCATTCCGAGAAGTAAGCAGCTTGTCGCCTGCGGGGTTTCAGTCCGGGCTAAGCTCCGCCAGGACACCGTGCTTTGGCGGCATGGAGTTATAGACCCGGTCGATCTCCACGCTGCCCAGCCCGCCATGCCAGCCGGTAAAGCGGCCCTTCATCAGCACGCTTTCAAACTTCAGGTTCGCCCCGAAAACCGCCACGCGGGAGCCGGGCCGGATCTGAGACAGCAGCTCCCGATAGGGGGAATCCGTCAGCACCAGAGTACCGGCATCAGCGCTTTGCAGCTGAATGCAGGGGGCGATAGCGGGTACGCCCTTCTCATCCATCCATGCGATGAAGGCGAGGGTGTCCAGCTTTTTCATCAGCCCATCCGCCCACGGCGTCAGCAGCTTCGGCGCGTCCTTACGCCTGTGAAACGGCTTTGCCGCAAGTACGCGCAGCGCGTTGAAAATCACTGCCGGCATATTGAGTCTGCGCTTTTCGGAGATATTGAGCAGCTCACAGACAAAAACACTGTCAACGCCGAAATAGGTGTTGTAGCGAAACAGCGGGTGGCTGTTGTATTTCTCGTACTCTTCCCCGGAGCAAAGCGTTTGCTTATAGCACATCTGCCCCGTCCAGAAATCCTTGTCCAGCGTCATGATCAGAAAGCCCGCCTCCGGGCGCTGGGCCAGGTATTCCTTGCTCTTTCCCACGATGAAGCGCCCGAACATCATTTCTCTCTCCGTTCGCGCCATGAGGGTGGACAGCAGCGAAATGTGCGCGTCGCCCCGCTCATCGGTGGTAGCGACAAGCGCGATCTTATAGGGGGTATCAAAGGCCTTTATATCGTCGGCCGTCATTCTGTTTTTCATGGTGTCATGCCTCCTCCATTGCTGTCCGTCCTGTCCAGCACACATTTTCCGCGCCTGCGGCCCGCGCGGCGGCGGTGAGCTTCTCCATCTTGTCCCGCGTCATGAGCGGTGACGCGCGGAACGGCCAATCCGCCCCCAGCCTTTCATATTTGCTGCGGCAGAGATTGTTGAATGCGCATAGCTCCCAGCGATCGGCACGTTTGCCCACGATTTTGGCCAGGGCCGCAATATTCTCCTCGCTGTCGGTCGCGCCGGGGATGATGGGCGTGCGTACCCAGAGACCAAAGTCCGCCCCGGCGGCCCTGCGTGTGCAGAGATATTCAAAATTTTCCAGAATGATCCCGTTGTCCGCGCCGATCCAGCGGCGGTGCTGGGCGCTGTCAGCCAGCTTCAAATCGTACAGCACCAGCTTCGTATGGGGCAAAAGCGTCTCCAATGCTTCCCGCTTGCAGAGGCCGCAGGTGTCGATGGCCGTGTGAATCCCGGCTTCCCGCAGCTTTTTGAGAAGCACCTCCGCTTCGGCATACTGCAAGGTGATCTCCCCGCCGGAGAGGGTAACGCCGCCCTCCGCGCCGAAGTAGGCACGATCCTTGATAAGCTCAGCAAAAACTTCGTCGGGACTCATCTCCAGCCCCTTGCGCTCCAGGGCCAGTGCCGGGCACTCGTCCACACAGCGAAAGCAGAGCGTGCATTTCTCCTTGTCGATCCGGATCCCGTCCGTGCCCGGTATTACCGCCCCTGTGGGGCAAACGCCCACACAGCTGCGGCAGCCGATGCAGTGGGTGCCGTTCCATTCGATGTGCGCCTGCTGGGAAATGCTCTCCGGGTTATGACACCAGGCGCATTTCAGCGGGCAGCCCTTGACAAACAGGGTCGTGCGCAGGCCGGGGCCGTCCTCTGTGCTCATGCGCTGAAAATTCAGTATCCGCATATCACATCCCCTTGTGGCTTTCTCTCGCGATGATCTCGTCCTGAAGCTCCCGCCCGATGCTGGTGAAATAGGCGTTATACCCGGTCACGCGCACCAGAAGATGCCGGTAGTCCTGGGGATTTTTCTGTGCGTCCCGCAGCATATCCGGGTTCAGCACATTGATCTGTAATGCCGTGCCGCCGTTTTCAATGTAGCCCCGCAGGAAAGCCTTGAACTTCTCCTTGTGGGCGGCATCGGAAAGCATGGAGGTGTTGAAGGTCAGGGTGTGGCTTGCGCCGTTGGGCAGGTAGTTTACATACATTTCGTAGTCGCCGCCTGTCTCGCTCTTTCCGCCCAGGGCGTGCCCCACGGAATTGGCGTTGGCGGTGGGGCCGTTGATGTCCGCGCCGTTGGAGGGGCAGATGGCGTTAGAGAGGAAGCGCTCCTCACAGCGCCCGTCGGCGCTGGCCTTGAGAATGTAGCCAGAACCGATCCAGTAATTCCAGGAGAGCATCCCCGGCCGGAAGCGCCGGTGGGTGGACTTCGTCTCGTACTTCCACACCTCGTCCGACCACAGCTCCATCACCCGCCGCGCCATCTCATCCGCCGCCTCATCGTCACGGCCATACTTGGGCGCGCGGTGCTGTGCCTTGCTGCGCAATATCTCATAGCCGCGCCAGTTGTTTTTCAGCGCCGTGATCAGCTCCTCCAGCGTACACAGCTTCTCATCATAGACAAGATACTTGACCGCAAGCAGGGAATCCACCGTGGTCGCGAAGGTGACGCCCTCCACCGTGGTGAAGTTCAGCTCCGCCCCGCCCTCGGTGATGTCCAGCCCCTTTTCGGCGCAGCCGCGCACCAAAACCGACAGGTAAGGCGTCGGCTGATATGCCGAGCGGATGCGTTCGGTAAGCTCATAATGCGCCGCAAAGCGCTTGATGCAGTAGCGAAGCTGGGCGGCAAAGGCATCGTAAAACTTTTCAAAGCTGTCCAGCGTTTCCGGCGCGCCGGTCTTGGGGCCGTCCTGTGTTATTTGGGAGAGCTTCCCCGTCATTTCATCCTTGAAAGGCAGGAAGTCCTTGCCGTTGCCATAGACCAGCTCCATGGCCTTCAGCAGGTTTATGTTGTTGTCCACCGTGCCGGAGCGGTCATTGCCGGGCATCGTGTTTTCCAGGCAGCCCACGGAGGCGTAGTCATACACATTGCCGGGGTTAATGTATTTTTCCACCTTGGCAATGCGCGCCTCCCGGAGCATTCCCGCCATGCTGCGCTCGTCAAAATTGAGCAGGAAGGGCGCGCCCTGGGAGCGGCTGATCATGTCAACGACCCGGTCAAGCAGGGCCTCCGGTGTGCCGCGGTGCAGGCGCACATTGGGCTTTGGCTCCAGGATTGGGCTCATGTCGTCGATCACTTCCAGCAGCAGCCAGGTCAGCTCGTTTGTCATGTCCTTCCCCCCTGGCCCCATGCCGGACAGATTGAACAGTTGGCCGAAGCCCGCCGTAATGCCCTGATTGCCGCCCACTCTGATCTGCGCGTCATAGGCGGTGTTGCAGTGGAACCAGAAGCAGCCTAAAATCTCCTTCATGAATTCCCGGCTCATCCCGGCGGCTGCCGAAGTCTCATAGTAGGGCAGCAGATATTGATCCAGCCTGCCAAAGGAAACGCCGGGGCCGGGATAGTTTTCGTCGGTCATGACCAGCATATGGGTCAGCCACAGGCTTTGCACCGCCTCATAGAAGTCCCGCGCCCCCTGCCACGGCACCCGATCCATGTTCTGCGCCATGTGCAGCAGCTCCTGCCGCCGGGCCGCCTCCGTCTCCTTCTCCGCTGCGGCGCGGCACTGGGCGGCATATCGCTCCGCCAGCAGCCGTGGCGTTTCACAGGCGGTGAGCATGGCGCGCAGGTTCGCGCCCTTTTTGCCCTGCTTTTCCTTGTGGGAAAGGGCGTCATACTGCGCCTTGATCTGCGCGTATCTGCCCGCAAAGCCGTGCTTCAGGATAGATTCATAGTCCGGGATCAGGTGTCCGCTGGTAGAGCCGGAGTTGCCATAGCCCCGGTAATACAGCAGAAAGGCGGACTGGCGGGCTTTTGCCGTCAACGCGTCCCGGCGGCGCTGCTCGCTTTTTGTCAGACACATGGAGGAAAGCATATTGAAGTTTGCGCCGCACAGCAGGTCACCGGGCAGGAGCTCCACCGGTGCCTGCTCCGTTATCGCCAGCTTGTTAAACAGCGCCACCCGCTCCGGGATAGAGAGGCTGAAAAAGTTTTCCGGCAGCGGGACACGCTTTGCCGCCTGGGCACTGCTGCGGGTAAAGGTGTCAAAAAAGGTGTAGGTTTCCGGCACGATGTAATAGGTCAGCTCGTTGAACTGCCGGTCCCAGGGCGTTCCCGTGGTGAAGCAGAGATATTCGTTGTTCCATGCGCGTCCCGCCCCCTCAAAATACCATTCCCGCAGGGCGCGCACCCGTGGCGACAGCGCCCCGGGCTTCTTTATGCTTTCGGCATATGTAGCTGCCATACCGCACCTCACTCTGCCCACAGGAGCAGCGTCATATCCGAAAGGGGATAGGTGCTGCACGGGTGGATGTATCCATGGGCGGCATCGGCGGCGCGGCGATGGTCAAAAGCCTCCGGCGCGAAATATTCCCCGCTGAGGAGCTTTGCCCGGCAAAAGCCGCATTCGCCCGCGCGGCATTTGGTGTTTGCCCGTATGCCGGCGCGCTCGATGGCGGCCAGCACGCTCTCCCCGCCCTTCATGGGCACACGCCGCTCCTCCCCGGGCAGGCGGAGCGTAAGGGTATATTCCCCGCTCACATCGCCCGTATACCCGCGCAGCCCCTCGGGGGAGGCAGGGGCGGGCACGGCTTCACAGCGGACATGCTTTTTGTCAAGGCCCAGCTTTTCGCACTCCCCGCCCACGAAGCGGTACATGGCCTCCGGCCCGCACATAAAGACGCTGTAGCTTGCTTTCGGCGCGTATTTCTCAATGAGCGCTGCGGTAATAAACCCATGCTCATAGCCGGGGCGCTCCTCATCGGAGAGAATGTATACCACCTTCACCCGCTCCGTTGCCGCTGCGGCAGCCTCCAGCTCCTCACGGAACATGATCTGCTCCTCCCTGCGGCAGCCGTAGAGGATCGTAAGATCAAAATCCTCCGTCCCGGCGGCGATTGCCCGCGCCATGGAGAGCAGCGGCGTGATCCCGCTGCCGCCGGCGATGCCAACCACATATGCCTCGTCCCGCAGCGGCTCATAATAGCACTGCCCCTCCGGCCCGGCGACCGTGATTTGATCGCCCGGCTTCCAGTTGTCAAGGATCCATGCGGAGGCAAAGCCGTCCTCCGTGCGCTTGATGCCCAGCTCGTAGCGGCCCTTTGCCGCATCCGCAGGGTCAGAACAGAGGGTGTAGGCCCTGTGCAGGACGCTCCCGCCAATTTCCAGCTCCACCGGCAGATACTGCCCCGCCCGGAAGGGCGCCAGGCTTTCCCCTTCCAGGACATAGCCCTTTGCTCCTGCGCCGGGATAATCCCTGATCTCCTTGACCGTCAGTGTCTGGTGCTTCGGGTGGAGGTATTCCGCCATTTTGTTTATGGGAAATGTGCCTGTCAGCGGGGTGTTTTCGCCCCCTGCCAGCTTCTCCCGGCGCAGCGGGACAATTTTCTTGAACTTCAGCATATCCATGAAGCCAAAGAGACTAACCTTAAAATTGAAGTCTGCCATATCACTTGTCCTCCTTCATATCCGCCATGGTCAGCTTGCCGATCAGTTCCCCGCACACATAGGTGGAGGAGAAGCCGTAGAAGCGGGGGCCGTATGCCCCGGCAAAGCGTATGCCCGGCACCTTCACATCCTCCGACAGCATCATCAGCCGTGCCAGCAGGCTGTCCCACTCGTTCCCGGCATAGGCGTACATCACCCCCTTGGGGTTGAGGGTGTAACGGGCCAGCGTGGCCGGTGTGGCAATTTCGATCTCCTCAATGTACGGGCGGATGTCCACGCCGGTCTGCTCTGCAAATACTTCAAACATATGGGCGGCAACGGCGCGCTTGGTCTTTACATAATCCTCGGGCTTTACGCTGTCCCACACATCGGAGTTAAAGAATGTGGTGAAGCTCATGGTCGTTGTCCCTGCAGGGGAGCAGTGGGGATTTGCGATGTTCAGGCAGATGGTGGCCTGCACATCATTGGTTTCAAAGGCGCCGACCCGGCGGCACTCGTCGGCGGTGTCCATGGAGTTATAGATGAAATAGCTGTAGTCCTTCAGCCCCAGCTCCTCCGGGGAGCGGTTAAGACCCACATAGGCCACAAAGCCCCGCATACCGAATTCCCGGGCGTTGGTGTCGCGCCGCTGCACCTCCGGCACATCAGCCGCGTCCATCATGTCACCGAACACCGCGTGGGGGGAGCAGCAGCAGATCACATGCCGCGTCTCAATATCGCCCTTCGCTGTGCGCACGGCGTATGGGCGGCCGTCCTTCATGAGAATTTTTTCCGCTTTCGTGCTGCACCAGATCTCGCCGCCCAGCTCCAGGATCCTGTCGGTGAGGGCAACTGAAATGGAGTGGGAGCGCTGCGCCGGAACGCAGGCCCCGCCGATGAGGTATTTGTACACCATGATGGCATAGAAGAAGAAGGAGAGCCGCTCCAGGTCAACGCCGATGTAGCACCAGTAAGAGCCCAGGATTTTCTGCGCGGCCTTGGGCATTTTCAGCGCGTCAAGCACAACGGATACGGGATAGGGCGCGCATTTGAGGAAGTTTGCGTGCTCCCGCTGCATGACCTTCGGGTCAACATTGCCGGAGGCGGCGCTCATATAGGCTGTGGCCCGATCCAAATCCTCACAGAGGGAGATGAATTTCTCCATGCTGGGGCGTGAACCGGGGACATATTCCTCCATCTTGTCCACAAAGGCCTTTGTGCCAAAGGGCATGGTGTAGTCCTTCACATCCGGGTCGTTGATGAGAATGGTGCGAAACGCATCCGGCACCGGGCACCAGTCCAGCTTTACGCCCAGCTCGTCAAAAAGTCGCCGCACATCGCCGGGGTGTTCCTCCGTGCCAAAATCGCACAGCTCATGCAGAGAGGGTTCAAATTCAAATCTCCCCCGCACAAAGCTGGATGCAAAGCCGCCGGGGGTGTTGTGCTGCTCCAGCACCAGCACCTTTTTCCCCGCCTTGGCCAGCGTTGCCGCCGCAGTCAGGCCGCCGTTCCCCGCGCCGATGACTACGGCATCATATTTTGCTGTCATGTTTACCATTCCTTTCTTTTTTCTTTATTTGATACCAGTTGTCAAACTGGCTATTTTTAAAAGACCAGAAAAAAGTACAGGGTGCTTTCACACCCTGTACTGAAGTATTTCTTTCATTCCCGCCGCAGCGGCCTTTTCATCCCTGTCAAATATGGCCTCATATAGCCTTCGATGCATCGGTACAACCTCCCCGGCGGTAACGCCGCCGTCGTAGTATTGTCTCAGCAGTATTTTATATGTGGATTCCATTGAGCTTATGAATATGGGATAGATCGGGTTTCCACCCGCAACAGCGATCTGCCGGTGAAACAGGAAGCTGGTTTCGGTCATCTCCTGGGCGCTGTCCGGCCCCAGTGCCAGCTCCCGGCGCAATATCCCGTAAAGCTGAAACAGATCCTCGTCGCTGCGCCGCCGTGCGGCAAGGCGGGCCGTCTCCACTTCCAGCAGCATCCGCGCTTCCAGAAAGCCCTGCATCAGCTCCCCGGACAGGTTCCCGCCGGAGCAGAGGATCGCGTTGAGAACCGACATACTCGCGTTGTTTTGAAAATCCAGCACCACGCTTCCGCTGCGGTCCTTCGTCTCCACAAGGCCGCTGGCCGCAAGCTCGGCCAGCCCCACCCGCACAACGGTGCGGGAAACGCCGAACATCCCGCTCAGCTCCCGCTCAGAGGGCAGGCTGTCGCCGGCCTTATACTTGCCGGAAACAATATCCGCAGTTATCTGCTTTACCAAGCGGTCCTTCAATGTCACTTGTCCCGACATGCCAGTTCCTCGTCTTTTGGTATTACCAGATATTCAACTGGTATTTCCAGTTTAGCATGAACCCACCGGTATGTCAACAGCGTTTTTGCCCGAAGGTCACAATAAAAATGGCTCACGCAAAACGGCCTCACCATCGCTCACAGCGCTTCTTTTTTACCGCTGCTGCGGGAGAGCGGCTTATAGCAGTTCTTCCCGGATGTACTCCCCGCAGCGTTTATAAATCGTGAACAGTGACTTATCGCACTCCGGATACAGTGCGGCGATCAAATCGCCCAATGTACGCAGAAGCTGAGCCGGTTCCATATCGCAGAAATCACGCAGCTGCTCCGCCGTCACCGATGTCAGCTGATGGGCCAATTCGTTGCGGCAGTTCTGGTTCAGGCGTTCGCAGGCGGCTAGAACATCCAGCCGTGCTTTGTCCACCCCGGGAAGCTGCTCCAGAATCCGGTTGCAAAGAAATATACTCACATCACTCTCCCGCAGCGGCGCGGTAAAGGCGCTTTCAACCTTGGCATAGACCGTGGGCAGCGCGGCGCGCAGCTTTCCGGGGATAAAACGCGGGTGCTGGGAATAAGGATGGTCTATGACGCTCTCCAAACGGATACCCATGGGGTAGAGCGCATTTTTCAACATCCGCAGCTGCAATCGAACCACCAAGGGGTTGAGCCGCAGAACCATCTCCTCGTACTGCTGCCGGTGCTGCCGGTTGAGCAGAACAAGATAGGCTTCGCTCACTTCCCTGTAGTCGCTGCCCTTACTGCCGGGGCGGGACGGATAGAGTGCAAAGGGCAGCTTCAGATTCTGCGCCCGCTTTCTGGCGGTCTCATCCTGAAGCCTGTCCCGGGCGTCCAGATGCCCGACCAGAGCCTTGACCGAGTCGGGCATACTGTTTTTCATGGCATAGACAGCGGAATAGTTTCGCTGTTCCAGCAGCGCCAGGATCTGTTCTCTGGCCTGCTGCTTCTTCATGTGCAGCAGCTCCGGCTCGGAGCAGCGGTTCGGCGCCCCCGCCTCCTCATCCTCGTTGCACACAAGCTCATCGCGAACGCTGTAATCCCCTTTGTTGGTGCGCTCCGTTGTGCCGGAAGCCCCCTCCGGATTTTTCACCTGTATGCCCCGCAGCCGGGGATAATGCACATCCGCCGCCAGCATGGAAAGCACCTGCTTCATCTGCGGCGTGCCGGAACTCAGGTTCAGCAGAATCTCCGCCTCCGGCTGGGCGCCGGTCAGCAGGCGAAGCTGCTCCCCAAGGGGGCCGCTGACTGCGTCCAGATCCGAAGGGTCGGAAATGCTGGCCGTGCAGATGCCGATCTCGGGGGCATAGCCGCCCCAGTTCTCCCGCATATGCTGCGCCATGGCGCTGATCCTGTCCCCTTTCCGGTTCAGCTCTGCGGCCTCCTCCGTGAGAAAGACGCAGACTTTTTCCGGCCTGTACCAGCGGAGAATGTGCAGCATGGGGCCGTCCCGATAGCCGCGAACCGGGTCGCTGGTTCCCATGCAGGTAAAAAGAATTCTCATTTTTGCTCCCCCTCGTTGTCATATAATTCTGCCGCTGCCCGGTATCTTTCACCGAATTCCCTGCGCAGGGCCGGCGGCGAAAGGATGGCAGCCTCCCCGCCGAATTTGAAAAAATAGTACAGCGCCTGAACGGGAGCGCATTGGAACCGGTACTCCCAGGAACCGTCCTCCAGCCGCAGCCTCCCCGTGCATATGGGCCGTAAACTGCTCTGGGTGTCAAGCATCTGCTTCCCCCTGGGCGACAGGCGGACGCAGACGAGCTCCTGCTCCTGCAGCAGGAACTGAATCCCCACGCTGCCCAGGCGCGCATCCAGTTCTTTCTTCTGGGCCGCCGTGATATGCCCGCTCCGGGAGGGCAGAGCGGTGATCTTTTCGATCCGTGACAAACGGAAGGAGGCCGGCCGCTCCGCTTCGTTGGTATCCGCCGGTCTGGACAGCCCCGCCAGATAGTGGAAGGCCCGATACCGGTCCGTGCAGATTTTGTAGGGCCGCACCGTGAAGCGCTGCCGCCCCCCGGCTGTCCTCGTGGTCACGGTGATCCGCGTCTCCGTCTCAATAAAGCTGTTCAGGCTGCAAATTTCACTGCGCAGCAGGATCGCCTCCCTTTCATAAAAGGGCTTGGCCGCATACTCCTCGATCACTGCCTTGATAAAGCGGCCTGCGCTGCCGTGATAATCATCGTTCCCGTCCTGCCAGGCTCTGATGAAGGCGAAGTTTTCCCGGCTGAGCTGGAACTTGAATTGGCAGTCCCGGTCATAGCTGTTGGCTATGGCCACACAGCGGGCCCGGTGTTCCCCTGTCAGCACATCCATGATCTCCCGTTTTGTTTCGCAGTCCGCAACGCCCTTGAGCCGCTCCTCCAGCGCTTCCCGGTACCGCCCGGCAGCGCCGTCAATGGCGGCTTCCGCATCCTCCCGGTAGGCGGCAAACACTTTGTTCAGCATCCCGGAAAAGGAGGGCTTCGCCATAAAGTCAAACTGATCGCTTTCGATCACGTCATAGGCATGCTGGCTCAGGTTCAGGTGCTGTCTGGCTTCGTAATACGCGTTCTCCCCGTTCACGAACCGCCCTCCAATCGTACTTAATATGTAACACAGATTTTATAATATTTTCCCGATTTCGTCAATATATGTAACAATATTTTGCGGAAATAAATTACTTTCGCCCGTACACTTTTTTGGTTATACTTTGCTAGAACCGTTGCGGGAGGCCACCCTCTTCTGAAAAAGAAGGATGAGCCCTGTGCGAAGCGGCTGAAACCGGGGCCTCCGGAGGGGCTTCTTTTCTTCCCTTCGCACGCCCAATTTTCCGGTTTCAGCCGCGGGACAGTCCGGCTTTACCTTATAAAAGCAAATACTTCATGTTATAATTGGTAAAAACATGGTGTTTTTACCGTAAAGCAGGCAAACAGATTGTATACTTTTGCCGAATCAATTTACACCCCGCAAGGGGACGGAAACTCCTTGCCCAGCTTGCGTAAGTATGGCGGGTTGGGAATCAATTTACACCCCGCAAGGGGACGGAAACTGTCCATGCGATCCCACCCCGCTCTTACATGCTTAGAATCAATTTACACCCCGCAAGGGGACGGAAACTGCCCTACCTGACCTATACCCCTGTCTTTGACGCCGAATCAATTCACACCCCGTAAGGGGACGGAAACCGATCAGCGCTCTGGCCAGATTCAGGATTGCGGCGGGAATCAACTCACGCCCCGCAAGGGGACGGAAACGTGAATTTGATTGTGCGGGTTACCATTCTTTTTCGAATCAATTTACACCCCGTAAGGGGACGGAAACCGCCACTGCGTTGTAATCTCACACTTGCATACCAGATCCCCCCGTAAGGGGACACACTAACGCCAAGGGAGCGTGATTTTATTGAGAGAGGAAACCCTGCAGGTATGCTTCGGCTGCCTGCTGCACGACATTGGAAAACCGGTCTACCGCGCCGGTGGTGACAGCGGGAACCACAGCCGGCAGGGGCGCGCCTTCCTGGGCCAGCTGTGGCCGGAGGAGAAGGCGATTTTGGATTGCGTTGGCCTCCACCATGCGGCGGAGCTGCGGGAAGCCCGGCCTCCGGCGGACAGTTTGGCCTGGATCGCCTGCGCGGCGGACAACCTCTCCGCCGCGGCGGACCGCCGGAAGATCGACGAAGGCGAAGGGAGCTTCCGGCGCTATCTCCCGCTGTCCAGCGTGTTCACCCATATGAACGGAGAGCACCCCGGCTTCTCCGTCTCCCCTTATCCTCAGGATGGGAAACTCCGGCAGCCGGACCCGGCGCTGAAAGAGCTAAACGCCCAGCAGTATCAGGCGGCTGTGGAAGCGCTGCGGCTGCGCCTTGGGGCGCTGCCCCGGAGTGAGGAATGGCTGGACTCCCTGCTTTGCCTGCTGGAAAGCTATACCAGTATGTTTCCCTCCAGCACCAGCGCCGGGGAAAGCCCGGATATCTCCCTCTTTGACCACCTGAAAACCACCGCCGCCATTGGCTGCTGCATCAGTGAGTATCTGGCTGCCGAGGGCGAGCGGGACTTTAAGCGCCGCCTTTTCACGGAAGAAAAGGCGTTCCGGGAGGAAAAGGCCTTTCTCCTGTACGCGGCGGATTTCTCCGGCATCCAGCGTTTTCTCTACCTGGTGGCTTCGGACAAGGCCCTGCGCTCCCTGCGCAGCCGCTCTTTCTTCCTGGAGCTGGCAATGGAGCATTACATAGACGAGCTGCTGCAAAGCTGTGGGGTCAGCCGGGCCAATCTTCTGTACAGCGGGGGCGGCCACTGCTATCTTCTGCTGCCCAACACCGCGCAGGTGCAGCAGGCCGCCGAAAGCTGGAACCGGCGCTTCAATGACTGGCTCGGGGCGGAATTTGGCGCGGCGCTGTTCCTGGCCCATGGCTGGACACCCTGCAGCGGCAATGAACTGACCAATACCCCGGCTGAGAATACCCCCTACAAGGCCATGTTCCGCCGGGTATCCGCCGCCGTCTCCCGGCACAAGCTGCACCGTTATGACGCTGACCAGCTCCGTATGCTCAACCGCCCGTCCCAGACCGGGGGCAGGGAGTGCAAGGTCTGCGGCAGAAGCGACCGGCTTATCGATGACCGCTGCCCCTGGTGCCGGCTTTTTGTGAATCTTTCAGAGAAGATTCAGACGAAGGATATTTATTTCGTCAGCCGGGAAGAAACGCAGGCCCATGATTTCGCCCTTCCTGCGGCAGAAGGGCTGGTTTACTTCTCCCTCATTGACGAAAAAACAGCCCGCGCCCGCCTGGAGGGCGGGGAAGCTGTGGCAAGGATCTATTCCAAAAACAAGGTCTACACCGGACTGCGCTACAGCACTCGCCTCTATGTCGGCGACTACGCGTACAGCAACCGGATGGACGAGCTTGCCGGCAGCGCCGGCGGCATCCGCCGGATCGGGGTCTGCCGTATGGACGTGGATGATCTGGGGCAGAGCTTTGTGGCCGGTTTTGAGCAGGCCGGTGCGGCAGATGCTTCCCAGCGGCAGCATTTTGTCACCCTCTCCCGCACGGCGGCGTTTTCCCGGCAGCTGTCCCTGTTCTTCAAGTGCTATATCAACGAAATTTTATCCGGCCGGTATGGGAACAAGCCCCCGCTGGCAGTTACCCTTGTCTATTCCGGCGGCGATGACGTTTTTCTGGTGGGCGCATGGAACGATGCGCTGGAAGCCGCCCTCCGTATCCGGGACGCCCTCCGTATATTCAGCTGCGGCTCCCTGACGATCAGCGGGGGTCTGTGCATTGTGGCGGATCACTTCCCCATCCGGCTTGCCGCGGAGCGGGCCGGTGCCCTGGAAGCCAGAGCCAAGGAGGAACCTGATAAGGATTCCATTGCCATTTTTGACCCGCAGCAGGAACACACCTATTCCTGGGCCGCTTTCCGGCAAAAGGTGCTGGATGAAAAGCTGCCGCTCTTACGCCGGTTTTTCCACCGTGACACCCAGCTGGCCCGGGGCAAGGCTTTTCTTTACCGGCTTCTGGAGCTGCTTAGAAGTGCGCAGGAGGCGGACGGACGGTTACAGCTGGCCCGCTATGCCTATCTGTTGGCCCGGCTGGAACCCGCGCCAAGCGCACCGGAGCACGCGGCTTACAGGCAGTTTGCGGACGCCATGTATCGCTGGGCGCTGGACAGAGAGGAACGTCAGGCGCTGATCACAGCCATCTATATCTATGTTTATGAAAGCCGAAAGGGGGAGACACAATAATGCCTTACAATGACTCCAGAGGAAACCGCAGCTACAATTCCGGCAATTCGGACTGGCGGAAACAGAACGCTCCGGCCGGTCAGCGCCCTGCGCCGCCCGTTAAGGTTCTGCCGGAGAAAGTCCCGGAGGACTATGTAGACCGGGCGGAAGCGGTCATTCTCGGTATACAGAATCAGAAGCCGGTGATCACCACCAGCAAGATACGGAATTTATTAAGTCTGGTCAGTGAAATTTACAATGTGGAAAAGCTGCGCACCGAAAAAGAGCTGTGCCCGGAGAGCGTGGCCAAGGTGGGGATGATGCGCGTGCGCACCGCCTATGAGGCCGGGCGCGACAAAACGGCCAAGGCTTTTGTGGAGGAGGCAAAGCTGCTTCAATATCAAAAAGGCATCGGCAATGACCGGGAAGCCTTGATTCGGTTCGCCCATTACATGGAGGCCCTGGTGGCATATCACCGCTTCTACATCGGCGGCAAGGAGGTTTAACTATGTACGGAAAAATTCTGATCCAGTGCGAACTCGCCGTTCGTACCGGAATGCATATTGGCGGCTCGGATTCCTTCTCTGCCATCGGCGCCGTGGACAGCCCGGTGATCCGGGATGCGCTGTCCGGTAAACCCATCGTCCCCGGAAGCAGTCTGAAAGGGAAACTGCGTTCGCTTCTGGCAAGAAGCCTGAGCCGCGATATTGAGAATATGCCGGGCTTTGACCAGGATGACGAGCGGATCAAGCGCCTGTTCGGCAGCGCCAAACCCGTCAGAGCTTCCCGCCTGCAATTTTCGGATTGCTTTGTTGTCAACAGCGGGGAGATGGGCTCGGTGGGACTGACGGAAGTCAAGTTTGAAAACGGGATCGATCGCCGGACATCCGTGGCCAATCCCCGGCAGATCGAGCGGGTCAACCCCGGCGTTCGCTTCGGTGTAAATATTGTCTATGAAGTTCGGAACCCGGATGAACTGGCGGAGGATATGGCGCTCCTGGCAAAGGGGTTCAAGCTCTTGCAGCTGGACTATCTCGGCGGTCACGGGTCACGCGGCAGCGGGCGGGTGAGTTTCCTGAATTTCCGCTTTACCCCCGTGGATGCGTCAGTGGACAGCGCCGCGCTGAAGGCCGCCTTCCGTGAGGTCGAAGACTATGAATTATTTGCTGTTTAAGCTGGCTTTTGACGCGCCTGTCCATTTTGGTTCCTCCGATGGCGCCCTGTCTCTCTATTCTTCCGATGAATTTTTTCGGGCAGATACGCTGTTTTCGGCGCTGTGCCACACGGCGCTTCGCTCCGGCGGCCCCGATATGCTGAACCGGCTATGTGAGACCGCCGCCGGTGGAAGCCTTCTCCTCAGTGACGCAATGCCATGGAAAGGCGAACACTTCTTTTTGCCCAAGCCCATGATCAGCGCAGAGCACACGGAGGAAATTCCCGCCCGGCTCCGCAAAGAGATCAAGAAGCTGAAATGGATCTCCGTTGAGGACTTTGAGGCCTTTTCTTCCTCTGTTGCCGGTGGCGCACCCTTTTCTCCCAAGGAAAAGCCCGCCTTTGGCATACAGCAGGGTTTCACCAAGGCCGCTGTACAGGACGGGCAGGATGCGCTTCCCTATGATGTGGGCACCTTCCGCTTTTACAATGACTGCGGCCTGTGGTTCCTCTGCCTTTGCAAGGAGGACGATGCGCAATGGCTGGCAGAGCTTGTGACTGCCCTGGGTTACAGTGGGATCGGCGGAAAGGTGAGCGCCGGCTATGGGGCGTTCCATGTGGAAGATTTGATCTATCTGGATGAACCCTTCGACCCGCAGACCCAGTGGCTTGCCGACAGTCTGCGCCGGGAGTCAGGCCGTTTTCTTCTGTTGACCACCGCGCTGCCTGAGGACGCGGCTCTTGCGTCCGTTCTTGAGGGGGCCTGCTACCAGTTGGTTCGCCGGGGCGGCTTTGTCCAGTCCGAGAGTTATTCTGAGGCGCCCATGAAAAAAGAGACCCAATATTTTCTTGCGGCGGGCTCGACCCTGCGCAGGCGTTTCCGCGGGGAGCTGTTTAACGTTGGAAAAGCGGGGAACCATGCTGTCCTGCGCTATTCCAAGCCTTTGTTTTTGGGGGTGTCACTATGATCCGTGAAGGGCATCTTGAAACCTACGACCTGACACTGACAGTGAGATCCCCCCTGTTTATCGGCAGCGGGAAAAGCTATCCGAAGAAAGAATATGTATATCTCCAGCCGGAACTGACCCGCTCCCCTACGCCAAAGGTCATGCTGTTGGATGAAAACCGTTTCTTTTCCTTTCTTGTGGAGCGGGGCCTGATCGACGCCTATGAGTCCTTCATTCTTGGCCCCCAGACAGACCTTTTCCGTTTTCTCTCTTCGGAGTGTCATCTGAGCCTGCGGGAGATGCAGGCGCTTTCTCGCTGCGTCATCGACGCGGCAGACGCTCTGGATGAGAAGCACTCTCTGAAAGAGATCTATGCCTTTGTCCGGAATTCAGGCGGTCGGGCCTATGTTCCCGGAAGCAGCGTGAAAGGGGCTCTGCGCACCGTGATATTGACGGATATGGTGCTTAAAGAGCCGGAGCATCACAGTCTCCCGGATACATCCAGGGGGTTCCCCGAGAGCAAGTATCTTAACACCCTCAAGCTGAAAACGGATAAGTTCGGCAGTACGGAAGGCAATGCTGTAAATGACATTATGCGTGGCCTTTATCTTTCGGACAGTTTACCTGTTGATGACAGTTCCATGATGCTGGCCGGTAAAATCGATGCGGATATCTACGGCAGAACCCATCGGATCAATCTCTGCCGGGAGTGTCTCAAGCCCGGCACGCTCCTGCATTTCAAGCTCACCCTGGATCAATCTGTCATCAAGGGCCGAATAACTGTGGATTCGCTGATGCAGAGCATCCAGGCTTTTGATGATTTTTATACGGACGCCTGGGTCAATTTCTTTGATGCTCCGGCCCGGGCGGCGGAACTCAGCTATCACAGCTGCCTGATTCTGGGCGGCGGGGCAGGTTTTCCCACAAAGACGCTGATTTATCCTTACCTTGATGAAACCGCCGGGGTGCGTGAAGTTGCAAGTATCCTCAACCATGCCTTTAAAAAGCACCAGCACACCGGGGATGTTCAGTTGGGCATCTCCCCCCGCACGGCAAAATACGCGCAGTTTTGGAATACGCTCTACCCCTATGGCCTTTGTGAGGTGAAAATAACTTGATCTCCCGATATGAATTGCAATTATCCGCCGAAGACTCGCTTTCCCTTCGGCCCGATCATGCATATCGCCTGTACGCCTGGCTCCTCTCTCAAATTCCGGAGGAGCAGGGGGAAATTCTTCACATCCAGGAAGACCACCCCATCTCGCAGTATTTATCTTGTGATCGCACAGGAAAAACAGCCACATGGCACATTGCCCTTTTGAACGACACCGCACATACGGTTTTTTCTCCTGCAATAGAAAACACTTCCTCCATCGCGCTGGACAGCGGCAGGCTTCTTTTGGAGTCCATAAACCATGAGCAGCCGAAAAGTCCGAAGGATTTCATTCTCTCCTCCAAGGGGCTGTGTTCCGGACGGGCCTCCCTTCAGCTTGTCTCCCCCACTTCGTTTAAGCAGGCCGGAAGATATGTGATCTATCCGCAGGAACGGCTTATCCTGCGGAGTTTGATCAACCGCTGGAACAGTTTCTGTCCTGATTATCCCCTGGATGATGAGGACGCCATCCAGATGCTTGAAAACGGGATCCTGATCACAGATTACTCTCTCCGAACGGCGCGATACAAACTGAAGAACACTCTCATCCCAAGCTTCTGCGGCAGGATAAGTTTGAATGCAAAACTTCCTCTGGCCTTAGCCGAGCTGTGGAACCTCCTGCTTTCCTGGGCACCTTACAGTGGTCTCGGGATCAAAACAGCTTTGGGAATGGGCGGTATTCAGCTTGTTCAGCAAACACCTTCCCATTCTGCGCGCTAAACTGATGCACCGGCACGTCCGGTGTTTGCCGGAAAAATTACAGTATCAGAGTTTGTACACCATGTCCTTTTTCGTGTTTGTGACCAAAGAAGGGGCTGTAGCGAAACAGTCCCAAAAAAGAAGAGACCGAGACGGCTAAAAACAGTCGCCTCGGTTCCTTGTTTGTGGTAAAATGAAGGTGTGAAACAACATCTACCGCAAAAAGATTATGG
>Ga0129308_1002121_pt1 | contig 17872 bp, 20 predicted proteins | sample L827metagenome_FD_94440 | JGI IMG/M metagenome (GOLD analysis project Ga0129308, IMG submission 94440) | Ring-tailed lemur group fecal microbial communities from Wisconsin, USA - L827 metagenome | ecosystem: Host-associated > Mammals > Digestive system > Large intestine > Fecal | place: USA... | reverse complement strand
TTGGGATTTTTGATGAGGACGAATGATATGAGAAATTTATTAATATTCGTTGTAGAGTCAAAATCAGAAAAAGAAAATAGTGATGGTGTATATTTAAGGGAAACATTGGATTATTTTTACGATTATGATAGAAAAAATACAATTATTAAGTTTGTTTATATGAATGGAAAACATAATTATAAGAAGAAAAAAGTAGAACAAAAAATTTCTTGTTATATAAGACAGTCTAAAGTTATGGATACTCAAGTTCAATGTAAAGTTTATTATATGTTTGATAAAGATAATACATATTTATCAAATGAAGATATTGTTTTTAATAAAGAAGTCAATAAGTATTGTGAAGAGAATGATTATACTCTTATTTGGATGAATCAAAACATAGAAGATGTTTATTTGAATAAAACCGTTGAACATGGAAAGAAAGTTAAAGAAGCTGGAAAGTTTAAAAAAAGAAATGCTATTAAAAATGTGGATATAAAGCAGTTAATGAACAATAATGCGAATACTAGACATTCATCAAATATTCTTATAGAGTTAGATAAAACTTTAAAAAGAAAATAAATTGATATAATTTTATCTATTTCGACTTTTATTCTTATCATATATTTAGTACAATGATGCAAAAGGAGAAAATCATATGACAAAGTTATTATTTTGTGACATGGACGGCACTTTGATCCATGAAAATAGAGAAATTCACCCTAAAAATATCGAAATGATGAGAGAATGGAAAAAACATCATCATCAGATTGTTTTATGTACAGGTAGGAATATTATGGAATGTCAGACAGTATTGAAACAATTACATATTCCTTATGATTATCTTGTTTTAAATAATGGAGGACATATTTTAGATAAAGAAGAAACATTGTATGAGAAAAAAATAGATCATAATATAGGTTGTGCTATTTTAGATATGACAACTCAATTTAATGGTTTATGGTCATATTATTGTGATGGTAAAGATAATTATGCTTATATTAATGGAAGAACTTTAGATCATAGTGGAAGTTCAAATATTGAGGTCGATGGGAATTTTAAAGATTTGTATCATCAAACAGGTGATTTTCAAATTATTTGTTTTCATCAGGAAAATAAAGAAATGGATACAACATATTATTGTTTAGATTATATTAGGAAATATTTTTCATTAGATGTAGAACCTCATATTAATTTACATTATGTAGATATAGTCCCACCTGGTTGCTCTAAAGGCGAGGGAGTGAAAACATTATTATCATTGATTGATGAAAAAATAAATAAAACATATGCTATTGGTGATTCTTATAATGATGTAAGTATGTTTTTAAATGTAGATGTTTCTTATACTTTTGATTATGCTGATAAAGAAATAAGAGATCATGCTGATAAAATTGTACATTATGTTTATGAATTAATAGAGAATGAATTGGAGGAAGAATAATGAGCTGGAAAGAATTATTAAGAAATGTAGAACCTTATGTAGCAGGAGAACAACCTAAATTAGAAAATCTTATTAAATTAAATACAAATGAAAATCCTTATTATCCAGGAAAAAAAGTAGAAGAAGCTATTTTATCTTTTGACAGTCATACTTTGCCTTTATATCCTAATGCTGATAGTGATGAATTGAAAAAAGTATTAGCATCTTATCATGGATTAAAAGAAGAACAAATCTTCATTGGAAATGGTTCAGATGAAGTTTTAGCATTAACATTTTTAACTTGTTTCAATGGTACAAAACCATTATTGTTTCCTGATATTAGTTATTCTTTTTATCCAGTATATTGTGATTTATATCATATTCCATTCCAAACAATACCTTTAGATCAAGAATTTAAAATTAATAAAGAAGACTATCTTATAGATAATGGTGGAATTATTTTCCCTAATCCTAATGCTCCAACTGGGGAATTAGTTTCGTTAGATTTTATTGATGATCTATTATCAAAAAATCAAGAAAGCATAGTTGTTATTGATGAAGCGTATATTGATTTTGGTGGACAAACAGTAGTTCCTTTATTAAAGAAATATGATAATTTATTAATTATTCAAACATTTTCTAAATTTAGATCTTTAGCAGGTATTCGTTTAGGAGTTGCTTTAGGAAATAAAGAAATTATTTCAAAGTTATATGATGTTAAAAACTCATTTAATTCATATCCAGTTGATAGACTTGCACAAGTTATTGGTAAAGCAAGTATTGAGGATAGTGATTATGTTAAAGAAAATGCTCAAAAAGTCATAAAAACAAGAGAAAAAACTGTTGATAGGTTAAAAAAGCTAGGTTGTGAAATGACAAATTCATATGCAAATTTTATCTTTGTTAAACACCCTCAAATTGATGGTGAAGTCTTATTTAAAGAATTAAGAAAGCAAGGAATTGTTGTAAGATGGTTTAATAAACCTAGAATTAATCAGTATTTAAGAATAACGATTGGTACTGATGAACAAATGGATAGATTAGTTGAAGAAATGAAAAAGATAATAGAAAGAACTGATTGTAAAAACTAGGAATTTGTTCCTAGTTTTTATACTTAATCGAAAATATCTATGTCAAATTTTGAATAAAAACGATGAATTAGGTAAAAAACTGCATTTTTGCATGAAGAATATTACCTTTTCATGAACTTGTTCTACTTATATAATAAGATTATAGGAGGGGAGGTATCATAATGAGATTATATTTGATGATGAAAGAATTTCTTGAAAAAGAAGATTATTGTTCCATTGATTTATTTATTGATAAATTTAATGTTTCCAAAAGAACAATCCAAAAAGATATATCTTATTTAATGCAAATCTCTCCACGCAAAGGTTTTCGATTACATTTGAAAAGAGGAAAAGGATATTTATTAGAAGTAACAAATGAACAATTATTTAATGATTTTTTAGAATCTTTAAATGATGGTTTTACATTCCAAACAAAAGAAAGAGTTAACAATATTTTAGCTTATTTAGCTATTCAAGATGATTACATCACAATGGATAAAATTGCTGACGCCTTTCTTGTTTCAAAAACATTGATAAAGAAAGAAATGAAAGAGGTAGAACAGCTTGCACAAAGTTATCATTTTTCAGTAGAAAGAAAAAGTCATTATGGTGTAAAAATCAATGCTTCAGATAAATTTTTAAAATTATATTTAGTAGATGAATATTTAAATCAAAATGTTTTTGTTCAAACAGCAATTAATGATGTTGTTAAAGATTTTACAGAAGTAGAAAATTATTTGATCAGACAATTAGATTTAGATGGATTAAATATTAATTATAATGAATTATTAAATATTACAGAATATTTAAAAGTGATGGTTTATGTTTCATATAAACATCAAGAAAAAGATGAAGATTTTGATTTTGACAAGACTCAGCCTTTACAACATATAGCTTTGCTTGTTTTAAATCTTTTAAAAAGTTTATATCATGTTGATTTTAATCAACAGAGTATTGAAGATCTTTTATTGGTTTTACGAAAAAATGTAAAACAAATGATTGGAAGTCCTGCATATTTTAAAGATTTAGAAAAAGATATTAAAGAGTTTTTACAACAAACAGATGAAACATATCAAACTAAATTTTTAGAAGATGAAGATTTTAGAAGATCCCTTTTAACTCATGTAACTTTATTGATTGATCGTTTACATAACAAAATTTCATATAAAAATCCTCTCGCTAATGAACTTAGTATAACAAATCCAACGATTTTTAATATCGCATTTCAGTTTTTTGATATGTTAAAAGAGAAATATAATGTTGATTCAACATTTGATGAAATAGGTTTTGTTGCTATGCATTTTGCTGGACATATGGAAAAAGAGAAACAACAAAAACTTCAATCATATAATCGCATTGGTGTTATTTGTTCATCAGGTGGTGGAAGTGCATATATGATTAAACTACAGATCGAGTCTATATTTCCAAATGCATTAGTGAAAACATTTTCTTTTTTACAACAAGATGATTTGATTCATTATCAACCAGATCTTATTTTTACGGTTATGCCTATCACGATGGAATTACAAGTACCGATTATTTATATTAAAGAGTTATTGGATGATAGAGATTTATATCGTATTAAACAAATTCTACAATGTGATGATTATGATCCTTATATTTTGGTTAATGAAAATCCTCTTTATTATTCTTTCTTTTCTAAAGATTTCTTCAAGATTGTTAAAAATGACAATTATGAGAATTTAATTTATGAAATGGCAAAAGAATTAGAGGATCAAGGATATGGTAAAGAAGGTTATACTCGTCTTGTTTTAGAAAGAGAGTCATATGTCAGTACAGTTTATATGAATGGTGTATGTATTCCCCACCCTTTAGAAACAGATGCTAAAAAGAATATGATTTCAGTTTGTATATTAGATGAGCCATTTTTATGGAAAGATAAGCTCGTCAAAATCGTATTTATGATTTGTTTGAAGAAAGAACAAATAGAAATTTATAAGGTTGTTACAAGAAAGCTTTATCAGTTGATGCAGGAAACAAAATATTTAAATCGTATTATTCAAGTGAAGTCTTTTGAAGAATTAATGGCAGTAATGAAAGAGATGGGAGGGATAGAACATGAATGAGAAATTATTAAAGAAACTAAGTGAAGCCGATAGTATTGCTTCATGTGAAGATGAAGTCAGAAATATATTGTATCAAGAATTAAAAGATGAATGTGATGAAGTCTATTGTGATACTTTAGGTAGTGTGATTTTTCATAAAAAAGGTAAAGCTGAAAATCCTATAAAGATTATGTTTTGTGCACATATGGACGAAGTGGGATTCATCGTTCGCCATATATCAGATATAGGTTTTATATATGTCATGGCTGTTGGTGGTGTTCTTGATAAAAGCAAAGAAATGCAAATGGTAAGAATTACGACTGATCATGGTGATAAGATTCGTGGTATTTTAAATGTTACGAAAGATGCTGATGGTAAAGTCAAAGATATGTATATTGATGTAGGTTGTGAAACAGAACAAGAAGTCAAGGATTTAGGTATTGATGTAGGAAATATGGTTTGCTTTGATTCAATGATGCAACCTTTATCACAACCTCATGTTTATGCAGGTAAGGCAATGGATGATCGTACTGGCTGTTATGCTTTGATAGAAGCTTGTATGAAAATCAAAGACAATGAGAATGATTTATATTTTGTGGGAACAAGCAGTGAAGAAGTTGGAGTAAGAGGGGCTAAAACAGCAACTCATTTGATTCAACCTGATATTGTATTTGCCTTAGATGTTGCAAATAATCCAGAGTTAGTGAGAAATTATACAAATCATCGTCGTATAGGAAAAGGACCAATGATTGTCCATTATGATAAAACAATGGCACCAAATAGAAAATTATTAGCATATGTTAAAAAAGTTGCTGAAGAACTTTCTATACCTTATCAACCAGATATGTTGAGTGGTGGTGGAACTGATGCGGGAAATGCTCATTTAGAAGCAGGTGGACGTTTAGCATTGGTATTAGGAATACCTTTAAGATATTGTCATAGTTCATATTCATTAGTACATGGTGATGATCTTGACGGTATAGTGAAATTGGTTTGTGCTCTTTCACAAATAAAGTATGAGAGTTATATAAATATGAAAAAATTTTTGGGAGGTAATTAAGATGACAGAAATGGAAAAAGTTATTATTGGTATGATTTCTTCAGCTGGTCAAAGTAAAGCAAAAGCTTTTGAAGCGTTGAAGAAAGCAAGAACAGGGGAATATGATGAAGCAAGAGCATTGCTTGCTGAAGCAAGAGATGCAGATATTCAAGCTCATCAAATTCAAACAAAGCTTATTCAAGCTGAAATGTCAGGAAGTGAGGATAAGCCAGAAGTTGGGTTATTAATGGTTCATGCACAGGATCATTATATGACATCTCAATTAGCAAGAGATTTAATTGAGGAATTAATAAATATTTTTGAAGCAAAGGAGGGAGAATAAAATGAAAATTGTATTATGTTGTGCTGGTGGTTTTTCTACAACTATGTTAATGGACAGTATGAAAGCTACTGTTAAGAAAAGTGCTAAATTAGATGAAAAAGATTTTAGTTTCATCGCTATTCCAGTTGATATTTTACAAAGTGAAGTTGAAGATTGTGATGTTCTTGTTATTGGACCACAAATCGCTCACAAATTGGACTATATTAAACCAATTATCGAACCATATCAAATTCCTTATGTAATTGTTGATCAAGATACATATGGTAAAATGGATGGTGCAACTGTTATGAAACAAGCACTTATCGCTCGTAGAAAAGCAGATATGAAAAAATAAAAAAGGGGGAATTCAAAAATGTTTAGTAAATTTGAAGCATTTATGAATAAGTATTTGACACCAATTGCTAACAAAATGGATAAACAAGTTCATTTAAGTGCAGTCAAAAAATCTATGGTGGCTATGACACCATTGTTAATTATTGGTAGTTTCTGTTTGATCCCAGAAGCTATTCCTAACATGATCGGAGAAAACAATGCTGTTTCTCAATGGATCTTAGCAAACTTAGACATTATTTACATTCCTTACAATGTAGGTATGGCCTTAATGTCTTTATATGTTACTGTAATTATTGCATTCCATTTAGCAAACTCTTATAAACAAGATGTTCCTGGATCAGTAACTATGGCTTTAATCTCATTCTTAATGATGACAGTTCAATACACTGAAGATGGTGGAATTGATAAAACATTCTTAGGACCTAAAGGTTTATTCGCAGCAATGTTTGCTTCAATTATTGCAGTAGAATTATTCCGTTGGTGTAAACGTAAAAACTTTACAATTAAGATGCCAGAATCAGTACCTGATTTCGTATCTCGTTCTTTTGAAATGATTCCAATTTCTGTAATCGTTATTGGTTTCTTCTTAATTGTACGTATTGTTTGTGTCAATGTATTAAATACAATGCCACCTTTGATTTTTACAAATTTATTATCACCATTGGTAGGTTCTATGGACAACCCAATTGCTTATACTTTCTTAAGAATGTTACAATGTTTATTGTTCTTCTTTGGTATCCATCCATCAGTATTAAGTCCAATTACAAGTCCAATTTCTACACAATTCTTAGCAGAAAATATTGCTAATTATCAAGCTAATTTACCAATGACACACTTCTTTACACCTGGTCCTGAATCAGCATTCGGTAACTTCACAGGTACTGGTGTTACAATCGGTTGTGTATTCTGGTGCTTAATGTCTAAGAATAAAGCTTTAAAACAAATTGGTCGTGTTGCTTTAATTCCAGCATTATTTGGTATTAATGAACCAATCTTATTTGGTGCTCCAATTGTTCTTAACCCAGTATTCTTTATTCCATACGTTATTTTCGGTGGTATTATTGGAAGCTTAGGTGGTTGGGCACAATATCTAGGTATTATGAGTTGTTCATTCTTCACTCCACCATATGTTGGGGTATTCCTAGAAGGATATTTAACTAACTTAGATGTTATGTCAATTGTTGTTAATGCAGTACAAATGATTTTATCAATTCTTGTTTGGTATCCATTCTTTAAGATTTATGAAAAACGTTATGATGAAAAAGAAAATGAATCTCAAGGCGTAACATTATCTAAAGAAGATGAAGAAATATTAAATGATTTAGATTTAGACTTTTAAAAATAAGGCAAGCATTAAGCTTGCCTTTAAGAATAAGGTGGTGAAAAAATGGCAAAACGTATAGAAAGAATTCAATCATTCTTAAATGAGAATGAAATAGATGCATTATTAATTAAAAGTAAAACAATGAAAAAATGGTTATCTACTTTAACTGGTGGTGGTTGTCAAGTATTGATTACAAAAACAAACAGTTATTTGATCCTTGATGGACGCTATCTAACGGAAGCTAAAGAAAAAGAACATGATTTACAAATTGTTTTACATAATCCGCATTTAACAGGAAGAAATTATTTAGGAACTGTTGAAGAATTATTGAAACAAGATGGGTGCTCTAGTTTAGGTGTTGAAGCATCACAAATATTAGTCAAAGAATATAGAGAAATCGAAAAACTTGGTGTCGATGTTCATTTGTTAGATAAAGAAATTACAAATTTAAGAATTGTCAAAGATCAAGAAGAAATTGATACGATGAAGCAAGCCGTAGCAATCACTGATGAAATTTATAAAAAAGTTATTGACAATATTAGAGTAGGTATGACAGAATTTGAAATAAGTGCTTTAGTGCATTATTACTCTATTGCAGCAGGAGCACAACAAATGTCTTTTGATACAATTGTAGCAACTGGTGAGAGAACAGCTTTACCTCATGGACGTCCTACTGATCGACGTGTTCAGGCTCATGAACCAATCATGATTGATTTTGGAATTCAATATCATAATTATCAATCAGATATGACTCGTATTTGTTTTCTTGGTGAACCTGATCCTCGTATCAAAGAAATCTATGATGTCGTTTTAGAAGCTCAACTTGCTGGTTTAGCTGCAATCAAAGAAGGAGCAGTTGCCAGTGACGTAGACAAGGCAGCAAGAGATGTTATTACGAAAGCAGGCTATGGTGAATATTTCAATCATGGTTTAGGACATGGCTTAGGAGTTGATGATGGTAGTGATGGACCAATCCTTAATTCTCAAAGTTCAACAATTTTAAAAGAAAATATGATGATGTCATGTGAACCGGGAGTTTATGTACCAGGTGTTGGTGGTATTCGTATAGAAGATGATGTTGTTATTATTGATGGAAAAGGTGTACCATTAAATAAGACAACAAAAGATTATATTATTTTGGAGGAAAAATAAATGAAATATAATTTTGATGAAGTTCATGATCGTTTAGGAACATATTGTACTCAATGGGATTATATTGAAGATCGTTTTAATAAAAAAGATTTAATTCCATTTTCTATTTCTGATACAGATTTCATTATTCCTAAACCTATTACTGAAAAGATCCATGAAGTTGCTGATCATCAAATTTATGGTTATACAAGATGGAACCACCATGATTTCAAATCTTCTATTACTTCATATTTTCAAAGACATTTTCAAACATCTATCGAAGAAGATTGGATTTTATATAGTCCAAGTGTTATGTATTCAGTATCATTGTTGATTAGACTATTATCTCAACCAAATGATAAAGTTTTGACAATGAATCCAATGTATGATGCTTTCTTTACAGTGATTGAAGATAATCATCGTCAACTTGTATCTCATTTTTTACAACATACAGATGATGGATCATTCGCAATCGATTTTGATGTTTTTGAAGAACAGCTTAAAGAATGTCAGCTTTTATTATTATGTTCACCACATAATCCAACAGGAAGAATATGGACTGATGATGAAATGAAAACAATGATTTCACTTTGTAAAAAATATAATGTGAAAATCATTTCTGATGAAATTCATATGGATATTAATATCCAAGATAAACAACATCACCCACTTTTATCATATATAGATGATTATGACGAACTTTACACTGCCAGTTCATCTAGTAAAACATTAAATACTCCTGGACTTATCGGTTCATATGTGATGATACCAAATCCTCAAGTGCGAGATGCTTTCTTACATCAAACAAGACGTAAAGATTTCTTAAATTCAGTAAGTATTTTTGGAATGTATGCAACAATGGTTGGTTATCGTCAATGTGATGACTATATTGAACAGTTAAATGAATATATTAAAGGAAATATGGAATTAGTAGAAAATTTCATTTCTGAACAATTACCAGATTTTCATTTTCATCGACCTGAAGCAACTTATCTTGCTTGGATAGATGCGAGAGATGTTCCTTTTACATCAGAACAAATACAAGATGCTCTTGTTAATATTGGTGGAGTAGCTATCATGAAAGGTGAAACTTATGGTGAAAATGGAACAAAATATTTAAGAATGAACCTTGGTTGTCCAAGAAGTAAGCTAGAAGAAGGCTTAAATCGTATGAAGAAAGCCATGGATTATTTATATCAGAAATAGGAGGATTAATTATGCACCCATTATGGAAAAGATTAACATCATGGATTGATAGAAAACCATCAAAAGTTAAATTTATAACAAGATTTGCTGCTTATGCTATTGATTGGGCAATAGGAGGGATTTTTACAGGATTACCAGCTGTATTTATTTATGCTGGTGTTACAAAGCGTTCAGATATGTTTAGTAATCTTTATGTATTTCCTTCATTAGGATTTCCTGTGTATTGGTCTTATATAGCAGGTATTTTATGTATTTTCTTTTCTTTCGTTTATTATATTTATATTCCGTATAAAAAATATCCAGGACAAACACTAGGAAAACGTTTTATGAAATTAAAAATTGCGAGAGTTGATGGCAAGGATCTTGATTTAAAAACGCTAGTTATTAGACAATTTGTTGGTCTTATTTTATTGGAAGGAGTATCAACTGTAGTTGCAACATATATCAGGCAATTACTAACATTACTTACGGGAATTTATTTGGAATATTATATAACGGCTGTATGTTCAGTGATTACAGTGGTGTCAGCTGTTATTGTGTTTAATACACCTTCCGCAAGATCTATCCATGATTACATTGCAAGGACAACAGTTATTTTAGAAAGTGATAATATTATCGTAAATGCTCCTAAAAAGAAAGCAAATAAGAAAAAGAAACGTAAAGGTGCATAATTGAATCAAATAAAAAAGGCAATATCATCAGTGTATTCTACTTAATGATATTGTCTTTTTCAATTCAATAAATATTTTATATAATGAGCCAAGGATTATCTTCATGACGAATCGTTGCTGAAGCACTCATCATTGAATATTCCACCATATCACTAACAGCCTGATGAGTAAAGAAAGCTGTATGAGGAGTTAATAAAACATTAGGGAAAGAACGTAATATAGCTAGATTACGATTATCTAAAATTTTATTTTTTAAATCTCTATAATAAAGATGTGATTCATTTTCAACAACATCTAAAGCTGCATAGCCAATTTTTTTATTTTCTAATGCTTCAATAAGATCTTCGGTATTAATCAATGTTCCTCTTGCTGTATTAATAATAATAACATCATCTCTCATCAATGCAATTGTTTCTTTATTGATCATATGATACGTTTCATCAACGTTAGGAGCGTGTAATGTAATAATATGGCTTTGCTTATACAAAGTTTCAAGATCAACATACTTTACTGTATCTTTAAGTTTTTCATTTGGGTGAACATCATATGCAATAATATGACAAGAAAAAGATGATAAAAGACGAATAACTTCTTGACCAATCTTTCCTGTTCCTATAACCCCAACAGTTAAATGAGTTAATTCTCTACCACGAATATGATTTAAACTAAAGTCTTGACTAGAAAAACGCTCTAAAATCAATTTTGTATTTCTTAATGACATTAAAATCATCATGATCGTATATTCAGCAACACTTCCTAAAGAATAACTGACGTTCCCTACATGAATACCATATTTCTCACAAGCTTTTAAATCAATATGATCAAAACCAATAGTACGAGTTGAAATATATTGTACATTGAGTTTATGGAGTTCCTTAATAATTGCTTCATCTGTTTTTGTTGTCATGATACTGACTGCTTGACTATTTGCACATAAATCAACATTATTTAAAGTTAAAGCTTTCTTACAAATCGTTACATCAATATCATATTTTTGAGAGAATTGATGAATAAAACTGATTTCATCATCTCGTACACTAAAAAAAGTCATTTTCATAATATTTTCCTCCTGTATCTATTTATAGTATAGTGATAAAAAAGTATCATTAAAAGATGAAAAAATTCATTTTAAAATGCAAAAGAAAGCATCTGTTAAAAGTTTGTTTTGACTTCTTTATAGATAACCTTATATAATATAAAAAATAAAACTGAAGGAGAAAAGCATGAAAGAAAACTTTGTCATTATATTTGATTTAGATGGAACATTACTCAATACTGATGAATTGATTTTTAAATCATTTGAATATGTTTTTCGACAATATTTTCCTAATTATCAATTATCAAAAGAAGAATTATTATCCTTTTTAGGTCCAACACTAAAAGCTTCTTTTTCTAAATATACAACAGAAGATAAAGTTGATGAATTGATTGATTGTTATAGAAAATATAATCATAAACACCATGAAGATTTTGTCACTATTTATCCTCATGTTACAGAAGTATTAAAAGAATTAAAAAAACAAGGTTATAAATTAGCTGTTGTTACTACAAAATATAAAGATGCAGCCTATATTGGATTAGATTTATTTGATCTATCTCAATATTTTGATGTTGTGATTGGAATGGATAATGTTATGAAAGTTAAACCTGATCCAGAAGGAATTTATCAAGCAATGTCAATGACAAATTGTGTAAAAGGTGTTATGATTGGAGATAATATAACTGATATTCAATCAGGAAAAAATGCTGGTATTTATACAATTGGTGTAAAGTGGAGTCCAAAAGGGTATCAAGCTATGTTAGAAATAGAACCTGATTTGATGATTGATGATATGAAAGAAATTTTAGAATTTATAGATGAGGTGAATGAGAAATGTTAGATGTTGTTATTGTTGGAGCAGGACCAGCAGGTTTAAGTTGTGCATTATATGCAACTCGTGCAGGAGCAAGTGTAGTGATTTTAGATAAAGGAGCACCGGGAGGAAAGATGAATTTAACAGCTTCTATTGAAAATTATCCAGGAGCGAATATGAAAGGTCCACAACTTGCTTATGCAATGTATGAACAAGCTATGAGTTTTGGAGCAAAGATGGAATATAAAGAAATTGTTTCAATCGAGAAAAAAGAAGATTATTTTGTAGTAAAAACAAATAAAGATGAATTTGAAACAAAAAATGTAGTTCTTGCGACAGGAACAAAAGAAAGATTGATGAATATCCCATTAGAAGAAGAATTAACTGGTAGAGGTGTTTCTTACTGTGCTGTTTGTGATGGACCATTCTTTAAGAATAAGGACGTTGCAGTCATCGGTGGTGGAAATTCAGCATTAGAAGAATCACTTTATTTAAGTGATATTGTTCATACAGTTCATTTAATTGTTAGACGTGATGAATTTAGAGCTGATGATTATTATGTGAATAAAATTAAAGAAAAAGAAAATATCGAAATTCATTTTCTAAAAAAACCACATCAAATTCTTGAAAATGAAAATAAAGTAGCTGGATTAGTAATCGAAGATTCTCAAACAGGTGCATTATCAACACTTGAATTACAAGGAATATTCCCATTTATTGGTTTGGATCCAATGAGTGAATTAGTTAAAGATTTCGATGTTGTCAATGAACAGGGATATGTAAAAGTAGATGAGAATATGGAAACAGCAGTTAAAGGATTGTTTGCAGTTGGTGATGTATGTGAAAAAACATTAAGACAAGTGATTACAGCTGCCAATGACGGAGCTATTGCAGGACAATATATCGCAGGGAAAAAGTAAATGAAAAATTTACTTTTTTTCATTTTCCCCCCAAAATTATTATATCTTTTCGTATATATATAGTGAAAAGGAGGAAATGACATGAATACAACATTAGCAAAATTTATCATTGCAGGAATTTTATCATTAGGAGGATTAGAAATAATACAAACTGCGAATAATCAGCCGATGACTTCAACAAATATTGCTCAAAATACTATTCAACAAGAAATAACTTTAGAAAAAGCAAAAGAAATTGCTTTAAAGAAAGTTAATGGAACAATTCAAAAAACAAAAGAAGAAGATGATGAATATGAGATTGATATTAAAAAAGGAAATTACTTATATGAAATAGAAGTCAATAAAACAACAGGAGAAATAGATAAGATTGAAAAAGAATATATTAAGAACACAGCTCAAACATCAAAAATCACATTAGCAAAAGCAAAAGAAATTGCTTTAAAGAAAGTTAATGGAACAATTCAATCAGTTGATTATGATAGTGATGATCAAGAGTATGAAATTGAAATTATAAAAGGTAATAAGGAGTATGAAATCAAGGTTAGTGCAGTCAATGGTAAAATCTTAGAGGTAGAAATAGATGATTAATTTTCTTTTGAATAAAAAAACAAACTATCTATGAAAATAATTGGTTTTAATAAAATAAAATGGTAAAATTTTAAATAGATGGGTAAAGTAAAGAAGGTAGTTTGACATATGAATGATGAAATAAAGGCAATGAGAGAAGATGAATATTTAAGAAATAGGTTTATTGAAAAATATAAACCTTTTCTTGCGAAATATACTTCAACGCTTTGTAACAGGTATGTGAGCTATGGAAAAGATGAAGAGTTATCGGTTGCTTTGCTTGCTTTTAATGAAAGTATTGATCGTTTTAATGGCGAGGGAATATTTTTTGAATATGCTAAGATGGTGATGAAAAGTCGTTTGTATGATTATTTTAATTCTAAGGAGTATAAGGAAAAATATAATAAAGAGTCCATTGATGATGATCATTATTATTTGAATGAAAGTTCAAAGCAACGATATAATGATACTCTAGCAAGTCAAAGATTAAAAGAAGAAGTAGAAGAGTTGAGAAAAGTTTTAAAACTATATAATATTGAGATTGAGGAATTGTATAAACAAAGGCCAAAGCATTTGATGAGTCGTAATCATGTTCATCATCTAATTTCATTATTGATCCAAAATGAAGAAATTGTATCATTGATTATAGATAAAGGCTATTTACCAATGAATCGAATTTTAAAACAATATAAGACAACACAGAAAAGAATAGAACCCTATAGAAAGTATATAATAGCAATTATAATAATTTGTGTGGGTCAGTTTGAATTATTAAAAGACTATATGCCTAGAGAGGTGATAAAATAATGAAGAAGGGTGTTATTGTTGATTTAAAAGAGCAATATACATATGTATTATGTAAAAATGCTAAAATAAAAAAAATCAAAAGACAATATGATCATGAAATAGGAAAAACAATTGAATTGCCTTTCTTGTCATTGACTAGAGATATGACAACTGCATTTGTTGTTTGTTTAGTTGTATTTGCTGTTGTTTTTAATTCTTTCAAAGGTTCAACATCAATTCAAGCATTAAGTTATGTTTCTTTAAGTGTAAATCCTGGATTAGTATTTAAAATAGATGAAAATCAAAAAGTAACAGCTGTTAGTTATACAAATAAAGAAGGGAATGAAATGACCCAAAAGATTGATTTTATTAATCAATCTTTAGATGATTGTGTGATATTATTTATTGATTATTGTTTTGAAAATCATTATTTTAATACAAATAAAAATATTGATATTAATGTTATGAGTGATAATAATGAAGAAATTCAGTCATTAGAAAAACAAATTAATGATACGATTCAAAGTTATTTAAAAACGCATCAAATTACTTTATCTATAGCGGTAGATAAAGTATCCGAAAACCAAGAAAAAGATGCTAAAGAATTAGGAATACCAAACAGTAAGCTCAAATTAATAGATACTATTATTAAATATTATCCGCATTTAAATAAAAAAGAACTTGCTAAAAAAAGTATTGATGATCTTATTGATTATTTAGAAGATCAAGGATTTGATGAAGATGTTTTGGATCATTTAGAAGATGAATTAGAAAAAGAAGAAGAAAAACAAGTACAGGACAAAATCATAAGTAGAGATGAGGCTCAAAAAATAGCTTTAAAAAAAGTGAATGGAAAAATCAAATCAATAGATTATGATGATTATGAATATGAAGTAGAAATCGTTAAAAATGGTGTTGAATATGAGATAAAGATCAATGCTGTAACGGGTAAAGTATTGGAAGTTGAGAAAGATTAAAAAGATGATGAGATTTCATCTTTTTTTCATAAGTTAAAAAAAAGAATACACTTATGATAGGATTTTTGTTATAGTTATTATATAGGGAGGTATATATATGGAAAATATCGAACTAATTATTGTCACAGGAATGTCGGGAGCAGGGAAAACTCAGGCAATGGCCGTTTTTGAAAATTTAGGTTATCAATGTTTGGATAATTATCCAGTTGTTTTATTGAAAGAATTTGGGGATTTGCTTAGAACAACAAATGATTATAGAAAGGTTGCTATGGCTGTTTCTTTAGGTGATGCTTTGCTGGCTATTCGTGTGCTTTCTAATATGGAGTGGGTCGATCTAAGTGTTGTCTTTCTTGATTGTGATGATAAAACAATTTTAACACGTTATAAGCAGACAAGGAGATCTCACCCATTAATGATTAAAAATATTGTTTCTTCATTAGTTGAGGGTATTGATTTTGAAAGAAAACAGGCAGAGCCTATCGCCAAGCTTGCTAATATTATTATTGATACAACTTTATTAAAGCCAAAGAAATTACAGGATAAGATCGAAGCATCTTTCCATAAGGGAAAGCAAGCAGCTTTTAGAATAAGTTTTGTATCTTTTGGGTATAAACATGGGGTTCCAAAAGATGCTGATTTATTGTTAGATGTACGTTTTTTACCTAATCCGTTTTATATTGAGGAGTTAAGAACTTTAACGGGTAATGATAAGGCTGTATATGATTATGTAATGGAAAAGGAAGAAACTCAAGAATTTGTGAAAAGAACAATAGAATATTATGATTATTTATTAAAAGAATATGAAAAAGAGGGGAAAATGTCAATGATCATAGGAGTTGGCTGTACTGGTGGTCAACATCGTTCAGTAACTCTTACGAATTATTTTGCTGATTATTATAGTCAGTTTTATCAAGTTTATAAGTGGCATAGAGATGCGGATCATTAAGGAGTGACTATATGTTATCTTTTTCAAGAGTTGTGAAAGAAGAAATCGTATTTAATGAATTTGAACCAAGCTGTCAAAAGGCATTATTATGTGCATTGATTAAAATCATTGGAGTATTGACATTAACACAAAGTGGTTTTTTATTAACGATAAGAACTGAAAATGCTAAGGTTGCTTCAAAGGCACATAAGATTTTAAAAGAATTATATCAGCCCCATATAGAATTTCTAGTTTCTAGAAAGATGAAGCTGAAAAAAAACAATGTCTATATTTTAAGAATTAATAAAGCAAGAGAGATATTAGATGATTTGCATTTAATGGAAGGTTATTCTTTTAATACTTTTCCAGATCAACGTATTTTGACGAAAGATGATGATATAAGGGCATATTTAGCTGGTGTGTTTTTAGGCTGTGGAAGTGTGAATAATCCTGATACGAGCAATTATCATTTAGAAATGAGTATGAATGAAGAAGATTATGCTCATTTTATTGCAGAACTTATGAACCGTTATGAGTTAAATGCTAAAGTTATCAAACGTCGAAATAAATATGTTGTTTATTTAAAATCAGCAGAGAAAATTGGTGATTTTTTAAGAGCAATAGGAGCAAGTCAATCAGTCATGAATTTTGAAATGACAAGAATTGACCGTTCTATGGCGAATACTGTCAATAGATGGAATAATTGTGATATTGCTAATGAAATGAAAGCGATGAGTGCTTCAAAACAACAAATAGAAGATATTGCTTATGTTATGGATAAGGCAGGACTGGAGGTTTTAGATGATAAAACAAGAGATGTTGCTTATATCCGTTTAGAAAATCCAGAATTAACACTTAATGAGTTGGCAGAGGTATATTTTATGAAAACTGGTCAAACTATAAGTAAGTCCGGATTACATCATCGTTTTAAGAAAATTAAAGATGAAGCTTTAAAATTAAAATCAATGGAGGATAAACGATAATGGAAACTCTAACTATTGAAAAAAGATTTGGTAGAAGAGTCAAGGAACTAAGATTAAGGCAAAATATTTCCCAAGAAGAACTGGCATTTCGCTGTCATCTTTCAAAAAATTATGTTTCTGATGTTGAAAGAGGAACGAGGAATGTTTCTTTAAAAGCAATTGAAAAGTTTGCTTATGGACTGGGAGTAAAAACTGCTGATTTATTTAAATAGTTCATGTTAAGTTTAAATAATAAGCATAGACTAATACTAAAGAAAAGAGGTAGAAACTATGGGT
>Ga0129308_1002119_pt1 | contig 17875 bp, 18 predicted proteins | sample L827metagenome_FD_94440 | JGI IMG/M metagenome (GOLD analysis project Ga0129308, IMG submission 94440) | Ring-tailed lemur group fecal microbial communities from Wisconsin, USA - L827 metagenome | ecosystem: Host-associated > Mammals > Digestive system > Large intestine > Fecal | place: USA... | reverse complement strand
TATAACAATACCAGCTAAAAATCGCCGCAGTATCATATATGTAAGAAAAGCAATACATTCCGTATCGAATATCATCTCTCATTCCCAGATCGGTCGCCTGATTAAGCACTGCTAAAACAAGACCAATTGAAACAAGAACATGTATAATAGTTACGAATGTAGAGAATATCCAGTTTGTATGCTTCAATCTCTCAGAGATTGCGGCCGCTCCAACCAGAACAAATATAAATTTTCCATAGCTCAAGACGTCAGTCAATATGGCATTCACACTTCTTTCATATCCTGAGAAGCCATTTCCAACCAAACCAACTGCAAGGAACAAGGCGAATAATCCCCAGATCTTTGCCTCATCACTCCCAACGTTTCCTCTTTTAAAGCACTTCAAAAAATAAACAAATATGCAAAATAGGACTGCAATTTCATCTATCAGAGAAAAAGGCTCAAACACTATTTTCAACGGTTGCATAAACAGCATTAATACACCTAAGATTAGTGTAAAAAGTTCTATCCAATTCAACCTAGGTATTACATACCATTTATGATTCATAACCAGTCAGCCTTTCTCATTTCTTCTTATTTATGCGCTTCGTCAAACATTTCCCACAGACAGTCATCCACTATTTTCCCAGTTGCCTTAATATCTTTTACCATTACTGTGTATTGATTCCTTTTTTTTCGTAATGTTTCAAAGTCACCAATCACCTTCGCCGGTACGCCTCCAACCACCGCCCCTGGAGGCACATCTTTATTAATAAGACTTCCAGCTGCAATAATCGCGTTCGGACCAATAGACACACCAGGTAGTATTCTTGTTCCAGCTCCAACAAACACATTCTCGTGAATTTCAATGCAACCGGCATACTCTTCATTACAACGTTTTCCGTCTAGCCCATCATAAACCCAATGGATAATATCATGCATAGTAAACTCTACCTCTGATGCAATGGCCACGTTGTCATGAATCTTTAGCATATTTCCATCTGTCGGGTATTTTCTAGGCTGATAATGTACGTGTTCTCCTAATAAGGCAAGCTTATTATGTTTCCTTAGCCACTTAACACGTCCTTGGGCGGTCGGAATCATATAGAAATATAAACGCTGTAAAAACTCAAATTTTGCTCTCCATAAGTATTTCTTACTTACGTTTAATGATTTATCGCTATATTTACTCATTTTTGCGCCTCCAGAGCTCCAGACAAATATGCTATAGACGCTGCCCTTAGCTCATTTAGTCTCGTATAAACAAGAGAATACTCTATTTCGTTCTTAACAATTGATACATCTCCTTTGTACCTTCTATCCTCAAGTTTAAGCTGTGAGCACAGACTATCAATTCTAGAATTGCGAGAAGAAGTACCATCATTAAATCTATTAAATGTACAGAACTTTTTCTTGTTTAGTATTGAAAAAACAGAACCATGGAAAGAATCCGTTAGAACATATTCTGCATTCCGGATCAAATTCACAAAATCCGCCGAAGAAGCATCAAATAGCTGGATGTCACCAAACTCAAGATCCGCCTCTGTAAAATCATCTAAAAATGGAAGGGTTACAATTTTTAAACCGGTTTGCTTTTTTAATTCTATCGCAGCCCTTCTATGCTCCTGATTGGTCCCTAAAAAGTAACAGAAAATATATGGCTCATTTACAAGCCTTTTGTTTTCTATTACCTCAATCCAGTCTTCCGGAGTTAATAATAGTGTAGGATCAACGACGACCTCCGCGTCTAATCCGGCAACAGTCTTTATTATCTCAACACCCTTCAATTCTCTAGAGCTCAAATAATCAAATCGCTTTAAAAAACGCTCGGTACGTCGCTTCTGATAGAAGGGAATTTCTGATACACCAAAACTGGTCGCATATGCGATTTTCAGTTTATTATCCTTTACAAACTCCAATGTATAAAAGCCACTAGCCAAACCGCTTGGTAGCCATAATTGGTCACTACCTACTACAAAAGCATCATAGGAATCTGATCCTTTCTTCAAAGCATCATACCCATAGTAAACTGGCGATAAATTACTAAAATATTCACCAGCAAAATTATCAAACACTTTCTTACGTGCCTGACATTTTCTATAAATATCAGGATATTTTTTTAAGTGTGCAATTTTCTTAATTCCAGAGATTTTTCCTTCCATCAATATTGGATTAAATAATCGCGGAATAGACTTTAACACCATTTTTGCGTCATACTTCTTTTTGTATCTTATTATTTCGTACTCGTATCCCAATTTCCCCACAAATACTTCTGTAGCCAATACCTGTAACTGGCTTCCATAGTTTCTTGTATCGTGGCATACACACAATCCTACTTTTTTCAAGTTAATTCACCCACTCTTACCTTTTTAAACTCTTCTTCCAATTTAGACTTTATCTCGGGATAGTAAGCTAAAAGCGCTTTATATTGCTTCCAAAAAAGCATCTCTCCTTGGTCATTGATTGAAGTCAACTTAGCAGTTTCATTGGATCCAAATACATCAATAGGCTTTGGATAATTAGGATTAACCGCATGAATCAGAGTGCCTTTTTTAACAGCCATCAACCAAAACCAAATATCATCATTTGTTGGAGCCAAGTGCATAAAAACGTCACTTTTGATAACTTCAGCATCCAAAGAGTCCACTGGATAAAGTACTCCTCCAACTCCGACCAGTTTGTTTAAGTACGAGGGCATATGATAATAATCTTTTCCTCCACCAATAGCATCAACTCCCGTATCTGTTTCAATAAACTTGGTCACCTTATGACACTGAATATCCGCTGGATGTTTTCTGTACTCCGAAACCAAAATCTGCAACCAATTTCTTCTATAATAGACATCGTCATCCGCTGTAACAATTATCGCATCTGTGTGTTCAATGTAAGCCGGGATGAGCTTTTTATATGATCTTAAATCCACAGTCCATCTTATTGTCAAGCCATAATCTACCAAGGAAAGCAAATGTTGTGGTAGATCTTTTTCTTTATTTGGAAACTGTTCTTCGGCAAGCCATAATTCTACATAGTCTGGTTTTATTTCTTTTTGATTTAATATGGTTTGAATTGTCTTTCCGACTATATGAATTCTTCCTGGAAACGATGTTAGTGAAACTACTATTTTTTCGCTTCTCAAAGTAGAATTTAAACACATTCCCTTTGTACGATTAGTAGATATTTTCCATGAAAACTCATAATAAATCTCGGCAATCCAGCTTATTATTTCTTTCGCTTTGCTTTTGATTGACATAATTTATCCTTTACACCAAGTATTTTTTAACCTTCTTCATGATAAAATCGCTTAGCTCCAAGTACAAATACAATCAGAACAGCAAATCCAGTAATAAAACCAGCAGCGGTACTCTCGGTAAAACCACCTACTAAATAGCTTACTACTGACATTACTGCTACAACCAAGCCATACTGCATCTGAGTAGATACGTGATTAATGTGGCTACATCCAGCACCGGTAGAACTCAGAATAGTTGTATCGGAAATCGGGCTAATATGATCACCACATACAGATCCGCCAAGAACTGCTGCTGTAGTAATAGCAGTCAGAGGAAGCAACTGATCACCGAATACAGATACTGTGATTGGAAGAAGAATTGCAAATGTTCCCCAAGAAGTACCGGTAGAGAATGCCAGAAGCAGTGCAATTACAAAGAAGATGGCAGGCATCAGGTTCAATGAGATGCTGTACTTGTTTACAACATCTGCTACGAATCCACCAGCATTCAGGTAATCACCGCCACAAATACCACTAAGAGTCCATGCGAAAGTTAGAATAAGAGTAGCCGGTACCATGTTGATTAATCCCTGTACCAGGCCATCAAGGAATTCCTTCGGAGTAACAATCTTTCGAGGCAGATAAAGTAATGCAACAAAAATCACAGTATAAGCTGCACCCATAGCAAGTCCGAGGATTGCATCGCAGTTCGCAAAAGCATCACCAATAGACATTCCGCTGTCGAAGAAACCACCGGTATAAAGCATGGATACGATAGAAAGAACAATAAGTGCAATAACCGGAAGAAGCAGGTCAGCAACCTTTCCATGACAATTAGAATCCGGAACAATATCCTCAGCTACTTCAAGCTCGCCTGCCAGCGCTCTCTTCTCGTACTCTCTCATCTTTCCGAAATCCACCGAAAGTAGCACGGTAAAAAGAATCATTCCAAGAGAAAGCCATGAATAGTAGTTGCAAAAAATTGTCTTCATAAACAGCTGGAAACCATCAATGGAAGATCCATCCGGAAGAGAAGAACTAACTGCTGCCGCCCAAGAAGAGATTGGTGCAATAATGCAGATAGGTGCTGCGGTTGAGTCGATAATATAAGCCAGCTTTTCTCTGGAAATCTTATTCTTATCGGTAATAGGTCTCATAACAGTACCTACTGTGAGGCAGTTGAAGTAGTCATCAACGAAAATGATAATACCGAGCGCCATGGTTGCAAGCAAAGACTGCTTTCTGGTCTTCAGCCTTCTGCTAGCCCATTTAGCATACTCATGGGTTGCACCTGACATATTCATCAGATGAACAATCATGCCAAGTAAGATAATGAAGAATAGAACTCCCATATTTCCATATACCTTGGAGCTCATGATATCAAACAAAGTTGTTGCCGTAGTGAATGGATTGAAGCCGCAGTACAGACCACACCCCATTACGATACCAATTACTAGAGAAAGATTAACCTCTTTCGTAATCAAACTAATAATAATTGCTAAAATCGGTGGCACCAATGCCCAAAATGTTGCTTCCATAATTATCACCCTCGCTTTTTATTTCTTTAATGAATCCCAATATGGAATTTTTAACTTTTCACCAAACATAGCATCTGTTTCATCGGTAATATCCGGGTCAAATCCTGAGTTCGGTGATAAAGTAATCTCACCGAAGTAGATCTGGCCATAAATGTTATATAAGTCAATTCTTGCGAACACAAAATCCTGAGATAATACCCTCGCAATTTCAAGCATTTTATCAAGATTTTCCGGCTTCGGAACATCCGGATTTGTAATGTTCTCGTCGCCTTTATCAAGAGGCAGAAAATTCCAATCTTGATCAAAAAACAGATAAGCTGCACGATGTGAATTTTTACTAAATCTATCTCGGCACACTAAAATCACATCAGTTTTTCCATTGAAGCAATATATCTTATAATCGTTAGGAACTGCTCCATCCTCCGAAATAAATTGCTCGCAGATAATTTTCGGAATAATATTCTTGTACTGATACTCTCTTCCGATTGCATAGAAGTTAGCCTTAAGTGATTTTTCTATTTTCTTCTTTGCCTTTCCCCTATCCAGTTTTGACTTATCTTGGCACACTACCAAACCACCCGAATCATGATTGCATTTCAATACAAACTTCTCCGGCAGTGCATCAAAATTAATATCATCAAATCTATCCCAGCTTCCGAGCAATGGGATTAAGTATTGTTCTCCTATTTTTTCTTTTACGTAATCTCGTACCAAAAGTTTATCAGAGACAATTGACTGGAGTGGAAATCGATAATTGAACTTTAACCATTGCAGTTTCTCATTAAATGTTTTGGGATTCTTTAAATCCAGCTTCTTTCCCAATCTCATTCTGTAGTATAGGGCAACATATTGTTTATCTGGGAGAATCCTTAAACTTTTTTTCAAAAGAGTCATTATTTCTTCTTTACTCGGCATATGTTTTACCCCTCTATAAATCTCTCAATACTTTCAATAATCATCTTTGTGTTACTCTTGTATGCGTCAAACTCGTGTTCCTTTACGAATTTCAGTCCTTCTTCCAATTCTGATGCATCGTCCAAACCACAAATCAAATTCTGTCCCTTGAACTGCGCAATCAACTGCAGCTGATGATTATCAACGTGCTCACCATATTTTGCCAATCTTGGAACAGCTATAACTTTCTTACCTTTTTTAACCGCACCGATGATTGCACCAGTACCGCCATGAGTAATCAGAATATCGCATTTACCTTCCTGTTCAGCGAACTCTTCTCTATCCAGAAACTGCTTATATTCAAAGTGCTTTGGCTCATAATCGCTGTAACCGATCTGAGCAAACACCTCATCCCCAATAACACCTTTTTCAATCAACTCATCCACAGCCTGGAGAAGTCTATTAAACTGAAACTTCTGTGATCCCAATGTAATAAAGATCATCTCTCACCCCTCCATTAATAAATGCCACCAAGGTAGATTGCCTTAGGATAAATCTTCTGCATTTCCGGCCACTGAACGTAAAACTGATCAGCAAATTTATAAAGGAACTTTCCTGTTTCAGTTGGAGATGATACTTTTGCAAAGGACTCTATGTAAATAAGCTTTCCACCGAACATTTTTACAAGAAGGCAAAGAGGAATCATAGCAAGTACACCAGTTGTGATAATCACATCAGGTCTTTCCACAATCACCAGTTTCATGCTCTTAAAAGCATTTACTATCATCCATATCGGCATAGTCCATTCTTTACGATTAACCTGGTGGAGATAGTACATTTTCTCTCCCTTAATGGCTGCTTTATATGCTGTTTCCTCAGTCACAACAAAACTGTCGTATTCATCCATAAGAGGCTTAAGCATAGAAAGCTGCTCAAAATGTCCACCCGATGAAGCTGCAAAACATACCTTCTTCCTCTTATTATCCATGTCTTTTCTCCTCAATCCCTCTTAAAAATATCTCTTGTATAAACCTTCTCAGCCACGTCATCTAATTCATCGCTATACCTATTAGCAATAATCGCATCGCTCATGCTCTTGAACTTCTCCAGATCATTCACCACCAGACTGCCAAAGAAAGTCTCACCGTCTTTCAGCGTCGGCTCATAGATCACCACAGTGGCTCCCTTGGCCTTGATCCGCTTCATGACACCCTGGATGCTGCTCTGGCGGAAGTTATCACTGTTGGACTTCATCGTCAGCCGGTACACACCAACCGTCGCAGGCTTCTCTTTGCTCTTGCTGTACTGGTTATCTTCTTCGTATCCGTAATATCCAGCCATTTTCAGCACACGGTCGGCGATGAAGTCTTTACGAGTTCTGTTACTCTCAACGATGGCTTCGATGAGGTTCTCCGGCACATCCTCGTAGTTAGCCAAGAGCTGCTTGGTGTCTTTGGGCAGGCAGTATCCGCCGTAACCGAAGGACGGGTTATTGTAATGGGTGCCGATACGGGGATCGAGGCAGACGCCGTTGATAATCTGCTGGGTATTCAGACCCTTCATCTCGGCATAGGTATCCAGCTCGTTGAAATAGGAGACACGCAGAGCCAAATATGTATTGGCGAACAGCTTAACCGCTTCTGCTTCAGTAAATCCCATGAACAGAGTATCGATGTTCTCCTTGATTGCGCCCTCCTGCAGGAGCGCAGCAAACTCATGAGCTGCCTCAACCAGACGCTCGTCTTCCATGTCTGTGCCCACGATGATTCTGCTGGGATACAAGTTGTCATATAAAGCCTTGGACTCCCGCAGGAATTCCGGGCTGAAGATGATGTTCTTACTGCCCGTCTTTTCTCGGATGCTCTTGGTATATCCAACCGGAATGGTGGACTTGATGACCATAATCGCATTCGGGTTATACTCCATGACCAGTTTGATCACAGTCTCGACAGCGGAGGTGTCGAAAAAGTTCTTCTGGCTGTCATAATTCGTCGGAGCCGCAATCACGACAAAGTCCGCATTGCTGTAGGCGAGTTTAGCGTCCAGCGTTGCGGTCAGATCCAGCTCCTTTTCGGCCAGATACTTTTCAATATACTCATCCTGAATCGGGGACTTTCGGTTGTTTATCAACTCAACCTTCTCTGGGACAATATCTACAGCGTATACTTTATGGTGCTGAGACAGCAGTGTAGCTATTGAAAGGCCAACATAGCCGGTACCAGCAACTGCAATCGTGTAATTCTTCATCATTCTTCTCCTTGTCTGTCCCGGCAATAGCGGGAACGCTAATGTAAATCTTCTATATATCAAACTGTGGTTATCATCTAAAGATGATAGTCACATTCGCATTTGCTTATCAGTAAAAGGCCAAACCCAACACCATTACTCTCCCTGTCCAAACAGGCAGACAACAAATGTCTTGAAAATGATCTTCCAATCCACGAGGAAGCTCCGCTCCTGTACGTACTTCACATCCAAGTCCATCCATTCTTCAAAAGAGAGTTCATTCCGGTGCGGGGCTATCTGCCAATAACAGCTCAAGCCCGGTGTTACATAAAGCCGCTGCATTTCGTAGTCACCGTACTGCTCTACCTCTCGCGGCAGTGCCGGTCTTGGGCCAACAATGCTCATATCGCCCTTCAAGATGTTCCAGAGTTGAGGCAACTCATCCAGACTGGTTTTCCTAATGAATTTGCCGACCCGTGTGATTCGAGGATCATCCTTTATTTTGAACACAGGGCCATCCATCTCGTTCTGATCGAGGAGTTCATTGAGCTTTTCTTCTGCGTCTGCGCACATGGAACGAAACTTGTAAAATCTGAACAGTTTTCCATTTCGGCCAACTCTATCCTGATAGAAAATCGGTCCTGCTGAATGGTCATCTATCATGATTGCCACAGCGATCAGAAGCATGACCGGAGATAGAACAACCAAGGCAAGTGCAGAAAGAATAATGTCCTGTGTTCTTCTGCCTATCCAATACAGCCGGTGGCTGCGCAGATTTTCTTTTTTATCGATAAGCATCGGTTTATCGATGCGAACAGGCTTGCTCGTGGTTGCTTCGCAGGTAGGCATATCATGAACTCCTTATGTAATCCTCTATGTGTTTATCATCTAGCGTTGGGGGAGAATGTGGTTATCATCTGGAATGATGTTCTCATCTTGCTATGACATCCTCATCCGTTTTCCACAGCGCGGAATCGTCTAAACTGAACTTATCTGTGTTCTTATAGGGTAGACCTGTCATGATGTGTATATCATCTGCGTCAGCTCTCAAGCTCTCCATCCTCATCATTCCTCTACCCTCTCGACCATCTTTTCGGCCCAAATTCCCGCTAACCATCAAAACAATTTCATTTATTGTCGAGGTCGTTCTTTGCTGATGATTTGTTCATTTATTCCAATCATCTTCAATAATCATCTTCATTGATTTGTAAAACTTGTACATCTTCTATCTTTCTCACCCTATACCATCCCAGAAAAATGAGCTTATCATCTTCCCTCACCATCTACCCCAAACTATCCCGGAAAGATAACTTTTTTCCCCTCTCCTCATTTTCGTCCGTTACCCTACATACCGCATGAAAAATGAGGTTATCATCACCTATGAACTTCGACCAAAAATTTTCGCAGAAATATAGATTTTTAGAGGGGGTAAAAGGGTGATTTATCGGACAATAAATCGCAAAAGTCAGATGATAACTACACCGCCGTTTTACTCATGATAATTCAACTGAAAATTTAGGGTAGACATTGATACCAACCGTAATAACAACAAATCCCGCTTTTCTGTAGGCGGGTTTATCATCCATTGTTACGCTCAGATCAAGTTCTTCTCAACCAAGCGCTTTCTGATATACTCATCCCAAATCAGAAACTTACTTTTTCCCCACTTCCAATCAAGTAAAAAAACACTCATACGTCCACGCTTCATTCACCTGCTTCAGTATCAGTGTCCCCTCCATTTCATCCCAGTCTCTTCCCCTCTTTTTGAATGCGCACTGCCGCATCACGGCAGCACGCAGATTTCCACACCCGGATTAAAAAATATGTTCTGCAGTACAGCCTGCGCCGCACTGCACTTTTTGATGATGCTGCCCTCCGTTCCCCCGTCAGGCAGCATTGCTTTGATCGGAAGATGGGCGCATCATGCGCTTCTTCCGCTTTCCGGGGCAGGACTTCCTGCCCCGCTTTTGGCTTATTCAGCTTCCGCCGCTTCTGCCGCAACAGGTACTTCTACGAATGCAAGTACGCCGTGCTGGTTCAGGTCAACCACTACGTGGTCTTCTCTGATCTCAACTACGGGAACTTCCACCCATACGCCGTTTACCAGCTGATATACCTTGATGTTCTGTCCTGCAACAACTCCCTGCAGCCAGAAGTTTACACGTGCTGTGTCAAACTTTCTGATCGCTGCCTTGGTTCCTACTACTGTGAGCAGGCTGCCGTTCAGAGTCTTTGCAGAGCTGACTTCCGCCTGGCTGGGTTTCATCAGGTTGAAGGTTACGTTGCTGGGTGCGCCGTTGATGATTACATGTCCTCCCTGGCCAATGGGCATTGTCTTCCCGATTCCAGGAATGGAAACTACCGCGTTGTTGCGGTATTCACCTACCGTCATGTTCGAAGCAGCAGCTGCTGCTTCAACGACAGCATCGGCCTCACTCTGGCTGCTTTCTGCAACTACTGCTGCAGACGGGCTGTCCGCTGCCATTACGGGCACGGAAATCAGCATTGCCCCAGCCATCACAAGAGCTAATAACTTTTTCATCTCAATCTCCTCCTTTCTACCCGCCTTTTTGCGGGTTCCTGAGTGTGGTCTATATTTTCGCCCCGGCGCCTGTCTGGGCACCGCATAAGCGGAAATACCATATTCATTCCACCAGTCTGTCAATCGTCCCCGCTGCGTCATCCACAAGCGCTGCGATCACCACAAACTGGTTCTCGGAGTTTTCCCCCTTTTGTGTTGTCAGGGTGATCAGGAAATGATAAGGCGTCACCTCTTCCTCTTCCCACCCCTTCCGGATGTTCATCCCCATGACCCTGGTATCATACAGGTCATCCAAAAACTGCTGGCATCCGCTTTTATATGTAAAATCGTAGCTTCTGATCAGGCTCGTGTTTTCCCTTTCATAGGCCACAAAAATTTCATAGGTCAGCACGTTGCCGTCCAGATACAGATAGGCATATTCATGGTTTTCAAAGTAATCCGGATCTGCGAACCGGTAAAGTCCTGCAAACAGTCCGCTCTCCCCGTTCTGCGAGGTCTTTCCGTGAAGCACAGTGTTGAAGTCACACATATTGGTCAGGTTGGCAAGTTCTGTATAAATGGCACCGCTTTCATTTATGGCGCCGGAAGCGTCATGGCTTTCATAATAGTCATCCGCTTCCTCGCTCTGCAGCACAGGATAGTCGATCCCCGTATCAGGGACATAAAGCCATGCAAAAATATCCGGGTTTTCGGCCTGCAGGGCCTGAAAATCCACCTCTGCATCCTTTCCGCTTTCTCTCTCCAGTGCAGTCTGTCCTGCCAGTCTGTCCGGTGCTTCCTCCTGCCCGCCTGCAGCGTTTTTGGCTCCGGCTTCCTCCTGCTTCCCTGTACAGCCTGTAAGTACCGCTGCCGCCGTCACTGCCATGAGAAAAAACACAATCCTTCGTTTCACGCTTTTTGCCGTCTTCGTCTGTTCTGCATTTTTCTTCATCGCTTGTTCATTGTCCTTCCACTTCTTCATAGAAAATATCGAGTATCATTTCATAGAGCGCAGTTTCATCCACATAAAACTCTTCAAACCGCTCCCCCATCACTGTTTCCCCCTGCAGCATGTAAAAGCTGTCGCTGTTAAATTGATAGTCCGCAAGAACAGGGGCCAGATAGGCCACCTCATCCAGGGAAATATCTGTCACCATCTGTCTGGACAGTTCTTTATATAAATCCAGCACAATGGAGATGTTCCCCTTGGCCGCTGTTTTTGCTTTATCAATGAAGGCATTCAGGTACTGCTTCTGTCTGTCCAGGCGCCTGTCAGCAGAGGCAAACTCCCCGGTATCCCGGTATTTCACATACCAAAAGGCACTTTTCCCCATCAGGTGCACTTCTTCCCCCTCTCTCAGAGTTTCATCCACCCGTGTCAGATCCTGAAGCACCTCCACATCCACTCCCCCTACCGCATCATTGATCGTCGGGATGGCGCTCATGTTGACGGCCGCATACCCGTGGATCGGAATGTTATAAAAAAGCTTCCGCACCGCCTTTTTCTGATATTCACAGCTTTCTGCCATTCCGTTTCCAAAGCCGTGCTGTACCGCAATCTGGGCCTTTGTGGTGGTCACATACGCGCCCGTTTCATTATAAATATCAATATCCGTCATCACATTCCGGTTGATCCCGATCACCCGGATGGTTTTATCATGGGGGTTCATTACTGCCAGAAACAGAGCATCCGCCTGTCCCCCGTTTGTTCCCTCCGCAACTTCCTCCACTTCGCTGTTTTTATCGATCCCCATAAAAAGGAAGGTCATGATATCCTCATTGTAGGCATAAACGGTTCCCTCATATTTCACCCAGCCTTCCTGCCAGCTGCTTTCCTCCTCATCGGGAACCGCCTCCGTCACCAAATGCTTGGCAAGCTCCGGCACAGAGGCTTCCACCTTGCTTTTGAGGTTATTTTTTCCCAGTACCCGGATTGCCTGAAAGCCCCCGATTACCAGGACCGCCAGAAAAGCCAGCGCGCACAGGGTGCATATGGCAGTCATTCTCCTGCGCCTTTTTTTTCTTTCCAGCGCCTTTTTCGGATTCAGGATTTTTTCCTTTTCCTGATTTGCCTTCATGTCCCTTTCTTTCTTACTGGTCACTGCCTCTGTCTCCTATTCCCCGGCCACAGGGATATTTCCTGCCGCCGGATTGTCACCATTTACTTCTCCTGCAGGTTCCGATTTTTTCTCCGTCTCCCGATCAGCTTTCTGAAAAACCCTGGAAGCCTTCGCCACGTTATTAGCCGAATCCATTGCCGCATAGGTGACGATCACGTCCCCCTTGGCAGTATTGGAAATTTTTTCAATTAAAAGTGTGTCCGATACATCCCCATCCCGGTCATCTGTCGCGCTCACGCCCTCCATCAGCATGGACTCGTCCATCCCCTGCTCATAAACGATGTCATTGGCAGAAAACGAAATGACCGGTACCGTCCTGTCCTGATGCACATACAGTGCAACGCTTACCGCCAGCAAAATAACATCCGCCGCGCAGATTCCGGTTATGATTCCCTTCGAGTTCATTCCTTCACTTCCTCCACCAGCAGTTCATACTCCTCTGTTTCCCCCTGTCCGTCCTCCGGAAAGGCTGTTTTTTCCGTTTCAGGAGCTTCTTTGCTGCTCTCTGTCTTTCCCTTTTTCTTTTCCTTCTTCACCACGGTCTCCTGCAGGGTCGCATTTTCGCTTCCTTCATTCCCGTAGTATTTTCCGTAATACTTCCCGTAGTATTTTCCATAGTAGCCTTTGTTGGTCATGTTCACCTTGTTGAGCACACAGCCCAGAATCCGGCAGCCTGCTTTATCCAGCTGTTCCTTCACTCCCTGGGCGAACTTATAGCTGATGGCATTGGATTCAATGACGATCACCGCACCGTCACATTCCCTCGCAACCACCGCGCCATCGATCACGCTCCCCAAGGGCGGCGTATCGATCACCACGCTGTCATAATCCCTGCGCAGCTCCTTTACCATCTCCCGGAAGTTGTCGCTGCCTAAAAGTTCGCTGGGATTGGGCGGCACAGGGCCAGCAAATATCATATAAAAATTTTCCACGTTGGTTGCGCACACGGCTTCATCCAGCTGTGCCTGTCCGCTTAAGTAATGGGACAATCCGTACTTTTCATGGCTCGCCTTATAGCGCCCCCGCATGACCGACTTTCTCAGATCCGCATCTACCAGAATCGTCTTCTTCCCCGTCTCCGCCATGGACAGCGCCAGCTGAAAGGAGGTGCTGGTTTTTCCCTCGTTGGGCGTGCAGCTGGTCAATGCGATCACCTTCACATTTTTCCCGGAAAACTCCAGGTTCGTCCGTAGGGTCTTATAGGCTTCCTTTATCCGGAAGTCCTGTTTTTCGATTGCCCGGATCACGATATTCTGCATTCCTGTCTTCCCCCTATCTCCTTCTGGTCTTCTTTTTGCTCTTTTTCTCCCCTTCCGCCAAAGGGATCAGGGCAAGGGTTGACAGCCCAAGGTATTTTTCCACATCCTCAGATGTCTTGATTGTGTCATTCATCAGATACAGCACCACCACAACGGCAGCCACCAGAAACACTCCTGCGACTCCGCCGATCAAGGTGTTCTTCCCCACGCTGGGCCCTGCCTTTCTGGTCGGCATGTCCGCCGTCTCTGCCACGTTCACCGCCTCAATGTCCATCACGTTGGTGATGTGGATGGCGGAAGCCTCCCGGATGGCGTTGGCTATCCGCATCGCCAGCGCAGGCTCCCGGCTGCTCACCGTAATGGAAATGATGCGGGTATCGGAAGGCGTGGTCACGCTGACCTGTTCCTTTAGCTGTTCATAGGTCATCTCAAGCCCCAGCTGCTGGATCACCTCTTCCAAAACCGCACGGCTCTGGATCAGTTCCGCATAGTCCTTGGTCAGCTGGGTTCCCATCTGCAGATCCGAATAGGTCACATTTGCATTGTCCTGCTTATTTAAAATGTATATCTTCGTGGTGGACTCGTAGGTGGGCGACATCACAAAACGGCTCACCAGAAATACGGTCAGGGCCGTAAACAGCCCCACCGCGATCATCATCGGTATTTTTTCCACAAGCACCATCAGCACTTCCGCGAGGTCGATTTCAATCTCGTCATTCTGCTGGCTGTATTGGTTTTCCATCCGTATTTCTCTCCTGTCTTCTGTCTTTTTCCTTATGCCGGGCGGCATGCCTGTCCTTCCCGCCTGTTTCATTCTGTCAGCGTTTCTTATGCAGACATCCTTCTGCCCATCCGCCGCCTGTACTGCCGCAGGCTCCTAAATCTCCTCATCCCGCAAAACCATCCGGGCATTCTGATAAAGCAGCCGTTCCGCATAATCACTTCCGCACTTCTTTTCCAGCATCCGCGCACAGCGCGCCATCTGCACTGCCCTGCTCCCCTCCGCCCGGTGGGCATCCGTCCCAACGAAATGTGCCATTTTCCCTTTCACGATCTTCCAGGCCGTCCGCTTCATCAAAAAGCCGTGGTTCCCCGTCAGGCTCCCTGCATTGACCTGGTAATAGCAGCCCATCTCCAAAAGCTCCTCAAGATGCTCCCTGCTTTCGCATACCTGACTGTAGCGCTCCACATGGGCTGCCACCGGCAGGTATCCTGCCGCCAGCAGGCTGTATAATCCGTCACGGATGTAGCTGTACTGCTCCTGGGGAAAGAATTCCACCAGCACATACCTGGAACCCGCCAGGGTGCAGAGCCGCCCTTCTAAAAGTTCCTCCGCCAGGCCCTGGCGGAAAAACAGCTCCCCGCCCGGGTAAAGCTTTATGTCAAGCCCTTCCCCATCGGCCTTTTCCTGCAGGGCTTCCATCCTTCTGTGCAGGCCTTCTATGGAAACGCAGTGCTGCTGGGGCTTCTGGTGGGGCGTCAGGATGATCCTGCCGATCCCTTCCTTAGCTGCCGTCCGCAGCATCGCAAGGCTTTCCTCCATGTCCCGCGCCCCGTCGTCCACGCCCGCAAGGACATGGCAGTGGATGTCAATAAAGCGGTTTTTTTCTTTCATCACTGCTTTGCGGCCCCCAGCCCTTCCATGAACAGAAGCAGCATCTGCACGCAGCAGTCCTGGGCCTGTTCCGGGAGGTTTTCAAGGTTCTTAAGCAGCACATCTTCCTTTTTCAGTCCCTGCTTTCCTTCCTTTTCCCCGTATATCAGCCCGTCCATGGTAAATCCCATCAGCCGGGTGAGTCCGATCAGCGTTTCAATGCTCATGCCGCAGTAGCCCCGCTCAATGTCGCCATAATACTTTTCCCCCAGGCCGATTTTGCCCGCCACATACTCTCTGGTCCATCCCAGCTGCCTGCGGCGCTCCTTCAGCCGGCTTCCCACCGCCCGTCTGTTATAAGTATCCTTCTGTTTCATGTATTTTTCCTCCGGATAGCCTGCCGCGTCCCGTGAACGGCACCTTTTTTCCTTCTTTCTTTCGTGGAATAACATCATCTGCGAGAAAGTGCCAAAAACCGCGCAAATACGGGCTCTTCGGGACTGCAGGGGTGAATTTGACGGGAATTTTGACGGCTTAAAAAAACGGGGATATTTTTGAAAAACCCTGTATCCATGCGGCATACAGGGCTTTTTTTGACGGCTTATCTGACGGCTTATTTTTTTGAAAATGAATTTTCAAACAGGATTCAGTATCATTTTGCATAAAAAAACGGGAAAATTTGATAAAATTGGGTGAATATGACGGGTTGAAAAATGAGGTTTTTATCGTTATAATAGACAAAGACATAAGAAAAAGGCCGAAAGTCCTTTTCGTGAAAGATGTTATTTCACGAAAGGTTTCGACCTTTTTTTTGTATGGATTCCCCTGCAAATCCCCTTTTATATGGAAACAAGCAGTTTTATAGGGAAACAAACAGTTTTCCCCTTGAAAAATCCGTGATTTTCTGTAAAATAGGAAAAGATACAATATTCGCGAATTATGAATGTTTTTGAGAATTACGGGAGCACGCAGTGCAGAGCAATTCGCTATCAAAGGGGCAAAATACCATTTGACCCCAACACCATTTTTTATAAGAAAGGAAACGAAATATGATCAGTGCAAACAACGTGACGTTGCGCCTGGGCAAGAAGGCGCTGTTTGAAGACGTGAATATCAAATTTACGGAAGGCAACTGTTACGGTCTCATCGGTGCCAATGGCGCGGGCAAATCCACCTTTTTAAAAATTTTGTCCGGCCAGCTGGATACCACCAACGGGGACATTGTCATCACACCCGGCCAGCGTCTTTCCGTGCTGGAGCAGGATCATTTCAAATATGACGACTATCCGGTCATGGACGTGGTCATTCAGGGAAATGCCCGCCTTTATGAGATCATGAAGGAGAAGGATGCCATCTACGCAAAGGAAGACTTCACCGATGAAGACGGCATCCGCGCGTCCGAGCTGGAAGCGGAATTTGCGGAGATGGACGGCTGGAATGCGGAATCTGACGCTGCCACTCTGTTAAACGGACTGGGGATCGACACCGACCTGCACTACAGCCTGATGAAGGATTTAAACGGTAATGAAAAGGTCAAGGTATTGCTGGCAAGAGCGCTTTTCGGCAATCCGGACATCCTGCTTTTAGATGAGCCTACCAACCATCTGGATCTGGATGCCATCGCATGGCTGGAGGAGTTTCTCATCAACTTTGAAAACACAGTCATCGTGGTCTCCCACGACCGTTATTTCTTAAATAAGGTATGTACCCATACCGCCGACATCGACTACGGCAAAATCACGCTGTATGCCGGCAACTATGATTTCTGGTATGAGTCCAGCCAGCTTCTGATCCGCCAGATGAAGGAAGCAAACCGCAAGAAGGAAGAAAAGATCAAGGAACTGCAGGAATTCATTTCCCGTTTCTCCGCCAATGCTTCCAAATCCAAACAGGCGACATCCAGAAAGCGTGCCCTGGAAAAAATTCAGCTGGATGAGATCAAGCCCTCCAGCAGAAAATATCCCTATATTGATTTTCGGCCCGACCGCGAGATCGGCAATGAAGTGCTCACCGTCAACGGCATCAGCAAGACCGTCAACGGCGTGAAGGTTCTGGATAACATCTCCTTCATCGTGGGACACAATGACAAGATTGCATTCGTCGGCGGCAACGAACTGGCCAAGACCACGCTGTTTCAGATTCTGGTCGGCGAAATGGAGCCCGATGAAGGCAGCTACAAATGGGGTGTCACCACCTCCCAGGCTTACTTCCCCAAGGATCCCACCGACGAGTTTGACAACGACTACACCATCGCGGACTGGCTCACCGGCTACTCTCCTGTCAAGGATGCCACCTACGTGCGCGGCTTCCTGGGGCGCATGCTTTTTGCGGGCGAAGACGGCGTAAAAAAGGTGAAGGTGCTCTCTGGCGGTGAAAAGGTGCGCTGCCTGCTTTCCAAGATGATGATTTCCGGCGCTAACTGCTTGATTCTGGATGAGCCCACCAACCATCTGGATATGGAATCCATCACAGCATTGAACAACGGCCTGATCAAATTCCCGGGCGTTGCGCTGTT
>Ga0129308_1002118_pt1 | contig 17876 bp, 10 predicted proteins | sample L827metagenome_FD_94440 | JGI IMG/M metagenome (GOLD analysis project Ga0129308, IMG submission 94440) | Ring-tailed lemur group fecal microbial communities from Wisconsin, USA - L827 metagenome | ecosystem: Host-associated > Mammals > Digestive system > Large intestine > Fecal | place: USA... | reverse complement strand
TAAAAAGGTGGAGGAGCAGCGGGGCGAGCGCCCCAAAGGAGTGGCGAGCAATGAGATGTGTACATTTTTGATCATCAACATTTCCTCCCTCCAGCTGATCCCCATCAACATGATCGCCTACCGCAGCCAGTACGGGAGCGTGAATCCCACGGCGATCGTAGGCCCGGGGATCGTGGCGACAGCAGTGAGTACGGCGGTAGCGATTGTGTTCTGCAAAGTGATGGACAGGAAGCGGAGGGTGTGAGGCTCTCCGCTTTTATAGATGAATTTCCGAAAATCGGTGGGGAAGATTTGGAAAGAGAAAGCATATACTTTTCATTTTATCATGATTATGAATTGACATCGGAAATGAATGGTGATATATTTATCACATACCTGCAGATGGAGGAAGATATGTCAACTTTATTTACAAGAATGAAAGCATACAGGGAAAGATTATCTATGAGCCAGAATGAACTGGCTGAAAGGGTAGGAGTAAGGCGTGAAACAATTGTCCGCTTAGAAAAGGGACAGTATAATCCATCTTTAAAGCTGGCGATGGATATTTCAAAGGTGTTTCAGACAACGGTAGAGGATATGTTTATTTTTACAGAAGAAAGCGGAGATATTTCTGCTACGGTTATGAGTATGGAATCGGATAAAGCAAAGGAGGATGCCTGTGCAGGAGAATAGAGGGGAAATTATCATTTACCAAACAGAAGACGGGTTGACGAATATAGAAGTTAAAATGGAGGATGAGACTGTTTGGCTGACACAGCAGCAGTTGGTTGATTTATACAAAACCAGTAAATCCAACATTAGCGAACATATTAAGCATATATTTGAAGAAGGTGAATTGGATAAGGATTCAGTTGTTCGGAATTTCCGAACAACTGCTTTGGACGGAAAAAATTACAATATTACTTACTACAATTTAGATATGATAATCTCTCTCGGATACCGCGTAAAATCATCAATCGCGACCAGATTCCGCCGCTGGGCAACGGAGCGTTTAAAGGAATACATGATTAAGGGATTCACTATGGATGACGAACGCCTGAAAGGGAATGGCGGCGGAAATTATTGGAAAGAACTTCTCGATCGGATCAGGGATATTCGTTCATCTGAGAAGGTGTTATACCGGCAGGTGCTTGATTTGTATGCCACCAGTGTTGATTATGATCCTCACAGCGATGAATCTGTCAGATTTTTTAAGATCGTGCAGAATAAACTGGTTACTTTGATCTGGCAGAAATTAATGCGATCGAACATAGACCAATGTATATGGAGGATTATGTAAAGCATTGAAGTGATTTCTTTATGTATTGAGGTGTATTATATAATGACAGATGAGAGAATATTAGATTTGATCAAATATGGTGAAAGGCTCACTCTTGAGTGTAAAAAAGCCGAAGGGGGCATACCAAATGCTCTTTGGGAAACATATTCTTCGTTTGCGAATACCAATGGTGGAGTAATTTTGCTTGGTGTAGAAGAAAATTTGAAAGAGCGTGATGTAACAAAAAGATTTACTTTTCACAATTTAAATAATCCACAGAAAATGTTAAAAGATTTTTGGGATACTATAAATAGTAAAAAGGTTAGTACAAATCTTTTGCTTGATGATAACGTGAAAATTTGTCAAGTAAAAGGGTGCAATATAATATGTATAGAGGTTCCGCAGGCTGATTATCGATATCGTCCGGTATATTTAAATGAAAATCCATTAAAAGGAAGCTATAAAAGAAATCATGAGGGAGATTACCATTGTACGGAAGAAGAAGTAAAAGCAATGTTGAGGGATGCTTCAGATTTTGGAATTGATGGTTCTTTATTGGAAGGCTTCACGATGGATGATGTAGATATGAATACTTTAAAAGCATACAGAATTGAATATGAGATGCATAATCCGGAGCATGTATGGAATGGAATAGATGATGAAGAGTTTTTAAGAAATTTGGGAGGATATACAATTGATCGTATAACAAAGCAGAAAGGGCTTACAGTAGCTGGTTTATTAATGTTTGGAAAAGGTTTATCAATCAGGGAAAGATTTGATAATATTCGAATGGATTATATTGATCAGACAAATTTAGTAGGGGAGAGTAGATGGAGTGACCGGCTGACATATGACGGAAGTTGGGAAAATAATCTTTATAATTTTGTGAAAAGGGTATTACCTAAATTGGTTAGTGATATAAAAAGACCTTTCCGGCTGGAAGGAATGGTCCGGGTGGATGATACGGCAGTTCACAAGGCTATACGGGAAGCAATGATTAATATGGTTATTCATGCAGATTATTATAGTACCGGAATTTTGAAAGTGGTAAAGCAAGAAAATGGATTTTTCTTTTCAAATCCAGGAAATTTAAAGTTACCAGTGCAGGCAATATACGAAGGAGGGCATTCTGTTGCAAGAAATCCCAAAATTCAGAATATGTTTCGAATGATTGGCCTTGGCGACAATATTGGTTCGGGTTTTCCAACTATATTGCAAGCATGGGGAGAAGAAAAATGGAGACAGCCGGATCTGCATGATGATCAGGAATTGCATCAAGTGGAATTACAATTGTGGATGGTTTCATTAATGCCAGTAGAATGCACGGAGTTTTTGACTAAAAAATTTGGCGTCAACTATCAGCACTTAATTTCAAAAGAGCAGATTATACTGGCAACAGCATATCTTGAGGGAAAAGTATCGAATAGCCGTTTACAATCAGTTTTGGGAGAGCATTCTACGGAAATAGGAAGGTATTTGTACCACCTGGTTGAAAATCAAATGCTTATTTCTGAAAGAAGGGGGCGTTGGACTACCTATCATATTAACTATGAGTATATAATCCAACCAGAACAGATGACAATTCAAGATGTGAATACGCCGGAAATAATATTAAATGAAACAGATCAGAAAATCTATGATTTTGTTAAAACAAATGGCATGATTACTTCAAAACAAGTAGTTGATATTACCAGTATTTCAACCTTACAGGGTGCGTCTGTTGCCTTGAACAGGATGATAAAACGAGGTATACTTACAAAGCAAAGAAAAGGAAGACATATTTACTATACAATTCCGGGTTGATTGTTCAAGTTGAAATATCGATTATTCAAGTTGAAGTATTGAATAATATGTGGAAGAATTAAGATGCCAGCTCATCCCGGTAAACGTCCGGACTAAATAAAACTTCTGAACCAGCAAGCTTTATTTAGTCCCTTTTTCATGCAAATCAGATTCCTCCCCAAACCACAATATTTGCACTTTTGACCAGTAGAATCTTGAAAATGAAACATGTTATAATTCTAAAATAAGGCGATCCATCGATTTCGGCGGTTATTTTTCAGGTCAGGGGGTGATAGGGCTTTGGAGAGACAATACGTACCACCGGAAACCGCATATCACAAATTACGTTCGGCCCGGAATCTGGAGCGGAACGTTTATTTATATGGGGCGACCGGATATGGGAAGACGACGCTGCTGAAGCAGTATCTGGATTTTCGGAGCTATCATTACTGGGATTGCAGGAATGTGGAGTGGGGACAGGAGCAGCCCGGACCGCCGGCCAGGAGGCAGAAGGACGCATCCGTCTGCATTGTGATTGACAATATTCAACTGGTCCGGAGCAGGGAGCAGAAAGAAAAGATTCTGGCCCTGATGAACCGCAGGGACGTATGGCTGATCCTGGCAGGCAGGAGCAGAATCCCCTTGTGGCTGAAGCCGGAGGAGGTGGCCGGGAGGCTTATCGTCATTGCGGAACAGGATTTCCGTTTGACGGGCAGGGAAGTGCTTAAGATCGCAGAGCAGCATGAGGTCAGGCTGAATGAGGAGGAAGCCCGGTGGATCAGTGATGTGACAGAAGGAAATGCGTATGCAATCGCCCTGTACATAACAGAGATGAGGCAGCATGGATTTCCGTTGGACAATTCGCTGGTAGAGCATATTACCAGAGAGTTCGTCGGGTATCTGGAAGAAAATGTAATCAGCCTGTGGGATGCGGATATTCAGGATTTTATGATTCAGGTCAGCGTCGTGGAGAAGTTCAATGAAGAGCTGGCGGAATATATTACCGGAGAAGATAAGATCGCACAGTTGATTGACAGAATGGTGTATGCAGGCAATTTCCTGATAGAAGAGGACGGCATGTACCGGTTCCGCGCCATTCTCCGTCAGGCGCTGATGAGCCGGGGCTATAAGAAGTTCGGCAAGGCGATGATGAATCAGTTTCTGTGCAATGCCGGACGCTATTATGAACATAGAGAAGATATCATGTCCGCCCTGCAAATGTATGAGATGACAGGGGAGAGCGGGAATATCCGTTCCCTTCTGATCCGGAACGGGCGTAGGAATCCGGCCGCGGGCTATTATTATGAGCTCCGCAAATATTACTTATTATTGCCGGAGGAGATCGTGGAGGAGAGCGCGGTCCTGATGTCCGCCCTCAGTATGCTCTATTCCATATTGATGAACGAAGAGAAGTCCGAGTACTGGTACTCCCGGCTCCGGACTTATGCGGAACGGGAGCAGGGCGGCACGAAAAGAGAAGCATTGGGCAGGCTCGCCTACCTGGATATTGCGCTGCCGCATCGTGGGAGCGTGGGAATCATCGGAGTCATGAAAAACATCCCGAAGCTGCTGGGGAGCGGGATTGATATGCTGCCGGAAATGTCGGTGACGAATAATCAGCCCTCTACGATGAACGGCGGCAAGGACTTTTGTGAGTGGAGCAAGGAGGATGTTTTCCTGGCAAACAGCATCGGGAAGCTCGTGGAAAAATTACTCGGGAGGGGGTATGCCAAAGGTTTTGTCGATGCTGCATTGGGAGAGAGCTTTTATGAAAAAGGGGTGGATAATTATCAGGTATTGATGCATCTGACAAAGGCGCAGATCGACAGTCAGGAGGACGGGAAGATCGAGATTGCTTTTGCAGCCATCGGGCTGCAGGTAAGGCTCAGTATCGTTCTGGGCGATCTGAATCATGCGAAGAGCCTGCTGTCCGGCTTTGAGGAACGGATCAGGCTCAACCGCGCCCAGCAGCTCGTTCCGAATTTCGAAGCGCTCAAATGCAGGGTGGCGCTGTATTCGGGAGAGCATGAGCAGGCGGAGAAGTGGATCCGGGAGAGGGCTCCCGATGAGCTGAAGGAATTCTGCACACTGGAGCGGTACAGGTATCTGACGAAATTACGGTACTATATCATTTGCGCGGATTATACAAGGGCAGTTTCGCTGATCGGTCTGCTCCGCGTGTATGCCGCAAAAAGCAAACGCACCTATATCCTGATGGAGCTTGACCTGCTGGAAAGCGTCGTCCGCTACAGGCAGAAGCAGAGCTGGAAAGAGCTGTTTGGGAAGGCGCTTCTTAAGATATCGGAATATCGGTTCGTCCGGCTGATCTCGGAAGAGGGCGCGCTGGTCTGTCCGCTGCTAAAGGAGATCGAAAAAAATCCGGATGACTATCCGGACATCCCGAAGAAATGGTTCGGCCAGGTAGTCAGGGAAGCGGGCTTCGTGGCGGCGCATTACCCTGCATACGGGGGAATCCGGCAGATCAGTCCGATCGATTTCAAGCCGGCGGAGCTGCAGGTCCTGCGGATGCAGGCGGACGGGAAGACACAGAAGGAGATCGCGGACGCACTGGACGTGACGCTCCGCACGGTGAAATATTATGCGGCGGAGAATTACCGGAAGCTCGGCGCAGCCGGGAAGACGGATGCGGTACAGAAGGCGAGAAGCTTAAATCTTATATAATCAATCATTTGGAGGAGTTAAGAGGGAAATGAAAAGACGCAATTTGCAAACGAATAAAACGAACGGCCTTCGGCGGCGGGGCCTGAGCCTGCTGCTGGCGGCATCGCTGGTGCTGTCCGGGACGCTGCCTGCTCTGGCGGCGGAGGACGGGAGCCGGGAGCTCATCGTGGAGGCGGATTCCGGGATTGCGGAGACGGCCCCTGACGGCATGGAGACAATTCCAGCCGGTCCTGAGAACGCGGCTGTCCCGGAATCAACTGATCCCGGAAATACAGTTGTCCCGGAGGCAGTGAGCTGCGGGGACGCAGAGATCATCCCGGAGGGCGCATCGGAAATGACAGGGCCTGATACGGCGGCGGGGACGCCGGAAGGGATGGAGTCCGGCACGGCAGCAGGTACGCCGGAAATGACAGGGCCTGATACGGCGGCGGGGACGCCGGAAATGATGGAACCTGACGCGGCGGCGGGTACGCCCGGGACGGCGGAGAGTGCTCCGGGGACGGGCGCGCCGGAGGATATTCTTCTCGGGATCGAGGAGATCACTCCGACCGCTATGACGCTGCGGGATCTGGTGCAGAATCTGATCGATGAGCTGCCGGATACCGTGACGGAGGAAAATGCAGAGGAAGTCAGGGGGAAGCTGAGCGCTATCGACCAGGCGAGGGCGGAGCTGACGGAGGAAGAGTCGGAGACTCTGGATATCACGAAATACATCAGCGCGGTCAACGCAGTTCTGGAGCTGGAGGGCATGGCCGGGGCCGGTCAGGCGGAGCTGCTGGCGGATGGGACGACATATGATATTTCCGCGGGCAGCGTCATCATCAGTGCAGACGGCGACTACACCATCACCGGCAGCGCTGCGGTTGTGGCCAATACCATCACGGTGAAAAGCGGCGTCAGCGCGAATATCACTCTGAGTAATGTGAATATCGACGTGAGCGGCACGGAGAAGGCGGCGGCGTTTAAGATCGAGGATAACAGTGCGGGGAATGTCACGGTCATCCTGGAGGGCGAGAACACCCTGAAAAGCGGCAAATACTGTGCTGGTCTGCAAAAGAGCGGCATGAGCGGTTCTCTGACCATACAGGGCAGCGGCAGTCTCACTGCCACCGGCGGCGACGCAGGCGCAGGGATCGGCGGCGGCGATTTAGGTGCAGGCAGCGGCATCACCATCCGGAGCGGCAATGTGACTGCCGTCGGAGGCAGCGGCGGCGCTGGTATCGGTGGAGGAAAGGATGGGATTGGCGACGCCATTACCATCACCGGCGGCACAGTCGTCGCTAACGGAGGTAAGAACAGCGCTGGTATCGGCGGCGGTTATTCGAATAAAAGCAGTGTCGACGGCAGCAACATCACGATCAGCGGCGGCCATGTGACTGCCAGAGGCAATAGCGGAGGCGCAGGGATCGGCGGCGGCCCTGACGGCAGCGGCAGCCATATCACAATCAGCGGCGGCACGGTAGAGGCCAGCACTGACGGCAGCGGCGCCGGTATCGGCGGCGGCGGTGGCAGCGGCGGTGACGGCATCAACATCACCATCGAGGGCGGTACGGTGAAAGCGACTGGCGGCAGCGGTGCTGGTATCGGCGGCGGCTACTCTGGAGACGGTCTCAATATCCTGATCAGCGGCGGTACAGTGGATGCCAGAACCGACGGCAGTTCCAGTGCGGGCATCGGCGGCGGTGATGGTGGCAGCGGCACGGTCATCATCAGCGGCGGCATCGTCACCGCAAAGGGCGGCTATTATGGCAGCACCGCAGATATCGGCAATGGTGATGCCGGTACTGGCGGCTCTTTCTCCACCGGGGATAACGGCAGCGCAGTTATCATCGCCGGAAGCATCAGCGATATGAGCGGTACCGGTAACTGGAGCGGTCTGTTCTTCCTGGAAGATGGGAAGGAGGGCCAGGTCTACGGCAGCCCCGTCCTGACGGCAGACATTGCGCTCCCGGCGGATGCGGCGCTGATCATTCCGGCGGGTACGACGCTGACAGTCAGCGGGGGCGCAACGCTGAACGTTCCGGGAACCGTGCAAGGGGACGGGACGCTGGCGGCCGCCGGCAGCATCACAGGTAATGTCGATTTGAGCTTTGGCAGTCTCCAGGTCAGCGGCAAACTGGGCGGGGCCTCCTATGATGCAGTGAATAAGAAGCTTATCGTCGGGGACGGAACTAAGGTCACCATCTGCATGAAGGACGGTGCGGCCGTTCCCGGTACTGACTGCATCGAGGTTGGGGCCGGGACTCAGGCTGATATTACGCTTTCCGGGGTGAATATTGATTTGGGCAGTTCGGACAGTGCTGCGTTCCGGGTTTTGGAGGGCGGCAGCGCCACGGTCACCCTGGAGGGCGAGAACACCCTGAAAGGCGGATTCAGATGCGCTGGTATGCAGGTGGACGGCCCTTCTGCGTCCCTGACTATTCAGGGGAACGGCAGCCTCGCCGTTACCGGCGGCGGTGAGTCTGCAGGGATCGGCGGCGGTTATTGCTATAGTAATGGTTACGGAAATATCACGATCCTCGGCGGCACAATCAATGCCGTCGGTGGCAGCGGCGGAGCAGGGATCGGCGGCGCCAGCAATAAAGGCGAATCAGGTACGATTACGATTCAGGACGGCAACATCACCGCTGCGGGCGATAGCGGCAGCGGCGGAGCAGGGATCGGCAGCGGTGCGCACGGCTCCGCCAGTACCATTATCATCAACGGCGGTACGGTCACTGCGACCGGCGGCTACAGCAGCGCGGGGATCGGCGCCGGCTGGGGTACCGAAAACGACAGGATCACCATTACCGGAGGTACCGTCACCGCGACCGGCGGCAGTCAGGGCGCTGGCATCGGCGACGGCTCCGGCGGTACAACCAGCAGCGTCACCATCACGGGCGGCATGGTCACTGCCATCGGAGACGGCAGCAGCGACAGCCCCGGTGCGGGCATCGGCAACGGCGGCTACTATATGGCAGGCGGACTTACCGGCCACGGCGCCTTCTCGACAGGAGACAGCGGCAGCGCAATCATCGTTGCCAGCAGCATCAGCGACCAGACCGGCAAGGAAAGCGGAAACTGGAGTGGCATTATTTTTGAAGGCGAAAGCGGCCAGGTCTATGGCAATATGACGCTGCCCCAGAGCTTTGTCATTCCGGAGGACAAAACCCTGACCATCCCGGCAGGCGCGTCCCTGACGGTTCTTGGCGGCATGACGCTTACCAACAACGGCACGCTGACTATCGGCCGCGGCGGCAGTCTGGCCGAGGACAGCGCCATCGACGGTTCCGGCGCATTTTTGACGGAGAATCTGACGGAGGACATGATCACGGTATCGACCGTTCCGGCCTACGACGGTACCGACCTGTCGGCGAGGATTCAGGAGCAGGTCGTGCTGGAGAAGTCCACCATCTGCGGACGGGAGTTCCAGGTCTCAGGCTGGGAGCCGAGCGTCGCGAAGAGCGCTGATTCTGAGGCAGACTATCATGTTACCTGTACCCATACGGATGGTTCGACGCTCGCAAAAATCGTTACTGTTGCGCAGTCCGGCACAAGACTCACTGCGCAGTTCGCGGACAACAAGAGGGACTACGCCTACGCGGATACCATCACCATTACCGCCAAGGTCAGTCCTACGGGACAGGTGACGCGCGCGGCTGCGGCGAACGCCCGCCTGCAGGGACTGACTGCGCCTGCACCTGGACAGATGGCTGTGTACGACGCGAACGGCAGTCAGATAAGCGAACCTGCTAGCCCGGATGCACAGGGCAAGTGTACCTTCACCATCCCTGCCGGTACCCTTGGGGCCGGGGAACATACCCTCACCGTCAGGTTCACGGAATCCGCTGTCCTGGCCGGGGCGGAGATCGTACTTGACGCCATTCAAGTGGCCGGGTGTCCGCACTCTGATTTTACGGAGGCAGGTGTATGCAAGGTGTGCGGCATTGAGGCCACGGCGACGGTCACAGTGGACGGTGCGCCCACGTACTACATTGACTTCATGAGCGCCTGGGAGGCGGCAAAGGGAACCGGGGATAAGGCTGCCACGATCACCATACTGAAGGACGTTTCCGTACCTGGTGTCTTAGAGGCAGATACAGGTGACAATATTATTTTGAAAGCGTCGGGCGAAGGAATAACGCTGACGCGTAGTGCGGCGTTGTTTGCGGTTATGGGAGACGCAGCGATTACTTTTGAAAGCGGCAGTTACAAAGCAGGCGGCACTTGTATCGATGTAGACGGCGGCAATGTTAATATGAAAGGAGGGACGTTTACTACTACTGAAAACGGGGCGAGTGCTCTTCGGGTGTGTGGTGGAACAGTCACGTTTTCAGGAGGGGAGTTTATCTCCGATGCGGGCGTAAGCGGGAATGCCATTACTATAGATTACCCTGGTCTGACCGTGGGCAGTTTCCTTGCAGACGGGTACGTTTATCATACATCTGACGGCTGGTTTTCGGTCGATGACCTGAACGGAACAACGACTCCCAGCCGGGTGGAGGTGCTGCCTGCTCCGGTGAAGATCACGAAGCAGCCCGAGAGTCCGGACCCAGTGGAGTACGGTTACACAGAGAGTCCCCGGATCTCCATTGAGGCGGAGTCCGTTAACGGAGGGCAGGTCTCTTACCAGTGGTACGAGGTGAACGAGAAGACGGCAGAGAAGAGCCTTGTCTCGACCGGAGTTGACTATGCGCCTGCAGCCCTGGAGGTTGGCAGTTATTCGTGTTACTGCGCCGTCACCTGCGATGGCTACACCGTGAACAGCAATACTGTCACCATCACCGTAACGCCCTGCCCGCATCCGGACTACGTGATCGGGGATGGGTATGGCAGCAGCGCGGAATGTACCCAGTGCGGAACGTCGTTAGAGGCCGCCGCGGGACCGGCGGACGGCACGCCTAAGCTCTATGAGTCCGTCCGTGATGCGTGGGATGCCGCGCGTGCCATAGAGGGAACGTCGCGGGTGGAGTTCCTTTCCTCCCGGTGTGATGCGGACACAAGCGAAGGCAAGTTTCTCAAAGTGCGTGACGGCCAGACAATTCAGATAGTGGCGGGCTTTGAAAGCGCCTGCATCATGGGCAGGATCATAGTGGACGAGGGAGGCGTCCTGGAGCTGGGATGCCCTATTGTAGGGCTTGACGCTGCATATCCCGTCGCCGAGATCAATGGCGAACTGCGTGTAGATGGGACGGATGGTAAGCAGCCGGTTGGACTGCAGAATGCTTATAACGGTACGTGCGCACTCAAAATCGGTGAGAAGGGCGTCGTGACACTGCAGGACTGCTTTGTGGAAGGCATTCAAATCGATGAGAGCAATACTCAGATGGGCAGCGTTGCGTCTATGCTGGGAGCAGGCTGTGCCGGTATGAAGTTTGATGAAGAAAGTAACCCTGTCTGGCTTAGCGCGGAGGATCTGGCCGGAAAGAGCTATGAGGGCCAGTTGGTCGTGTACCATCTCCCGGTGAAGATCACCGGGCAGCCCGCAAGTCCGGAACCGCTGGAAGCAGGATATGCGGAAGCGCCCCGGCTGACGGTTGCGACAGAGACGACGGATCTGCTCCTTCTTCCGGTGGAGGATTACCCCACTGTCTGGCAGTGGTATCAGGTCTCCCCGACGGAGGGCGGGAATGATATTCTCATCCAGGAGGAAGGAAGCGGCTGCGACACCGGTACCTACACTGTTCCCACCGGCCTGGAAGCGGGCGAGTACCAATATTACTGCGCCGTCTCGCGCGCCGGGTATACCGTGAAGAGTGAGATTGTTACCGTCGCGGTCAGGCGGTCCTTCACCATCGGAGTAACCTCCCGGCTGGACGGCACAGAGGGTACGGTTGCCCATGTTTCCGGCGGCGGCAAGGTTTTTGAAGGTGAGCAGACTACCGTTACCGCGACTGCTGTGGAAGGCTGCACGTTCAACGGCTGGTATAATGGAGATGCGTGTGTTTCCACGAGTCTGAGCTATACGTTCACTCCTGCGGAGAGCATGACGCTCACTGCGGTCTACACCTCCAACGCTAAGGCCACAGTGACTGTGAAGGGCTTGAATAGTGCCAGATTTACCGTTGGCAGCTCCACTACACCGCAATCCGCTTGTACGGAAGAAAATGTTGCTATAGGTTCCAGGCTGACGATCACCGCCGTGGAGCCGGATAAGGTCAGCGCATGGCTCAACGGCAGCCAGAAGGTCATCGGTACGGGTGCTTCCATAGAGATCACCGTTACCGGCGATATGACCATCGAACTCATGTACAAGGCGGCTGACGAAAATCAGGCTATGGTGGAATATGTCAGCGATTATGGACAGCTCCTGAGCTTTAAGTCCTACAAAGCAGACGAGACGATCACTCCGCCGGCAGCTCCATCCAGGCTGGGCTATACCTTTACGGGCTGGAATCTCTCTATGGCGGACATTCAGGCAAAGATCGCTGCCGGAGAGCGGCACATTACCGTTAAGCCTCTCTATAAGGCGACGAACCAGAGCTTCACCGTCACCGTGAAATACCCGGACGGCAGGCTGGCAGACGATATCTACACCGGCACAGAGGGCAGCGGCCTCACCGTTACGGCAAAGGACATCGAAGGAAAGACATTTGCTAACTGGACAGACGAAAGCGGCAGGATCCTGAGCTACGGGCAGAGCTACTTCGTGCAGGTGACGTCCGATGTGACACTGACGGCAAACTACGCGGACAGCGCCGTAGAAGCGAAGCCGGTTATTGCCATGACCGCTATGTATGCGTCAGTGGTTGACGGCAGCAACAAAGTTTCCTTCGCAGCTACCAGAAGCGTTCCCGAGGAGTATACGGTGCTGGAGCAGGGGATTCTGTATGGCATAGATTCAGCACTGGCCGGGGAAAGCGCAATGGTTCTGGGCGGAACGAGTGTGAAAAAGGCCCAGTCCAGCAACCTGAATAACAACGGTATTCAAACGGTGAATGTCTCCGTCGGCACAAACACCGGCACAACCATATATGCAAGAGGTTACATGATCATAAGAAATAACCTGACCAACAATCTGGAGACTATTTATTCGGATATTGCATCCGGCAGCTTTAGCGGGCTGTCCAAATAAACAGTAGGACAGGGAATGTTTTAATGGGCTGCCCGGATAAGCAGCAAAATAGGGAATGTTTTAATGGGCTGCCCAAATAAATAGCAGAATAAGTAATGTTTTAGCGGGGTGTCTGGATAAGTAGTAAGACAGGTAATGCTTTAGTGGGCTGTCCCAATAAGCAGAATTGGTTGTAAGGATTATTAACTATATATATTTGTGGCAGGAAAGGAGGAACATACCAATGGAGAAGGAACTGTACACGGCTCCTGAGATGGAGATTGTTAAGTTTGATTCGGAAGACGTCATTACCACCAGCGGTGGCATTGACGAGATCGAAGTCCCAGATCCGTTTGGATGAAACAGACAAATGTCCGCAGGCGGCTCCGGCTGTCTGCGGGCATTGCCTGCTTTGGAATGTGGAGCGCACGCCGCTCCCTGTTCCAAAACAGGCATACTAAAACACAATCACAAGGGGAGGAATCCACAATGAAGAAGCGAATCGCGATTTTGATTGCCTGCATTCTGATACTGGCAGCGGGCCTTACCGTCTCCGCCGCAGAATATACAGAAGGTTTTCTGAATTATACCATTTCAGATGAGTCTATTACGATTACCGGCTATTTCGGGGAAGAAACAACCGTCACCATTCCCGCCATGATAGCCGGAATCCCTGTCAATACTATCGCCTCGGGCGCCTTCACCGGCAGCGGTATCCAGGAACTGAACCTGCCGGACACGATCACCGCCATCCAGAGCGGAGCCGTAGACGCCGGAACCACAGTGAACTACAATACGAACCTGCCCCCCGCCACCCCGGCTCCCCCCGAGTCAACCCAGCCCGGCCAGAGCAGCTCCACCCAGTTCGGTCAGAGTAGCTCTAATTCGAACCAGTCCGGCGAGAGCAGCTCCACCCAGCCCGGTCAGAGCAGCTCCAATTCGGATCAGTCCGGCCAGAGCAGCTCCACATCGAATCAGTCTGGCCAGAGCAGCTCCAAATGGAACCAGCCCGGCCAGAGTAGCTCCGCTTCGAACCAGTCTGATTCGAACCAGTCCGGCCAGAGCAACTCCGCTTCGAACCAGCCCGGCGAGAGCAGTTCCAATTCGAATCAGTCCGGCCAGAGCAGCTTCAAATGGAACCAGCCCGGCCAGAGCAGCTCCAAGTCAAACCAGTCTGGTCAGAGCAGCCCCGCTTCGAACCAGTCCGGCCAGAGCAGCTCCAAGTCAAACCAGTCTGGTCAGCCCGAAACCTCTGCTTCGTCCGCTCATGCCATATCGCAGAAGGACAGCGGAATCGAGGAGGTTGAAATGGGGGTTGAGGACATAGGGGAGTCGGTACATACTTCAGAAAAATTGTCGGAGGATGCCGCAAAGACAAGCACCAAATCCACCGCAGGCCCGGATGCAGCCGCCAAATCGAAATCCACAACCGCACCCGCCGGATCAACACGCGGAACCGCAACTGCCGGATCGGAAGCCGAAACTGCTGCTGAAACGGAACACGAAACCACCGCCGGATCGGAAACCACAACCATCGGATCGGAACGCGAAACCGCCGCCGAACCGAAAACCGCTGCCGAATCAGGAAACACAACCGCCGGATCGAAACGCGAAACTGCTTCTGAATCGGAAACTGTTGCCGAACGGGAAACCGCTGCCGGATCAGAAAACGAAACTGCCGGATTGGAAACCGAAACTGCTGCTGAAACAGAACACGAAACCGCCGCCGGATCGGAATCCGAGACCGCAACCACCGAATCAGAATCCAAAACAGCGACCGCCGGATCACAGTCCGCAACCAGTTCCGCGCCCCCTGCCATCCTTTGGACAGCAGTTGCGGCAGCCCTGATACTGTGCGGTGCGCTTCTGTGGAAGAAAAAGAAATGAAGCAGAAACAGAAAAATCCGCCCGTAAAGATCAACTGGAAGGATGCGCTATCCGTCATTTTTTGCTGTTGAGGGAAAAGGAGAGGCATGTTAGAATAATGTAAAGGCAGGCTTTTCGCTGTTGGTATCGCAGATGAGAGGAGATACACATGTCTGTGGATTTCAGAATTAGACTTGCAGGGCAGATTATTGCCATATCTGCATGTTTCCCATATGTGAAAGAGTACTGCAGGAATTATCTGACAGCAGAGGAGCCGGATTTCTCCGTGTGCGTCTCTTCCGAAGACATCGTTTTTGAACGGGAGAAATCTGCCCGCGAGGACCAACTGGAAGGACGTGCGGTCCGGCATTTTCCGAATGAATACCTGGAAACCCTGGCGGTCTACCGCAAGATTGCGGTGAAGCTGCTGGACAACGATATATTGTTGTTTCACGGCTCTGCGGTCGCTGTGGATGGCGTGGGCTATCTTTTCACCGCCAGAAGCGGCACCGGGAAGAGCACCCACACAAAGCTCTGGCGGGAAATGTTCGGTGAGCGGGCGGTGATGGTTAATGACGATAAGCCTCTGCTGCGGATTGCAGAGAACGGTGTCACTGTCTATGGCACTCCCTGGGATGGCAAGCACCGCCTGAGCACCAATCTTGCTGTGCCGCTGAAAGCCATCTGCATTTTGGAGCGCGGCAGAGAAAATCAGATCGCGCCCATCACGAAGCGGGATGCCTGGCCTATGCTGATGCAGCAGAGCTACCGTCCCGATGACGCCGCAGCCATGATAAAAACGATGACGCTGGTGGACAGGCTCGCCAGCGCGGTTCCCATCTACCGCCTGATATGCAACATGGAGCCGGAGGCGGCGGAGACAGCATATCTGGCTATGAACCCGGAGGCAGAAGAGACAACAAATAAGGCTATGAGTCCGGCGGCAGATACAGTATACGTGGCTATGAATCCGAAGACAGCAGAGAGAACAAAATAAGGCTATGAGTTCGGAAACGGCAGATACAGTATACGTGGCTATGAATCCGAAGACAGCATATCTGGCTATGACAGAAAGGAAAGAGGAAGTATGAAGCTCAAAGAAGGATTTATCACTCAGGAGACAGAGGACAGTCAGATCATGGTCGCTGTCGGCGGTGCCAGATTCGCGGGACTCGTCCGCTCCAATAAAACTGCGGCTTTTATCGTGGACAGCCTGAAAACCGAGACTACCAAAGAGGCCATTGTGGATGCTATGGCGGAAAAATATGACGCCCCGAAGGACATTCTTGCAAAAGATGTGGAAGGGATTCTGAACAAGCTTCGTTCGATCGGTGCGCTGGATGAATAAATCAACCTTTGAAGCGGAGCTCGAAAAGCACGGGAAACTGATCTATACCAATGTCGGCGACAGCATGATGCCTCTGCTCAGAGAGCGCAGGGATCTGCTCATCATAGAACGTCCCCGGGGCAGACTGAAAAAATATGATGTGCCGCTCTATAAGCGGGACAGTGGTCAATATGTTCTTCACCGGATCATCAAAGTGCGGAGAGACGACTACGTGCTCTGCGGAGATAATCGCTGCTGCCGGGAATACGGCATTACAGACCGGCATATCATCGGGGTTCTGACCGGCTTCGTGCGGGATGGCAGGACGTATTCCGTGACAGATCCGGGATACCGCGTTTATGTGCGTGTATGGTGCGGCTTGTATTATCCCCGGATGCTTCTCTTGAAAGCCAAAGCATTTCTCCGCCATGCTAAGAAGAAATAAGAAAGTTTTGCAAAAGTCTCAGAAAGAAATAAAGAATCCCAAAAAGGAATAGAGAATCCCGAAAGGAATAGAGAATCCCAAAAAGGAACGGAGAATCCCAAAAGGAATAAAGAATCTCAAAAAGGAATGGGAATCCTCAGAAAGAAATAGAAAAGCGCTAAATGAAGAACAGGAATAAAGAGAAGGAAAACCAAAGAGCATTGTCCTGGCTGTGGCAGGTGGTCTGCGGTAAAAAATGGCTCGTGGGGCTGCTCACACTGATACAGATGATGCTGGGTGTAAGCGGCGTAGGCAATGCCCTGATCCTGAGAAGTCTGATTGACGCAGCCGTAACAAAAGACAGTGAAGCTTTCCGGCGGATATCGATGGTATTCGTCGTTTTTGTCATATTTCAGATTGCGTTGCGGGCTGCAGACCGCTTTCTGGAGGAATACATTCGGTCTGTCATGGAGAACCGCTGCAAAAAGCGGCTGCTTGCGAACCTGCTGGAACGGGATTATGCTGCCGTTACTGCGGTACATTCCGGGGAATGGATGAACCGGCTGACCTCGGATACGGTGGTGGTGGGAGACGGACTGACGCAGATTGTACCCGGCGCGGCAGGGATGCTGGCACGGCTGTTGGGGGCGGCGGTGACGCTGCTGCTTCTGGAGCCGCGGTTCGGCTTTCTGATTCTGCCGGGCGGCCTGCTGCTGATGGCGCTGACGCTGGGATTCCGCCGGATACTCAAAAAATTGCACAAAAAAATACAGGAAGCAGACGGCTCTTTGCGCGTATTCCTTCAGGAGCATCTGAAGAGCCTGTTGGTTGTACGCGCGTTTTCCAGAGAACATCAGACGCTGGAACAGGCGGAAAAACGGATGGACGCACATCAGGCGGCGCGTATGCGCCGGAATCACTTTTCGAATCTGTGCAACATCGGATTTGCCATTGCGATGAGAGGCGCTTTTGTATTCGGCGCGATTTTCTGCGGTTACGGCATCCTGACCGGAACGATGAGCTACGGAACCTTCATAGCAGTGCTCCAGCTTGTCAGCCAGATTCAAAATCCCTTCGCCAACATCACCGGCTATCTCCCCCGCTATTACGCTATGTTAGCCAGTGCGGAACGCTTGATGGAGGCGGAAAGCTTTCCGCAGGACTGCGGGGCGGAACGAATCTCCGGTTTTCCGAAGGATCGTGGGATGGAACGGATCTCCGGCATTCCGAAGAGCCGGGAGACGGAGCGGATCTCCGATTTTCCGCAGGACTGCGGGACAGGGCGGCTCTCAGAGAAAGAAGTGCAGGAAATTTATCGGCAGAGCTTTGGCGGCATAGGGCTTCTGGATGCGGACTTTACCTATCGTCCCCCGGTTTTGACAGAAGGAGAACCCGCCGCCATGCCGGTGGTGCTACAGGCGCGTTCTCTGCAAACCCGCAAAGGAGAATATGTGGCTTTTTCCGGGCCTTCCGGGTGCATCAAAAGTACTATATTGAAGCTTTT
>Ga0129308_1002116_pt1 | contig 17900 bp, 16 predicted proteins | sample L827metagenome_FD_94440 | JGI IMG/M metagenome (GOLD analysis project Ga0129308, IMG submission 94440) | Ring-tailed lemur group fecal microbial communities from Wisconsin, USA - L827 metagenome | ecosystem: Host-associated > Mammals > Digestive system > Large intestine > Fecal | place: USA... | reverse complement strand
TCTTTGTAGTTCTCAACCTTTGCCTTGGATGCGTTGTAAACAACGAAGTCAGGCTCGAAATTAGCTAGTTCTTCAGCGGTGGGCTGGATGAACATGTTCTTAACGAAGTGTGCCTGCCACGCTACTTCCATGATGAAACGGATAGCCATGCGTGTGTCGTGGTTAGCGCCGCAGAATGCATCCACAACGAACAGTCTCTTATTGGAGAGTTCGTTCAGCGCGATCTCTTTTACAGCATTCCACGCTTCCTGTGTAGCAGGATGGTTGTCGTTCTTGTATTCATCAGAAGTCCACCATACAGTGTCCTTGGAATTCTCATCCATAACGATGAACTTATCTTTAGGAGAACGGCCTGTGTAGATACCGGTCATAACGTTAACCGCATCAAGTTCGCTCACCTGTCCTTTTTCGAAACCTTCCAGACCGGGCTTTGTCTCTTCTTCAAATAACATTTCGTAAGAAGGGTTGTACACGATTTCTGTGGTTCCAGTAATACCATACTGGCTTAAATTAAGTTCTGCCATCTTCCATTAACCTCTCTTCTTATTAGTATATGGTTGCTATGTAAATGAAATGATAACCGCCTGCAGGCGCAGGACTTACGATATCGCTCTAAAGAAGCCGGATCCCCGACTTCCACTAATATTATACATAATAAACCAATAAAATCAATAAAAATCCTGTAAATTTTTTCAAAAGGGCCGCATTTATTCCTTTCGCAGGCGATCCGCATACCAGAATATCACATTTTGGATTCTGTACAGCTCTGACTCGCGGCTGACGCTGCGCCACAGCGCCTTATAATGGTCAAACCACTCTTCCAGTTCTCCGGCAAGAACCCGCGCACCTTTCGCATCCGCTGCATCCGCATTGCCTGTTCCGCTTTCCCGGGCGCAGACTGCACGCCCCACCCTCTGTAAAAGCTCCATTCCCTGAATCGCGGTCAGATAAGGCCGGATCGCGTCCCTGCGGCCGTGGGACAGAAAAACAGTCTGACGATAAAGACTGTCCCGGATTTTTCCGAGCTCATTCAGCGCTTCATCCGTTCCCTTCAACTCCTCTTCTGTGGGCGCAGGCCGCTTTCCTTCCATGAACTGCACTGCATCCGACCAGGTGAACACCCAATGCCGGGATATTTGTGCGGTCAGCTGCACAAACTGTTCGGAGTCATCCAGAAACTCTATTTTGGAAATCTGACGGTTGATTTCATCAAAGGAAGGAATGTCACTGTTCCAGGAAAATGCTGCGCCGTAGATCATCCCGGCCGTGCCGAACTCCGGATGATTCACATGTCCGTAATCTCCCCAGTCAGTGGTCAGCACGCCTGCCGCCCCGTATTTTACCGCATACGTGCACATCCGTCGGATATTTTCGTAGGAATCTTCAATCTGATTGACAAAGGTATTCCACCCGCATACACCGGGACAGCAATACTGCACCGCACCCACGCCGGCCAGCTTCCGCGCGCTCTCGTCGCTCTGATCGGGCGCATATCCCCAATTCAGAAAAACCGTCTCTTTTGGCAGTTCCCTTACCGCATCCGGAAAGCCGCAGATAATATCGCCCCACATCATTGGGCGTTTTCCCCTGCTTACGACGAACCGGCACAGCCTTTTCACATAGTCCACATACAGCTGCCGTATCCCGGCCTGCTCCGCCAGTTTGCTGCTCTTTCCCTTTCCCAGGTCGAACGTCTCATCTGCACCGATGTTGAAATATTCCGATTCAAAAAGAGGCATGTATTCCTCTATCATCCTCCTGACAAATTCAAAGCTCTCCGGATTTGACACATCCAGTGTATGATGGGCCATTCTGTCTGCAAACCCGAAAGGCTGCTGCCCGGCGCCCTCCAGCTCGCACAGGTGTCCGTATTCTTTCGTCCGCAACACCTTATACAGATGTCCGAAACAGGACACGCTGGGCACCAGATCGATGCAGTATTTGCGGCAATATGCTCCCAGTTCCAGAATATCCTGAGCAGTGAGCGGCGTGTCGTCCCTCCACACCTCGCTCATTCCCTCAAACCGATAGCTGTGCTCAATATAGAGCTGCAGCTGGTTCATTTTGTAAAAGGCCATGCGGTCCACCAGTTTTTTCAGGTATTCCATCGTCGGGATGCGCCCTCTTGTCACATCGTAGTACAGCCCCCTCACGGGAATGGCCGGTTCGTCACATATGCTCATGCAGGGCACACAGGCTCCCGCCTGCCTGAGAATCTGCCGCAGCGTCTGCACGCCGTAGAGCAGTCCGGCATTGCCCTCTCCTGTCAGAAAAATCCCCTCCGCGTTCACTTCCAGACTGTAGGACTCTCTGCTGTCCGCATGTTCAGGCTTTTGTCCCGCCTTTGCGCAGGCTTTTTCCATATCCGCAGACTGAATTTGCTTTGAAAGACTCAGCGTCACCGCCGCATGGCAGGAGCTACCTCTGGTAACCGGCAGCACAAAGCCCAGGCTGTCCTGCATTTCCTTCTGCAGTAAAAGAGCATAATCATAGCTTTCCGGGCTGCAGGCAGCATCCAGAACGATGACAGCATCGTATGGAATGATGAACTCCCCCTCCATCCGGTTCCATATCTGTGGCTTCGGTATCAGATACATGGATTTATCTCCCTTCTTTCGTTCTTTTCTCATACCAGATCAGTTTTTTGCCCGATCGCTGATATCTTCTCTCTCAGCTCATTGAGATCTTCCAAAATTGCTGCCATATATAATTGCTGATAATGTTTGTTATACACTGATATGTAATAATTGCACATTTCACCACTGAATCCTGTTTCTTCCTGAAAATCCACAAAAACAGTCTGATCCGCCCAGTTTTTTCTGATGTAATAATCCGTCAGATTTTTGAGCGAGGTCACCACATCTGCAAACTCCTCTGCACTGTCCATACTAAACTGTTTATACTGGTCAAAAAGACCAAGTTCTATCCTGCATATCCCCTTTTCAAAAATTGCACCTAATATCATCTTTCCTTTGATTATATCCTTCTTTTCGATAGTTCGAAGCCTTGTCACACTCCGGTAATTCTCCAATGAATGATACACTTTATTCCAAATACGCGCTTCGACCTTATCATTCTCAAAAATATTTTTTAAAATACTTTTCAAAATACCATCATCCTGATTCTGTATCATGAGAAGCCTAAACTCCGCAAATAGATCGTTCCATAGCACATAAAATGCGTCTTCATCCACATCAACTCCCTTTTGTATCCATGATTTCCATTCAGGAAAATTCTTATCAATCTCTTCCACTAAGCGTTCTATTCGACTCATATTCCCTCCTTCAGGCCAAATGCAGGTCACCCTTCACATATCTGAGCTTAAGGCTTTCCTTCGCTTTTTCCTCCATTGCACAATCCGTTTTATCCTCCCAGGATATCATGTTTAGTCTCCTGCTCTTCTTTTCAAAATCCCATGTCTCATTCTCATTATTCTCTAAATATCTTTTTCCGGCAAAAGACAGAACATAATAACTGAACTTGGATTCCTGATATTTATCAACGATTCCTGAATCAGTCAGCTTTTCCATAATGCGGCTCAGTTGACTGGTATCTATATGGATATCCCTGGCAATCTCAATATGTCTGGATTCCGGGTGACTATATAAATACCAGACAATCTCCTTTACATGAGCACGTCCCAACATCTTATTCATATTCCTATCGAACCGATCATTGCTTACCAGTTCTTCATACAGTTTATCAAATGCAAGGTACTCGCCGCATAAGAATCCCTTTTCAAAAAATGTATCTTCTATTCTACTCCTTTCTTCCTCGCAAAAGGCATAAAAGAATCTTTTGGCTTTTTCCAATTCCCGTTCTACATCATCATTTCTCCTTTCACTCAAATGAAACAGCACATCGGTCAAGAACTCATCCGCTATATTTTTGATGTGTTCTCCCGCTATCGCATTTCCACATTTTTTTTCTGATTCTACATACTTTTTCAGCCGCTCGCTCCAGTTATTCATATATCCCTCCTTTGTATAATGGTACTTCGCTCCCCTCTAAATCTTCAACTGTTTTTCGTATTTGATTTTCTGCAAAAACAGACAGCTTTCACGGCACTCTCCTGCCATACATTCCTCTTCTCTGTATTGTTTTGCTTTCTCGTCAGAATCCATCCCCTTTCTTCCATGTACGGCAGTAATCGCGATATATTCGAAATTTTCCTTCTTATTATCGGCAAATCGTATGGCAGCACATGTATTTACCCAGAAGACGCTGCAATCCTGCGCTTTACACTGGCCAACCATATTGCTGAAATCATGGCTTCCTGTTGAAAATGACGGAACAATTAAAATGGTAGGTTTGAGCTGTTCCAACACCATCTCCACATATCTTTTCTGCAAAAAATCCATACATATCATGATTACGACTCTGCCGATTCCCTCACAATGCAATAAGTGAATCTTTCTGTCCGGAATGATGTCTTCTTTGGAGTCCCCGCTTACATCCGGCATAAAGAAGGGATGTTGCTTTTGTTGCCTGAACAACTCCTTTCCCCTCTCATCCAGCACAACCGCAGTATTTCTTTGCTCTTTCCATATAGTAGGAAAAACAATCATATCGGGATACTTCATCCCATCTTCAACCTTCAGCCATTCCTCTCCCAAAAATACCTTTATCGTCTCCAGATCCGCTTCTGTACCAAGCATTTCCGGAAATATCAAAATATCCACGCCTCTTTCTTTTGATGATTTCAAGACATTCAATAGTTTATCCGCTATCTCTTCTGAATTTTTCACTCCAAATCTGCGTTCATCGTCAGTCTGACGGTCTTCGATCTCCAACGGAATCTTCATACTGACCGGCGATACCCCAAAAATCAATCTGCCCCTTTTGGCGGCCCGCTTCAGAAAATCATGATTCGCTGCATAATGTCTGATTTCAAAATCCTCCATCGCTGAAAGATTAATATACATCAGATTATGCAAATAATTATCCAGCCTTTGATAGTGTTGTTTTCCTCTGCTCCTTCTCTCCCAACTGCAAACCGTCCGTCTAACCAGTTGGACCGCCGTAACATCTGCGTTCGTATTCAAAACCTTACGCTCCTCGCATGACTTCCGGCCGTCTGCCCATTGTTCCAACACAAATTCCAGCGCATGGTCAAACTTACTCAGACAATACACAATCTCCGCCAACATTTCCGCCCTCATCTTTTCAGACAGGTAGATGCCGAAGTCATTGATCAATTTCTCATCGAACATTTTTTCCGACATCCTGATAATATCGTTCGTATTATTATCCAACAACCTGCCGAACGTTTTAAAAAAATTCTTTCTGAGTTTATCCAGCTTAATTGACCGATACGTTTGCCAGAACTTTTCATCGGAATGATTCAGCAAATAGCGAATCGCTTCTGCATAGTAATTCCAGAATGTTTCCAAACATTCACCTTCTCTCTTACTTTCATAATTCATTTTATCACTAATTTTCTTTTCATTCAATATTATTGTGGACTTTTTGTGGACTTTTTAGATCTTTTCAGAAATCTATAGACTTTTATGGACAGGCTTCAATCGTAAAATCAAGAATCGAGCTCAAATGTTGACTCCACTTTAATACAATCCCCCACAGCAAGCATTCATAGCTTACTGTGAGGGGATCGCTTCCCATATTTTCAAATCGCTCTGGTGGCCTCCGCCAGCCACTTGGCCTCTTCCTCATTCAGATAGGGAGTAATCTTCTCCCTCACCTGCGCATGATAACGGTTGAGGCGCTCAATATCCCTCGGCTGCATAATGGCCGGATCGATGGCATCCAGATCGATGGGCGCCCAGGTTAGCGTCTCAAAATACATAAACTGCCCGTCCCCGTTCTTCTCACCTTTTCTGACCACCATCACGTTTTCTGTGCGGATGCCGTGGCTTCCTTCTATATAAACGCCGGGTTCATTGGTCACATCCATGCCATCCTCCAGCACAGCCTCCTGCATTCCTTCCGTAAATCTCCAGCGGATGCTCTGCGGTCCCTCGTGCACGTTGAGAATGTATCCGACGCCATGACCGGTGCCGCACTTGTAGTCAATATTCCTGTCCCACATGGGCTGGCGCGCGAGAATATCCAGATTCCGGCCCGTACAGCCATAGAGGAATTTTGCATCCGTCAGCTGAAGCATTCCCATGGCGACCGCGGTGAAATGCTCCTTTTCCTCCGCCGTGATGGGCCCCAGCACAATGGTTCTGGTCACATCCGTGGTTCCTCCCAGATACTGACCGCCGGAGTCAACAAGCAGCATTCCTTCCGCCTTCAATTCAGCGAAACTCTCCTCCGTCGCCTCATAGTGCATCATGGCAGCGTTTGCGCGGTATGCACTGATGGTGGGGAAGGAAAGATCCAGATAGCCCTCCACCCCGCTCCGAAGATGATCCAGATAATGTGCCGCTGAAAGCTCCGTCATCGGGATTTTCCCCACGTTCTTTTTCACCCAGTAAATAAACTTGCACAGCGCTGCGCTGTCCTTCACATACACATCTTCCATGTTGGCCAGTTCCACCGGATTCTTCACCGCCTTCATCAGCTCAGTGGGATTGTGGCCGTTTACTACCTCTGTTCTGGAAGAAATCGCTTTGTAAAAAGCATAACTGACATTATTCAGATCGCAAAGTACCTTACCGTTCATCGGGCAGCTTTCCAGCCAGGAAACCGCCTCCTCATAGGGATGCAGCAGAATCTGATATTTTTTTGCATGGTCCTTGAGCGCATCTGTCACTTCCCCGTCCTGTATGAAATAATGACACTCTTTTTCCGTCAGATAGGCATAGGAAAGAGCGACCGGATTGCATTCCACATCTCCTCCCCGGATGTTGAGCAGCCACATCAAATCGTCCAGCTTGCTCAGGAAATGCCCCTCTGCGCCATTTTCCTTCATTTTTTCCCGGACGGCAGCGATTTTTTCATCCACAGTCTTTCCGCAGATCGACTCATCCAGTACCATTACCGGATGGCAGGGCAGCTTAGGGCGCTCTTCCCACACCTGATCTGCAAGGTCTTTATCATAAGCAAACCGGATTTTCCTGTCCGCCAGCTTTTCCTCCAGTTTCAGTCCAAACCGGGTATCCACAACTCTGCCGTCAAATCCGAGCGTCTGTCCCTCCTGCATCTTTTCTGCCAAAAACTCCTCTTTCGTGGGCACCCCTTCTTCCAGCATGCGATACAGCGTCACGCCGGTTCCTTCCAGCTCTCTCTCCGCCTGAATGAAATATCTGCCGTCCGTCCAGAGGCCGGCTTCTTTATGCCCTACGATCAGCGTACCGTTGGAACCTGAAAAGTTGCACAGAAATTCCCGGACCTTGAAGTAAACGTCCACATATTCCGAATTATGAAAATCCGCGGTGGGAACCATATACCAGTCCACACCATTTTCCTTCATGACCGCACGCAGCGCGGCCAGTCTGTCACAAATCTTCTGATTGACCATTTTTCTCCTCCTGCCTTTTATCAACTGTCAGTCAATTCCGGTTGCCCGGCGCATGTTTCACATCCCATATTGCTCACTGCACGAGCAGGCTGACCGCCGAAGATGTGCCGATCCGCTCACAGCCCTCTGCCAGAAACCGTTCCAGATCCTCCCGGGTTCTCACGCCTCCTGCAGCCTTGATCTTCACCCTGGGGCCAATGTGCTCTTTGAAAAGCTGCACATCCTCAAGCGTCGCGCCGCCCGTTCCAAAACCGGTGGAAGTCTTGATAAAATCCGCCCCTGCCGCTGTCACCGCATGGCACATGGCAATCTTTTCCTCCTGCGTCAGATAGCAGGTCTCTATGATGACCTTCAGCACATGACTGCCGCAGGCTTCTTTTAAAATCCTGATTTCCTCTTCCACCTTATCATACTGATGGCTCTTCACATCGCTGATATTGACCACCATGTCGATCTCGTCCGCTCCGTCCCTGAGCGCTTCCTCCACCTCTGCCACCTTGGCCGCAGTCACGCAATAGCCCAGAGGGAATCCCACCACGGTACAGATATTCAGCTTTGGATAGCTTTCTCTGACACGTCCCACAAAACATGGCGGAATGCAGACGGACGCAGTCTGATAACGCAAAGCCTCATCGCAAAGCTTCACATAATCCTCCCAGGTTGCAAACGCCTTCAGCTGCGTATGATCAATATGGGAAAGTATTTCTCTGTTTTCCATCACTCGTTCTCCTTCTCTTTAAGGCAGCTTTACCGCTTCCTTAACCATTTCATATTGTACTCTAAAAAAGCAGGAAAAACAATCCGTTTTCCGGCCTGTTAACAAATTATGAATGTTTTCTAAACAATTACTTTTTTTCTTGTACAGAATGCCCAAGTCATGTTAGAATAGAGTATATTTTAGCGTATTCAACTGTTAAAGCGGCCGGCTCATCCGGCCAATCTGCAGCCTGGCAGGGTAAAGGAGGATCACTGTGAAAGCATGATAACAGTTAATTGACAGAAAGGTGGTAATCATTATGGAACTTCAAACTTCTAACAGTTTTTCCGACATCACTCCGGAAATTCTTCGACTCGCCCGTCTGAGCGAACGGGCCGGTACTATTGATCCCGGTCTGTATACACAGTATGACGTCAAGCGCGGTCTGCGCGATTTAAACGGCAAAGGTGTTCTTGCCGGCCTTACAAATATCTCCGATGTTCGTGCAACTGAAATTGTGGATGGCAAATCCGTTCCCGCCCATGGTAAGCTGTTTTACAGAGGCTATAATGTGGAGGATCTCGTGAAAGGCTTTCACGCGGATGATCGTTTCGGTTTTGATGAGGTGACCTACCTGCTGCTTTTTGACAAGCTGCCCACACCCGGCGAACTGAAATCCTTTTCCGAGCTGCTCTCTTCCTATCGCAGCCTTCCCACCAGCTTTGTAAGGGATATTATCATGAAGGCACCCAGCAAAGATATGATGAACACGCTGGCACGCTCCGTTCTGACGCTCTATTCCTATGACGACCGGGCGGATGATGTCACGCTTCCGAATGTTTTACGCCAGTGCCTGCAGCTGATCAGCTTATGTCCGATGCTCTCCATATACGGCTATCAGGCATACAGCCACTATCATGACGGCAACAGCCTGTATATTCACCAGCCTTCCCACGATCTGTCCATGGCGGAGAACATTCTGCACATTTTACGTCCCGACAGTAAATATACTCCGCTGGAAGCGAAGATTCTGGATATCGCCCTTATTTTACATATGGAACACGGCGGCGGTAATAACTCCACTTTTACGACCAGAGTTGTTTCCTCCTCCCTCTCCGACACCTATTCCGTCATAGCCGCAGCGATCGGTTCTCTGAAAGGCCCCCGTCACGGCGGTGCCAATATCAAGGTCGTCAAGATGTTTGAGGAATTGAAAGCGCAAGTGCATGACTGGAAGGATGATGAAGAAATCAGCCATTATTTAAACCGCCTGCTCAATAGGGATGCCTTTGACCACGCAGGTCTGATCTACGGTGTCGGCCATGCTGTCTATTCCAAATCAGATCCCCGTGCAGTCATCTTCAAGGGCTTCGTGGAGAAGCTCTCCGAGGAAAAAGGCCTTCTTGATGAATTTGACCTCTACAATCGTGTTGAACGTCTCGCGCCCCAGGTAATCGCAGGAGAACGTCAGATGTATAAGGGCGTCAGCGTGAATGTGGACTTCTATTCCGGTTTCGTTTATAAGATGCTGGGACTGCCGATGGAGCTTTACACCCCGATTTTTGCGATCGCCCGCATGGTCGGCTGGAGCGCGCACCGTCTGGAGGAGCTGGCGACCAATTCCAAGATCATCCGTCCTGCGTACAAGACGCTCTGCACGGACAGGGAATATGTGGAGCTCTCCGACAGATCATAGCCTGCGACGACAGCATCTATAGTATTTTTCATACATTAAAAACGCGGCCCGCATAGAGCGCAGCCGCGTTTTTCATATTCATTTTATTCTACAGTCCGAGGAAGTCCTCAACCGCTTTCTTCATCTCAGTCCTGTCGCACTGAATATCATGTAAAACCGGAGCGGAACGAATCTCTTCAATCGCACGGGGCACCGGCACATTACTGATTCTGGAAAGCTCATCCACCAGCGAAAAATCATCCATCACGTCATATTTCTTATCGATCGCCGTCATCACGCTTCTCGTAAACTTGAACGGGCTTGCCGTGGATGCGATGACCGTCCTGGTCTCATCCTGTGTATCAGCTTTATACTTGCCATATACGGCAGCCGCCACAGCTGTATGCGTATCAATCACATAGCCTGTGCTCTCATAGAGAGCCTTAATCTTATCGGCGCACTCTTCTTCTGTCGCATAATTCCCATAGAAATCAGAAAGCTGCGCCTTCATATCTTCCGTGATTTCATACTTGCCTTCCCCGCTTAACGCATTCATCAGCGCACCGTTCTTTTGGGCGTCTTCTTTGGCGATGCGGTAAATCAGACGCTCCAGATTGCTGGAAATCAGAATATCCATGGAAGGGGAAGTGGTAAGCACAAACTCCCTGTTCCTGTCATAGGTTCCCGTGGTGAAAAAATCATAAAGAACCTTATTGTCGTTGGAGGCACAGATCAGCTTCCGAATGGGCAGGCCCATGTTTTTGGCGTAAAAAGCTGCCAGAATATTTCCGAAATTGCCCGTGGGCACCACCACGTTGATCTCCTCGCCATCCGCGATCCGCTCTTCCTTTAACAGCTGCGCATAAGCATACACATAATATACGATCTGAGGAACCAGACGGCCGATATTGATGGAATTAGCCGAAGAAAACTGGAAGCCCTTCTGACACATCCTTTCAGCCAGCTCGTGATCGGCAAACAGCTTCTTTACGCCGGACTGGGCGTCATCAAAATTGCCATGGATCCCCACCACGCGGGTGTTCTTTCCCTTCTGGGTCACCATCTGGCGCTCCTGGATGGGGCTGACGCCGTTCTTGGGATAGAAAACGAGAATCCTTGTTCCCTCCACATCTGCAAACCCTTCCAACGCCGCCTTTCCGGTATCGCCGGAAGTGGCAGTCAGAATGACGATTTCATTCTCCACATGATTCTTCCTCGCTGCCCTCGTCATCAAATGCGGCAAAATGGAAAGTGCCATATCCTTGAAGGCGATCGTCCTGCCGTGGAACAGCTCCAGGAAATAAGCATCTCCAGCTTCCACCATAGGTGCGATGACCTCCGTATCAAACTTCTCATCATAAGCATTGCTGATGCAGCTTTTCAGCTCTTCTTCCGTAAAATCCGTCAGCAAAAGCTTCATCACCTCATAAGCGGTTTCCTGATAGGACATCGCCGCAAATTCTTTCATCGTCCTGTCAAAAGGCGGGATAACCTCCGGCACAAACAGCCCGCCGTCTTCCGCAAGCCCCTGCAAAATGGCACAGGATGCGGTCACCCTTTTCTCATTTCCTCTCGTACTTCTGTAAAAAATATCCATATTCTCTCTCTCCTGGTCAGCGTGTGAAAACACTCACTTTAAGTTCGTTCCGGGCAAAACCTTCGCAACCGCTTCGGTTCATTCGTACGCCTCATTTTAGCACAGCAAAGTATCAGAAACAATACCCTTTTCAATTTTTCCCTGAAATTGCAGTTCACTCAAAAAACTCATGCCCTCCGTATGCGAACAGTCTGTTGAGGTGTGTATCAAACCAGCGCATGTTGTCCGGATCTGCTGCACTTCTCGCTGCAAAGTAAAGCGCTCCCTGCGAAACATCCTCCCCCGACAGCGCCCGTTCCACCGCAGCAACCGTTTCTTCACTCACCGTCACGCGCCGGATGCTTCCGTTTCCTACCGGCGAAAACTGTGCATATCCGCCGTCCCGCTGATAGACCACCTCAGTCACCGTATCCGGGAACTCTTCGCTGTTCACCCGGTTCAAAACCACATTTGCCACCAGCAGCTTTCCCATCTCGTCCTCGGAGCCTGCCTCCGCCTCCACAATCTGAAGCAGTGTCTCATAATCCTGCTCATTCAGCTCATATACCGGCTTTCTTTCCATCACGCTGACATTGATTACGGGCTGCCTGGAATCTGCCCGTTCCAGCTGTTCCTGCTTTCTGCTTTTCTCATAATCCAGCAATTCTTCCACGCATACAATCGGTTCTTCCCCAAACGTGTTTGCTGCCATATAGCGGTCTATTTCCACCCCTCTGACACAGAACCATGCCGTGGCCAGTACCAGCAGAAACGCTGTCATGGCAGATGCATATTTTTGATACATCGTTTTCATTCCTTTCCCCTGCATACTGCAGGCTATACCTGCAGTACTGCATCAATCAGCAGTTTGGAAGTCCCTTCCAAACTTTTCCCCTGCAGCATGCCGACACTATATTTTATACAGCCCGTCCCAGAAAAATTACTCCTTTTTCAGGACAGGATCACCGCAATGTGATAAAATGTATTACAGCTTTCATTTGACAGGAGTTGTTATGAAAAGAAAGAAAACATCCCAAAAAGCCTCTTTCCGGTTCCTTTTCCTTGCTGCCATAATCCTCCCGCTTCTTGCAGGCTGCCATACGTCAGAGGAACCCGTTGTAAAAACCGGATACTTTTTTAATACCATCATCACCCTGACAGGATATGGGCCCTGCGCGGACTCTGTTCTGGAGGAGGCGCTTTCTCTGTGTGAAGAATACGAATCCCGTTTCAGCTATACGCTTGAAGGCAGCGATATCTGGAACATCAATCATGCCCAGGGACAGCCCGTAAAAGTCCATGAAGACACCGCCTTCCTGCTCTCCCGGGCTATTTCCTATGCCCGGTTATCAGAAGGACTGATTGATCCCACGATCACGCCCCTCTCCGAGCTCTGGAACTTTACCGGTGATCCGCCCGGCCCGGTTCCCGAAGCTTCCCGGGTACAGACGCTGCTCGCCCACGTGGATTACCGGACAATCCATATTCAGGACACGACCGTCTGGCTGGATGACCCGGATGCCCGCATAGACCTGGGGTTCATCGCCAAGGGCTATATTGCAGATCAGCTGAAAGCCTTTTTTCTGGAGCAGGGTCTGGACAGTGCCCTCATCAATCTTGGCGGCAATGTTCTCGCCGTCGGAGCAAAACCGGATCACACCCCTTTCAGGGTCGGCATTCAAAAGCCTTTCGCTTCCAGAAACGAAACTGTATCCGTCATCAGCCTGAACAACCTTTCATTGGTGTCTTCCGGCAGCTACGAACGCTATTTTGAACAGGACGGAAAACTGTACCATCACATTCTTAACCCATTCACCGGCTATCCCGCCGAGACGGATTTAAACGGTGTGACAATCCTCTCTTCTTCTTCCATGGAAGGGGACGCACTGAGCACCACCTGCTTTCTGCTCGGGCACAAAAAGGGGCAGGAACTCATTGAGTCCCTGCCCGGAATAGAAGCTTTATTTCTAACCAAAGACGGCGGAATTTACAAAACAGGCGGGTTCCCACAATAGCTTCCGGGAACCCGCCTCTTTTACCAGATTATTTTGCGTTGACGATCACTGTCTCAGGCACAGCAAGATCATTATATTGATTGTATTCCGAGAAGGTCACTTCCGCAACGGCAGTCGTAGTAACTCTCGACATACCGTTCACTTTCAGGCCATCCATGCTGATCTTCATATTCAACGGCAGCAGAGTAGCCGCATCAAATTCCATCACCACGGGGAAGGAGGCTCCTTCTGTAGAAATGCCTGCTTCCTGAAGCATGTCCGTAAAGGTCATCATGCTGGAATCCGTCAGCGTTGTGCGAAGGCGGACGATATTCCCCTCCACAGTCACCGCTGCATCCTTTGCATCGATACAGACGATGCCAAAAAGATCGTTATAATCTTCCAGCTGCTCCGCTGTGAGCGCATTGTAGGAAACCTTCCACTGTCCGCTCGACTGATCCAGATTATAGGTGGATAAAATACCATTCTCAATCGAAGCATAGCTTTCTTCGCTCATGCTCGTGGAATATCCCCCTGTAACAACCGAGGCAGCCATCACCGTATGAATTGCGGTTCTGCTCTGCTGAATATCCGTAATCAGATTCGATGTCACTGTCTTGCCGCTGGTACCATCCTTCATCTGCACGCTCTCCGTCAGCACCTCACGCACACTGCTCACAGACGCACACTGAACCTTTACCACGTCCAGCAGCTGCTGCGCTGTAAACGGTGCCGGAACCTCCGCGGCACTTGCCGTAATGGTTCCTCCAAATACAAGCAGTGCAATACTCATTAAGGCCGCCAGAGCCTTTCTGCATTTTTTCATATACAACCCTCCTGCATATTTTTTTATATTTTCACTGACCTCCCAATTCCGGGAATCAGCTTAATATTCTTTCCCCGCAAGAATCTCCTTATAATCCTTCAGATTCTTCTCCAGCAGCGCCGGAGTGTCCAGATGATAAGGGCATTTCGTCCTGCATCTGCCGCAATGCAGACATTGCTCGATCTGCATCATCTTATGCTGCATTTCCTCCGTCAGCTGTGCATCGGAAGGCGCGCGGCGGATCATCAGCGACATCCGCGCACAGTTATTGATTTCAATTCCGGCCGGACAGGGCATGCAATAACCACAGCCTCTGCAAAACTCTCCCTGCAGCTCCTGCCGATCCCTGTCGATCACCGCAATAAGCTCCTTTGTCATCACGGGCGGATTCCCGATATAGGACAAAAACTCATCCAGCTCGGATTCCCGCTGAACGCCCCAGATCGGAAGCACATTCTCAAACTGGGCTTCAAACGCATAAGCGGCAGCGGAATTGGTGATCAGCCCTCCTGACAGAGCTTTCATTGCAATAAAGCCCATCCCCGCCTCCCGGCACTTGCGCTCCAAAGCCAGATCCTCTTCGCTGGCCAGATAGCAGAACGGAAATTGTAATGTCTCATACAGTCCGCTCTCCACCGCCTCATTCGCGATGTTCAGCCTGTGATTGGTGATGCCGATGTGACGGATCTTCCCCTGCGCCTTCGCCTCCAGCATGCATTCATAAATACCGCTTCCATCGCCTGTCTTCGGGCAGAACGACGGATTATGAAACTGGTAAATATCCAGATAATCCGTCTGAAGATTGGAAAGTGTGGTCTCCAGATCTTTCCAGAAACCTTCGGGCGTCACCGCTCCTGTCTTGGAAGCGATAAAAATCTTATCCCGCATTCCAGCAAAGGCCAGCCCCAGCTTATGTTCGCTGTCCGTATAATAGCGTGCAGTATCAAAAAAAGTAACGCCGGCCTCATATGCCTTGCGCAGAAGGCGCACCGCCTCGCTGTCACTGATTCTCTGAATGGGCAATGCCCCGAATCCATTCTTATTTGTCGTAATCCCGGTCTTTCCAAGTGTTACTATATCCATCATAGCTCTCCTTCGCGATAATTACAAGTTAAAATTAATGCTCTACTATAACTTTTTTCGGGCACTTGGATGCACACGCTCCGCAGCCGATGCACTTTTCGGGATCGATCGCCGCATTGAAGCTTTCAATGGACACCGCATCCGCAGGACAGTTCTTCTTACACAGCGTACATCCGATACAGCCGGCGGTGCATGCTTTCATGGTCACCGGCCCCTTGTCTTTGGAGCTGCAGGCCACCATATATTTTACATCGTAAGGAATCAGGGAAATCAGATGCTTCGGGCAGACAGCCACACACTTTCCGCAGGCTTTACATGCTTCCTTATCCACCCTGGCCACGCCGTCCACCACATGAATGGCGTCAAAAGGACAGGCTTTTACGCAGCTTCCGAATCCCAGACAGCCGTAATCACAGGTCTTTGCTCCTCCGTTAGGCACAAAAGAAAGCATCCGGCAGTCTTCAATTCCGGTGTATTCATAATCGAAAGCCGCCTTGTCGCAGGTGCCCTGGCAGGCTACAAAAGCGACCATCCTTATTCCTTCCTGTGCTTCCACTCCCATGATGGCAGCGACCTTTTTTCCTACAGCCTCTCCGCCCACGGGACAGCCGTTGACCGGGGCGTCTCCCCTTGCGATGGCCGCCGCCAGGCCGCTGCATCCCGCGAAACCGCATCCGCCGCAGTTATTACCGGGCAAAACGGCCAAAACGGCTTCCTCTCTTTCATCCACATCCACTTTAAACTTAATACCGGCAATTCCCAAAAACAGACCGATGAACAACCCCACCGCTCCCACGATTGCCGTAGCAGTCAAAATTCCGGAAAACATTTCATCCTCCATTCCGCCGCCAAAAGCGGCTCATCCTCCATCATCCGGAAAAATCCGGTCTTCTAAAAAGCCGATTCCGTCCTGCAGTCTGCACCTCAAAGAAGACCCGAAAACCCGCAAAAAGCGATCGCCATCAATCCTGCCGTCAGCAGCACGATGGGCATTCCCTTAAAGGACTCCGGGATATCGTTATATGCCATTTTTTCCCGGATGCCAGCCAGAATAATGATTGATATGGTAAATCCCAACGCTGTGGCAAATCCATTCACCATTCCGGTAAAAACGCCGTATTCCTTCTGAACGTTTGTCAGCGCCACACCCAACACCGCACAGTTGGTTGTAATCAGCGGAAGATATACGCCCAGCGCTTCGTACAGACTCTTCATATATTTTTTGAGAAACATTTCCACAAACTGCACCAGCGCCGCAATTACGAGAATGAAAACGATCGTCTGCAAATACTGGATATTGAGCGGAGTCAGGATGAATTTATAAATCACGCCTGCCACTCCGCTGGCCAGCGTTATGACAAAAATGACCGCTGTCCCCATTCCTGCAGCAGTCTCCACCTTTTTGGAAACGCCCAGAAAGGGACACAGCCCCAGAAACTGGCTTAACACCACGTTGCTGACAAGGGCGGAACCGATGATCAGCAGCAACAAATCCTTTACCTGCGCCAACATTTATTTGCCCTCCTCTTTTAACCCTTCCGTTTTTCCGCCATAGAACCTGTGATCACAGCCCCCGGCCTGACCGCAGTTCATGCAGTCCTCCAGGCAGCCGGACTGGATTTTGCTCATATCCCGTCCTTTCTTTTCTCCGTTTATCTTCACCCTGTTCTGAATCGCTGTAAGTGCTGCCAGCACAAAGAACGCTCCCGGCGCCATGACGAAGATTGAAAACGGCACATACGAATCGGGCATGATATGAATGCCGAAAATCTCTCCGGCTCCCAGAATCTCACGTACTGCCCCGATACAGGTCAGTGCCGCAGAAAAGCCCAGTCCCATGCCGATACCGTCAAACAGAGAAGGAATCACAGGATTCTTGGAAGCATAGGCCTCCGCCCTGCCCAGAATGATGCAGTTCACCACGATCAGAGGAATATATATTCCCAGCGAATCATACAGGGACGGCAAAAAGCCCTGCAGCAGCAGCTGCATCACGGTCACAAAGGAAGCAATGATAACGATAAAGGCGGGGATTCGTACTTTATCAGGAATGATGTTTCTCAAAGCCGATATAATCATATTGCTCAGCGCCAGCACCACCATGGTGGTCAATCCCATCCCAAGACCGTTTATCGCCGATGTGGTGACAGCCAGCGTAGGGCACATGCCCAGAGTTAACACAAAAGTCGGATTTTCTTTTATAATACCATTTAACAGGCGTTCGCCTGCACTGTTTTCTCTTTTCATTGCCTGCGCCTCCCGTCTATTCGTCTCTGTTTTGCAGTTCTGAAAGGAAGTAATACAATCCGGCATTGACTCCATCAGTCACTGCATTTGTGGTAATCGTTGCGCCGGAAATCGCATCGATCTGATTCTCGGCCGCTGCGCCCGTTTTCGTATACTCAAAGGGATAAGCGCTGCGCCCTGCAAACTGGGGCACCAGCACATCCTCAGCCTGCATGCCAAGCCCGGGTGTCTCAGAGATGGATAAGAGCGAAATCCCATTCAGGGAACCGTCATTGTTTACGCCCATAGTGAACTGAATGTCACCGCCATAGCCCTCATGGGTTATCACAGTGATCACATATCCGGCCACTGCTCCATTGCTGTCCAGTGCAGCCTA
>Ga0129308_1002115_pt1 | contig 17902 bp, 15 predicted proteins | sample L827metagenome_FD_94440 | JGI IMG/M metagenome (GOLD analysis project Ga0129308, IMG submission 94440) | Ring-tailed lemur group fecal microbial communities from Wisconsin, USA - L827 metagenome | ecosystem: Host-associated > Mammals > Digestive system > Large intestine > Fecal | place: USA... | reverse complement strand
TATCCTCATACGAATTGATCTCATCCAAGATGACATCTACCTCCTTCTCGATCTCCTGTTTGGGGAATTGGGAATGGAAAACCAGATCGGTCAATAGCTCAAACGCCCGGTCGAAATCCTCCTCCATAAAAATGGAATAAACAAAAGTCTCTTCCTTCGTCGTATAGGCATTCAACTCCCCTCCTACGTTCTCCATACGGTTCAGGATATGCCACGCTTTCCGTTTCTCCGTACCTTTGAAGATCATGTGTTCAACGAAATGCGCCAAGCCAAATTCATCCTCGTTCTCATCCCGTGTACCGGCGTTCACGGCGAAACCGCAGTAAGAGACCGGCGAATTAACCGGGAGATGTACCATGCGAAGTCCATTCGGCAATGTATGAGCGATATAATCCATTTTCCTTCTTGTTTGTATCAGCCCGCAAAGGTACGAAAGACTTTCCGGAAAAACATGTACGTCTTTTTCAAAAAACATGTACGTGTTTCCGGAAAAAGACGTACGTGTTTTTTTCGATCTATTTGCCTCCTTGGAAAAAATACCTACATTTGTGTAAATTAAACAGATAAGGCTATGGGAAATATCGTCCGAAAATTACCGATAGGCATACAGAGTTTTGACAAACTACGTACAGAGAACTATTTGTATGTTGACAAGACCGAGTTCATTTATCAAATGGCATACCAAGGTATCCCTTATTTCCTAAGCCGCCCCCGGCGATTCGGGAAAAGCTTGCTGCTATCGACATTCAAGGCTTATTTCGAGGGGAAGAAAGAATTGTTCCGGGGATTAGCCATAGAGAAACTAGAGACCGAGTGGAAAGAGCATCCGGTACTTCATTTCAGCCTCAACGCCGAGTTGTACGATAGCCGCAAAGCATTGGAGAATATGCTGGAACGCCAGTTGAGGGAATGGGAAAAAATATATGATACCGGAGGAGAGGGTATCACCTATTCCGGACGGTTCATGACCATCATACGCAGGGCGGCGGAGATAACCGGAAGGAAGGTGGTCGTACTGATCGACGAGTACGATAAGCCATTACTTAGGAACCTGCACAACGAAGAGCTACAGAACGAGTTCCGGGAATTATTGACCGCCTTCTACACGGTACTCAAAGATGCCGATCCTTGGCTGCGTTTCGTATTCATAACCGGGGTCACCAAGTTCGCACAAGTCGGTATTTTCAGCAACCTGAATCATTTGAACGACATCAGCCTAGCCCCGCAATACGCCGCCCTTTGCGGTATGACATTGCCCGAGATAGAGGCGACTTTCCAGCCAGAGCTGCATGCCTTGGCCGAGGCGAACAAGCTTTCATACGAAGATACCATCGAGAAAATTACACGCCGATACGACGGCTACCATTTTGATTTCCGCAGCGGTATCGCCCTTTATAACCCGTTTAGCGTATTGAACGTGTTGAGTAAACAGGTCTTTTACGACTATTGGTTTGCTTCCGGCACGCCGACCTTCCTGGCGGAGATGTTACGGAAAACGAATTACGACATACGGGAGCTGGACGGGATAGAGGTGTCCGAGGTATCCCTTTCCGACGATCGGGCGAACATCAATAATCCCGTGCCCATGATTTATCAAAGCGGATATTTGACGATCAAAAGCTATGACGAGGAATTTAGACTCTATACACTCGGATATCCAAATGAAGAAGTCAAATATGGATTTCTGAATTTTGTCGCTTCCATGTACGCTCATCTACCGGAGACAGAAACTCCATTTTACATTGGCCGATTCATAAAAGAACTCAGGAGCGGAAACACCGAGGCTTTCCTCACCCGCCTAAAGGCTTTCTTCGCCGACATACCCTACGAGCTGAATGACCGGACCGAACGTCATTACCAAGTGGTTTTCTACATCGTATTCAAGCTACTAGGGCAATTCACCGAGGCCGAGGTACGTTCGGCCCAAGGACGTGCCGATGCCATTGTAAAAACTCCTCGCTACATCTACGTATTCGAGTTTAAGCTGAGAGGTACGGCGGAAGAGGCGATTCGGCAAATCGACGATCGAGGCTATCTGATTCCTTATACGGCCGACGAACGGGAAGTAGTCAAAGTGGGGGTCGCTTTCGACGCAGCCACTCGCAACTTAGGTGAATGGCTGATTGAAAAAACATTGTAATTCTATGAGAAACATGAAAATAATAACCTGTTTACTAACAATCACTTCCTTGGTTTTTACCGCTTGTGGAGGAGGAAGTAATGATATAGAGAAAGTGAAAAGCGTAGCGACCACGGAACATTTAAAGCGATACACCGAGGCCATCTCGCATGACTCTTGCCAAGGCCGTAAACCATTCTCGGAAGGGGCCGACCGTGCGGTGAACTATATCGCTCACCAAATGAAAGAGGTTGGGCTGAAACCCATCAACGGAGATTCTTATCTCCAACAGGTTAATATCATATCCTCACGTACGCAATGCCCGGAGCCGATGGTCTTGAGTACCCCGGAAGGAAAGATCTCATTGGATTGGCTAGAGGGCTATACCGCTTTCTCCGCACGGATCGAGCCGGATATCGATATCGATAACGTAGAGCTGGTGTTCGCCGGATATGGGATCGTTGCGCCGGAATACGGGAAAAACGATTTCGAGGGAATCGATAACCCGCAGGATAAAGTAGCGGTCGTTATCGTAAATGACCCGGGACTCGGAAGCGACAACACGGATTATTTTAACGGTGATATCATGACCTATTACGGCCGTTGGATGTATAAATTCGAGGAGGGCGCCCGACAGGGATTAAAAGGAGTCTTGATCATCCATGAAGACCGGGGAGCGGGCTACCCTTGGTCGGTCGTACGAGCTTCCGCCCAATCTAAGATGTATGTGGACAGCGATAGCGATGCTTATCATTGCCCGCTAAACGGCTGGATCCAATTCAATGCCGCCAAGCAATTGCTAGCCGATAATGGCTACGACATTGACCAACTAATCGAGCAATCTAAATCGCCGGACTTCAAGCCCATCTCCTTGAAATCTACGGTAACCGTCTCGATGAGGAACACCTTCGACCGCCAGCAAAGCCCCAACGTAATCGGTTATATTCCCGGTATCGGGAACACGGATGAGAGTGTTATTTATCTAGGCCATTGGGACCATCTAGGCTATGGAGCACCGATCAACGGCGACAGTATCATCAACGGTGCTACCGATAACGCCGTAGCCATCGCATGGATGCTTGAGATGGCACGTTGTTTCAACACCTTAAAAGAGAAACCCCGCCGGAATATCGTCTTCCTCTCTCCCACTTGCGAGGAGACCGGATTCCTCGGCACGAAATACTATGTGGAGCACCCGTTGTTCCCGATCGATAAGATAGCCGCCGTAATCAATCTAGATGTCTTCCCGCTATGGGGCGAGAACAACGATGTCACGATCACCGGATACGGCAACTCCGAGCTGGATGATACCGTGGCCGAGTTGGCGAAGAAATACAACCGCTACATCATGCCCGACCCCGACGCTTACAACGGGATGTTCTATCGCTCCGACCATTTCCCCTTCGTACAAAAAGGGATCCCGGCCATGTTCGCCAAAGGTTGGAACGACAACCGTAAACAGGGCAAGGAGTGGGCCAAAGAGCATATCGCACATTATTGGGCGGAAACTTACCACAAACCGACCGACCAGACCCATCCCGACACGGATGATTACAGTGGTCTGTTACAAGAAGTACAATTATTCTTCGACCTCGGTTATAAACTGGCGCAAGATACCGGATACCCGAAATGGAAGCCGAAGTCAGAGTTCGCAAACGTCTTAAAAAGATAAAAGACTAATTCTTATTTAATTATCAAGCACAGAACAATCGTAAAGATCCGTTAATCAGTAAATTTCCTAGTCGAACAATCTTGATCGCATGTTAATAATTATTAAATATAATAGATAAAAAACAGTATATCAATTATATTTATAAATTTAGAATATTACAAAAAGTATGTATCATTGATACTTTTTAATAGACATACAACTTGAGAACCTAAAATCCAATACAGGAATGGCTATACCAAAAATAATCCATCAAATTTGGTCTGATAAAAATAGACCTTTACCATATATGTTTCAGCAATTAGCAGAAACATGGAAGAATTGCCATCCAAATTGGGAGTATTACTTTTGGGATGATAATAAGATGAACTCTTTCATTCATAAATATTATCCAGAATATACAGAACGTTATAACTCACTTCCGTTTGATATACAACGCTGGGATACCATCCGCTATTTGATTCTTTATGAAATAGGAGGAGTTTATGTAGATCTTGATTATGAATGCTTAGAAAATATAGAGCCTTTACTTTATGGCACTTGCTGTTTTCCTAAAGAGCCAATCGAACACAACATAAATTCAAAATACCAAGGTTTTCGATTTAGTAATTCATTGATCGCAGTAGAGCCTAAACATCCATTTACAAAAGAAGCTATATATCAAATACTTATAAAAAAATATCAAACTAATTATAAAGACAAATTCAAAGAGGTCTTAAGTACGACAGGAGCATGGATGTTAATGGACTTGTATTTATCAATGAAAGATAAGTCAAATATTCATCTGATAGATGCGAAATACCTTTCTCCTTATACAGGAGATGAAATAAGACGATTAGCTGATGGAGAGCAGTCTGAAGAACTAGAAAAGAAATTGCAGTCCGCTTATGCCATACACTATTTTACCGGTACATGGATGATAGAATGAAAATATATTCACTAATATAAATCAGAGTTATGAAAAAAGAACTATCTTCATTAAGCAAACGTGAATTAACAAAGAAAGAACAAAGTGCCATAAAAGGCGGTTGTATTTTTTGTATGTGCGGATGTGTGTATTCACCATCAGGTGGTGATTCCACAGGAAGTAGTGACTCCGCTAGAGATGGAGGCAGCTGGTACTAAAATGCTAGCCCGTGCAACAATCAACATCTTTGGCAAGTATTGTAATATACTTGCCAGAGACTTTGCTTTTGAAAGCAAAATATATGTATCCTGTATATTTTGTCTATTTATCGCATGTAATCCAGTCAATAAAGATTATCAGGTAAAGACAAAGGATATTAATGGTTATCCTATGATGATCTGCGAAGAGGATTCATTGGGTGAATGCGTAAACATAAATCTAAGCGAACTAATAGATAGTTTAGAAATCATACAACTAGAAAATAAGGACTCTGCCTATTTCAAACCCTATTGGTTCACTATCTCTGAACATTATATCGGTATCATCCAAAGCTTAAATACATTTAAACTATTTGACAGAAAAGGTCATTTCATATGTAATGTGGGATCCGTAGGACAGGGACCCGGCGAATATATAGATATAAATGATGCTTTAATTGACGAAGTTTATGGATATATATACCTAGCTCCTTCTCACGGAAGTAAGTCAATCCTAAAATACGATTTACAAGGAAAATTTATTAAAGAACTTTGTTTAAATGCAGATTTGTTTCGCCCGAATCTCATGCACAGTAGCGATTCTACGATAGCATTGACTAATATGTGCTTTAAGGATATTGGAGGTGATTTCGTTGGAGCTACTATTTCCAAATCGGATGGACATATCCTAAAGAAAGTCAATTATCCTCCAGTAGTTTTGAATCTCAATGAAGGTGGACATCGTGCTGGCCTTGAGCATTACATGTGGTCTTACAGGAACACTCCTAATTTCTCATTTAAGGTGACTGTTTCTGACACTTTATATCATTATGATTACGAATATAACAAAATCGAGCCTGTATTTACTTTCAATATGAAAGAAAGTAGGCGGGGAGATTCTTGGTTTATCTTTAGCGAACTCCCTTTTCATTATACAGTCATGATAAAAGATAAGGGGGATGTGATCATTGATAAACGTACAAGGAAAGCATCCTATTTTCAACTTAAAAACGACATCATAGGGAACAGCGAACTTCCTAGTTGTTATTTATTTAAAGATGGATATTTTTGTAAAATACTAGAACCATCCGAATTGAAAGAAACAATTATCAGAGCATTAGATACTGGAAATTACAATGACAATAAAAAAGAATACTGGGCAAACATAGCTTCTTCCATTAGTGATAATGACAACAGTATAATCCTATTAGGCAAGTTAAAAACTAAATAATATGAATATTTATAATGTAACATCAGAAGATATAAGAGACAACATCATTAATTTACACAATCTCGTTTTTGAGGTCACAGATAATTGTAATCTCAAATGTGAATATTGTGTTTATTCGGATATATATGAAGGATTTGATCGCAGGAAAGGACAAAGACTTTCTTTCAGAAGAGCAAAGCTGATGCTAGATTACCTAATCAAACTATGGTCTGATAACAAAAAAAATGTCTATTATAAAGATTTATTTTTAGGATTCTACGGTGGAGAACCTTTATTAAATATAAAGTTAATCAAAGAGATAATCGACTACATGGATCTAAACTGTAAGGACATAAGGCATAAGATCATATATACAATGACAACAAACGCTTTGCTTCTAAACAAATACATGGATTACTTAGTAGAAAAAAATATCCATTTGCTGATTAGTCTTGATGGATCAAAGACAGGGAATAGTTATAGAAGAACAGCGAACAATAAAGAGTCTTTCGAAAAAGTCTTTACAAATGTAATTAATCTAAAAGAAAAATATCCAAGTTATTTTGAAAGTAATATTAATTTTAATTGTCATTACTGATCGTAACTCTCTAGATGATATATATGACTTCTTTTCCACTCATTTCAATAAAACACCACGCATATCTGAAATAAATTGCAATAATGTAAAAGACGATTGCAGAGAAAAGTTTACAGCCATGTATCAAAACAAATACAAAAGCATCACAAGATCCACCAATAAACAAAAAATAAACAATGAATTATTCATATCCTCGCCTGAAGTAAGTAGTCTTACAAATTTCATTTTCCATCATACTGGCAACACATTTTATTCTTATAATGATCTTCTTGTAGATCGGGAAAAGGCAAAAATCGTTCCTACTAGCACATGTGTACCATTCCATAAAAAAATGTTTATAACAGTAAATGGAAAAATAATGCAATGTGAGAAAATAAGCCATAAATACTCATTAGGGGAAATAAAAGAGAATAGCATCGTATTTGATTACGAAAAAATAGCAAATGACTTCAATACTTATGTGAATTCAATCGCAGCGCAATGTGAGCACTGCTATATGAACAAAACTTGCTCAACACGTATTTTTCAAATGAATGATCACTTTTATGGTAATAATGAGAAGTCTACTGCGATTCCATATTTTTACTCTAAACAAAAACACATAAAGTATATAGAAACAAATATGATATTTTTAAAGGAGAACCCTTCCCTATATGAAAAAATACTGAGACAAGTAAAACTTAAATAGAAAAAAATGAAAACATTAATTATCAACAATGACACATTTATATGGAGAAATAATCAGAATGGAATTATCTACAATTCTTCAAATTTCAAATCCTTTCTATTTGATAACATCGGCCTAGTAAAATCTGTTTGTGATCAATTGGACAAATTAGAGTGTCTATATACAATTAATCTTAACAAATCGCATGAGAATGATGAGTATTTCCAAAATTGGGTAGATAGATTATTAAATATAGAAGCCGCTCGGATCATTCAAGTTGACCAAGAAGAACATAAAGAGGTATCTTTTAAACCTATTCTTAAAATTCATAATGATATTACATCTATTAAGGCTAATGAGTCTTATCACGACATAGTTGAATGCCTAAGCGAAATAACAATTCATTTATCAGGTTCTTGCATTTCAAAAGAGAAACAACTCTATTACAAGCAATTCTTGTATACAGTAGATACAGATGGAACACTGGATTATAATAAACTAGCAACATTCTTAAGTTACATACCATCCAATAATAAATTGATTTTCAATTTAATAGGAGATGTATTTAATTATTGTATGATTAATGATCTACTACCTCTATTAGTACAAAAAAGTTCTATCATCAATATCTACTTTACAGAAGATTTTTTTGATCCTAACAAGGTCACAAATAAAATATTAGGATACCTTGTAAACTTTCATATTGTTTGTAACGCAAAAAATTACATGAATTTAAGAAACAAAATAGCTCCAAATCAAGTTAGCATTTGTAAATTCATCTTGCTAATAGAAGATTTGCCAGATGTTAATGCCTATGATGAAATCCTATTCTTTGAAGACATTGTGGATGTAAGACCTATATTCAGTTCAAACATGAAAGACTTCTTTAAAGAAAACATATATCTAAACAAGTTTGATTTAGATAATATTAAATCAACAAAGAGAGAAATATTTGCAAATCAAGTAATCAACACTAATTTCTTTGGTAAAATTGAAATATTGCCCGATGGAAGTATCTGGGATAATTTGAACTTTGATCGGATTGGTTACATTAATGACAATTTTTGGCATATAATGAAAACCATCTTCTCTGAAGATCGAGCATGGTTTTATTGCCGTAAGCAATCCCCTTGCTCCCATTGTATATACCAGTGGCTTTGCCCTCCTCCTTCTAATTATGAACTAGTTATCGGGAAGCCTAATTTATGTACCCTAGATCAGCTTATTTGATCTAAAGTTCACTCAATCGCACACTATGATCGTGTCAAAACCTAATTCGAAAAAGTGTCTAAGCTTTGACATTACTAAAAAAATCGTATAGATGATGCCAATATCAGTAAATATAAATACTTTTGCGATCGTTATTCAGGCAGGAATGCCGTAAAACAATCAATCAACAATATGGTAAACGAAAATATCACCTCTTTATTGGAGCAGGAAGCGGAAGCGGTTCGCAACATACCCGTTACGCCCGGATATGAGGAAGCGGTATCGCTTATAGTGAAACATGTACACGACCTAGGTGGAAAACTGATCATGAGTGGAATGGGTAAAGCCGGGCAAATCGCCTTGAATATCGCTACCACCTTTAGCTCGACCGGTACGCCTGCCTTCTTCTTGCACCCTAGCGAGGCACAACACGGAGATCTGGGAATCGTACGCGAAAACGATATCATGTTATTGATCTCCAACTCAGGAAAGACACGTGAGCTAGTGGAACTGGTAGATCTCACGAGGGGTTTGGTGCCGGACATGAAATTTATCGTCATCACCAGCAACCCCGATAGTCCCCTAGCTGCTGAGGCAAACGTATGCCTGTTGACCGGCGCCCCCAAGGAAGTTTGTCCGCTGGGCCTTACGCCCACTACCACCACGACCTTCATGACGGTAATAGGCGATATCCTCGTGGTCGGAACCATGAAGCGTATCCATTTCACCAACAAGGATTACGCCAAGCGCCATCACGGGGGCTACTTAGGCTCCAAGAGCCGTGAGCAAAGCAAGAATGAATAATAAATCAGTGTATAGATCATGAGAAAAGTCTTTGGTATAGGAGAAACCATCCTCGATATCATTTTCAGGAACGACCAACCACAGAAGGCCGTTCCCGGTGGCTCCGTCTTCAACGGATTGATATCATTAGGTCGATTGAATGTCCCCGTGTCTTTTATCAGCGAGCTGGGCAACGACCGGGTGGGCGACATGATTCGGGATTTCATGGAAGATAACCACATCACGACCGAGTTCGTAGACCGTTTCCCCGATGGAAAAAGTCCTATATCACTCGCTTTTCTGGATGACGATAAGAACGCTAATTATATCTTCTACAAGGATTACCCGGCGCAACGGCTGGAGGTGCCCCTGCCTAAGATCGAGAAAGACGATATTTTCGTGTTTGGCTCTTATTATTCCCTGAACCCGGTCTTGCGGACTCGTATGGTAGAATTTCTGCAATACGCCCAAGAACGAAAAGCGATCATCTATTACGATCCCAATTTCCGCAAGGCGCACGCTCATGAGGCGATCCGCCTCATGCCTACCGTACTGGAAAATCTGGAATTCGCCGACATCGTCCGAGGCTCGGACGAGGACTTCCAGAACCTTTATGGCAAGACCGACGCGGAGAAGGTTTACAAAGAGCATATCCAGTTTTATTGTGATCGTTTCTTAACAACTCACGGAGCGAATGGAGTCAATCTCCACACCCGTAATTTCACACGGCATTTCGATTCCCCGCGCATCCAGCCGCTTAGTACCATCGGTGCCGGCGACAATTTTAACGCGGGTATTATCTACGGACTTCTAAAGTATGACGTACGCCACGCGGACCTTCCGTCTCTGGATCAGGATACTTGGGAAAAAATCATCCGCTGCGGAATGGACCTCGCCTCCGAGGTTTGCCAGAGCTATGATAATTATATATCCAAGGAATTCGCGGCGAAGTATGTTAGCCAGTCTTAAATATCATTAATGAGGAAGCGGGGAAAACTTGTTTTACTATCTTTGTAAGGAAAGCTTATTATAATAGAAGACAATGTTAGGAAAGACTCTCTCTCTATTCGCCAGTGTGATCCTGTTAGTGGGTTGTTCCTCTAACACACCCGACATACAAGCTATTTGCCTACGTGATGACATCGGAAATTACGTGATAAAATGGGAAACCGATCCGGTAATGGAGGGGATTGTCAAGATGACCGTGTCCGACAACCCGGATCTTTTTACCAGCGACTCCCCGATCATTTACGCCAACATCAAGGATGGCGTGGCTACTTACATCACGAACGATAATATATCACGTAAGTATTTCCGCCTTTCTTTTAATGATAAATACGCACGGATCATCGGGGCACGCTCGGCGGTTATGGATAGCGTACAGAATCTCCGGGATCTAGGTGGCTATACCTCTACAAACGGAAAGACGGTGAAATGGGGCAAGGTATTTCGCTCCGGCGAGTTAAGCAGTCTAAGCGAATGGGACTCCATCCGATTGGATAATCTAGGGATCAAGACCATCATCGACCTCCGCACGAACCAAGAGACCCTCACCGCCCCTATCAAATACACGAAAGCAAATATCCTGCAAATCCCCATCTCGGTCGGCAAGATCGCCGATGCCCCCCAACGTGTTATCGAGGGACGAATGCGGAAAGGAGACGCCGGGGTATATATGGAAGACGAGTACCTGCAATTCGTGACAGATAATACCGATCAGTTCGCCAAGGTACTGGAACAGTTCCAGAACGAGGATAATTACCCCATTCTCATCAGTTGTTCCTACGGAAAGGATCGTACCGGGTTTCTCACCGCCATGTTACTCGCCGCCTTGGATATTCCCCGGGATGCCATCATGGAAGACTACTTGACTTCCAATCAATATATCGATACGAGTCATTTAGCTGATATCGTGAAACATCTCTCCACAGACGCCCAAGAAAGCATTACGGTATTCCTTACGGCCAACGAGGGGCTCATGGACCTAGCTTTCCATAAAATCAAGAAAGAGTACGGTTCCACCGAGAAATATTTGTCGAAAGGATTACGTCTTACTGATAAGAAACGTGAAAGGCTCAAGGACATATTACTTTATTAAGAAAAAGAGCCACCCGGAAAAGATTCACTTACCCGATGGCTCTCGGTAATTCTCCACGTTTATGCCTGTTCTATTTGATAATTAATTGTTGAGTCAGCTTCTTGCCGTTCACAAAAACCAGTACAAAATACCTTCCACTTCTCAATTCCGATACAGGGATTTCAACTATAGGACGATCGAAAGTAAATTGTTTCAACAAGCTTGTTTCCGACCAGATTTGTACTTCATACTCACCTCCATTTTCTGTCGTAAACATAGGTTCCATACGTGGACTAGGCGTATTTACATCATTTAGAGTTAACGTTACTAGGCTGGTGGCAGGGTTCGGTGTCAAAGAAAAGCTATAATTTGAGGAGCAATCCACAGCCTCTACCTCACCAGTAGTTACCCAATCTCCATTCTTGCATCCCAACAAACGAGCTTCCATTGTATACCAACCCGGAGAGAGCATATTAGTCAGATCATTATCACCTTTCGAAGCAGTCCTCGTCATAACCACATTCAACCCCGGATATCTCAGCAACCGAACCTCATAGGAACTCAAATTATAATCAGACTCAATGGTGAAGATATTTCCGGAATGGCTCGTACACCATGTATCGTTTCCATTCACAGTGTTCCGATAGGTGATCATACAAGAGGTATAGCCTCCACTAATTACTTTCCGCTCTACGGTCTTCGTATAATTTCCGCTCTTGATTGTGGCTTTCAATACGGCAGGCCCGTTACCGGTAGAAGAGACCGTACAAGAAGTATTGCTTTGCGAGGTTATTCGCAAAGGCCCCGTGCATGACCAAGTAACTGTGGAGTTTGGATAACTTACAGAGAATGTTGAAGAAGAACAGACTTGGTCCGAACCACCGGTGATGGATATGGGATAGTAAGGAAGGAGGAAGTCGAGGAAGGAGGAAGATCGAACATACGCACAATAAGCTCTCTGAGTACTAGGATTTCCATGTACAGTTCCAATTACAACATGTCTCTGTAAAGAAGAATCCCAAATTGTCAATGCTCCACCACTATCACCTTTAGAAGGACTATGCTTACCATCATATGTAATAACAAAACTATTAGCAGCTCCTATAGTAGAATTTGAAACAATAGGAAGATCTACCTTTTTTAAATCATCTGACATTTTCCATTCTTTAAAAGGATCATCAATCACAAGAAAAGTAATCCCCCAACCTGTAACTCGAAGTATATTTCCTACATTATAATAAGAAGCCTTATTAGCTGAAAGAATATCTATAGCTTTTACATTTGTAGAATAAGACAAAGGCCTAGACAATATTAATAAAGCAATATCCAAAGAAGGGTGATAAACAATATTTGAAACAGAATACCAATTCGCACCAATATTTGAATATTTAGAACTACCAACTCCCACTTTAACCTCTTTTGCAGTATATTTTTCCACCACATGAGCAGCTGTTAAAATCAAGTTTGGAGCCAATATAGACCCTCCTCCGTTAAAAACACCTTTCGTTTGAATCGCAACCTACCAAGGAACCTCTGATATATTGATATTAGATCCCTCCACTATTCGCTGTTGAGCATTTACAGGATAAAACAATATACCCAATAAAACACTAATAATTAAAAAAGTTTTTTTCATAATACAATCATATTAAAAAGTTTATTCATTCAATTCTCGAACAGAAAGTACAGAAATATCAATTACTGAGGAATCCGATTTACACAATGGATATCTCTTTCTATCCCCAAAACAAAAGCCTACTTCTAAACGTTTTCCGTAGTGATTTTATAAGGTATAACTATCTCATCATCACAATAAACTAAAGAATCCTCTAGAATAAGGAATATTCCCTCTGCCTCACAATTTACATTTGTAATAGTAACCTTTCTAATGTGTGGCCAACCAACACAATCAAACTCATCTGCATCAAAGACACTTTGTGTTTTCTCTTCCTTGCATCCCGGCAACAGGAAAAGTAAACTCAAAAAAGCAATAATCATTCTTTCTTTTTTCATAAGCTCTCTATTTTAGATTTATAAACGGTAACAAATCACAGTGCTTGATTCCTCCATCATGGCAACAAGCAGGTTCATCGGGCAAGACAGGCTCAAGACGGCCTTAATATATACATTATCTACGATATATACAACAAAAAGTCTTTTAACTTTTCATTTATCTTAATCCATAGAAAATCTCCGTTCAGACCGTTTCTAACAAACTGTCACTTTTTGACACATTGTAATCTAAAGCCTCAGAGAATCGAATATTCCGGGACTTAGTACGGCTCGCTCGCAAATAAAGAAGAAATATTTCGCAATCAGCTATTGATTAACAAGATACCGAAAAACGGTCTTTCGCCACCTATCACACTTGGAAAAGGCACTATTTTCCCCCAAAGCACCACTTTATCCCCTTACCCTTCGGCTATATCATAGTATCAAGAAAAAGGACATGTCACGATATACGCCCTATTTCTATCAGAAAGATCAGACAAGAGCTGTTTCGCTAACAAATAAACGACACGGTTCGCATGCGACCGAGGTGCCCACCCTCTCCCAATAGGTAAAAACCATCCGTGGTTCGCTGATTTTTAGCGAATTTAGCATAACAATCCTATAGAATCCGAATTATTTACGTACCTTTGCGGCCACTGAATATTATCATATATACACAATCGCATTTTGAAAACATTTGAAGAATTAGGAGTTGCCGCACCGATATTAAAGGCAATCCAAGAGATGGGCTACGAATCGCCCATGCCCGTACAGGAAGAAGTGATTCCTTTCTTACTGGGAGAAGATAACGACGTAATCGCATTGGCACAAACAGGAACCGGCAAGACAGCCGCCTACGGCCTGCCGATCCTGCAAAAGATCAATGTCTCTCAATATCAGCCTCAAGCGCTTATCCTTTGTCCGACACGCGAGCTTTGCCTACAGATAGCGGACGATTTGAACGATTATTCTAAATACATCGACAACCTGAAGGTTCTCCCTGTATACGGAGGTTCCAGTATAGAGAGCCAGATCAAGACACTGAAGAGAGGCGTACACGTGGTAGTGGCTACCCCGGGACGTTTGATCGACTTAATGAACCGCAAGACGGTTGATCTAGGGAACGTGAAAAACGTCATTCTCGATGAGGCGGACGAGATGTTGAACATGGGTTTCACCGACAGTATCAACGAGATCTTGGCAGCTGTACCTGAGAACCGCAATATGCTGCTCTTCTCCGCTACCATGCCGAAAGAGATCGCCTCTATCACCAAGAAATACATGAAGGATCCGAAAGAGATCGTCATTGGCAGGAAGAACGAGGGAAACAAGAATATCCGCGACATTTATTATATGGTTCGTGCGCAGGATAAATATCTCGCGTTGAAACGTCTAGCCGATTATTACCCGAACATCTACGGTATCATCTTCTGCCGTACCCGTAAGGAGACACAGGAGATCGCCGATAAATTGATTCAAGACGGCTATAACGCCGATTCCTTGCACGGCGAGCTGAGCCAAGCGCAACGTGATTACGTGATGCAGAAGTTCCGTATCAAGAATATCCAGTTATTGGTCGCTACGGACGTAGCCGCACGTGGTTTGGACGTGGATGACTTAACCCATGTAATCAATTACGGTCTGCCGGATGAGGTAGAATCTTATACCCACCGCCGCGGACGTACGGGCCGTGCGGGAAAAACGGGTATCGCTATCTCTATCTGCCACGTAAGGGAAAAAGGCAAGATCCGCGAGATCGAACGAATCATCAACAAGAAATTCGATAAAGGCGAGATGCCTACCGGTGAGCAAATCTGTGAGAAGCAATTGTTCAACTTGGTGGACCAGATCGAGAAAGTGAAAGTGAACGAGGAGGAAATCGCTAGTTTGATGCCTTCTATCTACCGTAAATTGGAATGGCTGGATAAGGAAGATATCATCAAGCGTGTCGTATCCTTGGAGTTCAACCGGATGATCGACTATTATAAAGATAACGATGATATCGAGGTTGTAGATGAGAGCGCCCCAAGAGAAAGAGGCAAACGTGGTGGTAGAGGCGAAGCGGAAGAAGGCTACACTCGTTTCTTTATCAACTTTGGAAAGACAGACGAGCTTACGCCTCCTCAACTTATAGAGTTGGTTAATAAGTGTGTACCGGGTAAGGTTCGTATCGGTCGTATCGACTTACGTGATAATTTCTCATTCTTCGAGGTAGAAGAGGGAGAAGCCAACCGTGTCATGGACTCGATGAACGGCTTCGAGGTAGACGGACGACGTATCTCCGTAGAACCGGCGCAAGCGAAAGGCGAAGGTGGCAAAGGCAGTCGTGGTAGCCGTGGAGGTAGCCGTAGCGGAAACGGTTTCAGAGACCGACGGGATAGCGGTAGAGGAGGCAGAGACAGCCGCCGGGAAAGCGACCGTGGCGGCAGACGTTCCAGCCGTAGCGATGACAAGCCGAAGCGTAAATTCTACGATGACGCTCCTCGTAGCAGGAAGAAACGTAAGTAACATACAACTTATACATAATTTATCAAAGAAGCGTGGTTCGTTTATTACGGATCACGCTTCTTTTATTGTATATTTACAGCCAGAAAATCACAGTCAATCACAAATTCAAAGATAAGTCACATGAAGACACTGCTTAAACATCTTTCCTGCTTTTGCCTCTTCTTTATATTCGGAACAAACTATGCCATAGCGCAAAACTACCAACATGATTTTGACCAAGTCGTAAAGAAGGTAGATGACCTCCTATGGTACGAGAAAGTGGGCGACATCGCCCATATCGACAAAGTCTACCTTTGCGGTCCCGCCCGTTGGAAAGAAACGAATCCTACCGGGATGAGCGCCGGAAACGAACTGAAGTTCTGGACTTATATCTTCATCCCTAAAAATGTGGATCCCGACAAGAAATATCCTTTGATCGTTCTCCCGCACAGTGGCGTACACGCTGATTTCAATACGTATTACGCCCATATCGTCCGTGAACTGATCACCCAAGAATACATCGTGGTCTCCGCCGAATACCGGGGTAGCACGGGGTATGGCAAGGCTACTTACGATAATATCGATTACGGAGGGCTGGAAAACGAGGATGTCTACGTCAGCCGCAATTACATGGTAGAGAATTTCGATATCGTAGATGCCAATCGTATCGGCATCATGGGATGGAGCCACGGGGGAATGATCACACTGATGAACCTCTTCACCTACCCCGGTAAATATAAATGCGGTTTCGCCGGAGTACCGGTAAGCGACGTGATCATGCGCATGGGATATTCCACCGATGATTATCGGAAAATCTTCTCCGACGAGGGCCATATCGGGAAGACTCCCCGGGAGGATATGGCGGAATACAAACGCCGCTCACCGGTCTGGCACGCGGAAAAACTACAAGATCCCCTGCTCATCCATACCAATACTAGCGATGATGACGTGAACGTAGTGGAAGTAGAGCATATGATACGTGCTCTCAAGGCCGAAGGAAAGAAGTTCGACTACAAAATATTCGACCGTGCTCCCGGTGCCCATAGCTTCGACCGGACCGACACGAAACAAGCTTCCGAGATACGACTCGGCATCTACCAGTTCCTCGCCAAGCATCTAAAACCCAATAAGCCATTCAAATCCGTAAAAGACGTACGAAAAGCTGCCTACAAATTTAATTGATACAAACATCTAAATAACACAAGAAATATGAAGAAACTTTTTACCTATGTTCTTATGCTTTGCGCCAGCCTATCTGTTTCGGTGGCGCAACAAATCCAGTATCCGGAGCCGATCTTGAACCCGGAGAGTTGTACGAGTATCATGGTCGGCAAAAAAGCCTCGGCGGATGGCTCCGTGATGACTAGCCACACCTGCGATAGCAATTACCGCACTTGGATGGATATCGTACCTTCCGCCTCGTACGATCACGATACGACAACCACGGTCTATACCGGACGTATGCATACCGAATACGCCGAGGGAACCCGGGGGATGATCGCGAAAGGAACGCTGCCCGAAGCGCGGTCTACGTATCAATTCCTCAACACGGCCTATCCTTGCCTGAACGAGAAGCAACTAGGCATCGGGGAAACAACGATCACCGGCCGGAAAGCCCTTGTCAACAAGAAAGGTATGTTCATGATCGAGGAACTTCAGCGAATCGTCTTACAACGTTGCGCTACCGCCCGCGACGCGATCCGCTTAATGGGCGAGTTGATCGAGAAATACGGATATGGCGACTGGGGCGAGTGCCTTACGATAGCGGATCCGAAAGAGGTATGGCATTTCGAGGTCTTCGGCGAGGGTCCGGATAAGATCGGTGGCGTATGGGCGGCGATCCGTATCCCCGACGATCATGTAGGCGTATCGGCGAATATCCCGCGTATCTCTAAGGTCGATCCGAAAGATACGGACAATTGTATGGCTTCCGCCAACGTATTCGAGGTAGCCAAGCGCATGGGCTTCTGGGACGGAAAGAAACCGT
>Ga0129308_1002110_pt1 | contig 17933 bp, 14 predicted proteins | sample L827metagenome_FD_94440 | JGI IMG/M metagenome (GOLD analysis project Ga0129308, IMG submission 94440) | Ring-tailed lemur group fecal microbial communities from Wisconsin, USA - L827 metagenome | ecosystem: Host-associated > Mammals > Digestive system > Large intestine > Fecal | place: USA... | reverse complement strand
GATGCACATTTCCTCAGACAGTGCCCGCTAAAATTTCTGCTGGAATGCAGAAATTTTACGACTGCTACAGCATTCTGGAGCCTAAGCACTTGCTCAACTTCGCTATAGTCGCAGAGGATTCAGGCGGATGGCTTTCCTGCTGTGTTCGTTATCTGTCCAAAACTGAATTGACATCAGTTCATCTGACCACTGTCAGAGAAGTACCCCCGGCCGTCTGAAAGTGACTATAGCGAGTCTTTACAAGTTCTTAGATCCCAGAAGGCCGGAGTATCTGTAAGAATCCTGCGATCCAGCAGGATTCTTAGCGGACTTTGTCTGAGAAAAATGTGCATCAGGCACATTTTTCGAGTTGTCCGCGGCAGATGCGCAGGTCTTTTGGGATCTTAGTACTTGTAGACGAGCGGTACGGAACTTTCAGACGGCCGGGGGTACTTCTCGTCCGATTAGTCGAACAACAATAACATTTCAGGCAATATTTTGACGGAGCCAGTACATTCCCCTTGCTTTTTGGGAAGTCAGTTGATATAATTTAGCACAGTTGTGAAGGAGGCTACAACGCGTGGAACAGATTACGATTAAAGAAGTGGCAAAGCTGTGTGGTGTAGGTGTGAGCACTGTTTCCAGAGCGATCAATAACCATCCTGATATCAATGAAGAGACGAAGAAGAAGATCATGGATACGATCAGGAAGTACAATTATGTGCCGAACAACAGTGCGCGCAATCTCAAGCGCTCTGATTCCAAGACGATCGCTGTCCTGATCAAGGGAATCAGCAACCCGTTCTTTGCAGAGATGATTCAGGTATTTGAGCGGGAGATTAATCAGAAAAAATATTCCTTCGTGCTTCAGCACGTCGAGGAATTTGAGGATGAGGTCGATGTTGCGATTCAGCTCGAGAAAGAGAAGCGTCTCAAAGGCATTGTATTTCTCGGCGGCCTCAGCAGCCATACGGAGGAGAAGCTCAAGCAGCTCACGGTGCCGTTCGTGATCAGCACGGTCGATGTGGGTGAGCTTGCCGAGGGGTATGCGTTTGTCGCGGTCGATAATGAAAAGGAGAGCCGCAAGCTGGTCAATTACCTTTGTGACAACGGCCACCGCAGGATTGCGATGCTGGCTGCGTCGAAGGATGATGCGAGTATCAGTCTGCTGCGTCTGAACGGCTACCGGCAGGCGCTTAAGGAGCACGGGATTCCGTATGACGAGGAGCTTGTGCGCTGGACGCATGACGACGCGTGCTATTCGACGTACACAATGGAGAACGGGTACGTGCTTGCGAAGGAGCTGCTGGAGTCCGGGAAGGATTTCACATGCATTTACGCGGTATCGGACAGCATGGCGGTCGGCGCGTGCAAGGCGCTTTTTGATGCGGGAAAGCGCATCCCGGAGGACTATTCGGTTGCCGGTTATGACGGTCTGCCGCTCGCGGCCTTTTATGAGCCGTCGATCACGACGATCCGGCAGCCGCGCACGGAGATGGCGGAGGCCACGATCCGGCTGCTGTTTGACCTGATTAAGAAACGCCCTGTCGAGAAGCGGCAGATTTTTGAGGCAGAGCTGGTCGAGGGAAGATCGACGCGGAGACTGTAAAAGAGGTTTAAATATGAATATAATCAAGGCGAGCAAGCTCGCGTTTGAATATTTGAAGTTTGATGAGGAAGGCAAGATCGAATCCCGCCAGAGAGCCGTCGATGATGTAGATCTCGACGTGCAGGCGGGAGATTTTGTTGCAATTCTCGGGCATAATGGCTCCGGCAAGTCGACGCTTGCGAAGCACATCAATGCGATTCTGACGCCGACCGAGGGGACACTGTACGTCGACGGCAAGGATACGCGGGATGAGTCGAAGCTGTGGGAGATCCGTCAGACTGCCGGGATGGTGTTCCAGAATCCGGACAATCAGATCATTGGCACGATCGTGGACGAGGACGTCGGCTTCGGCCCTGAGAATATGGGTGTGCCGCAGGAGGAGATCTGGCAGCGCGTCGAGCAGAGCCTGAAGTCGGTCGGTATGTGGGAATACCGCTCCCACTCGCCGAACAAGCTCTCCGGTGGGCAGAAGCAGCGCGTCGCGATCGCGGGTGTCGTGGCGATGCGCCCGAAATGCATTGTGCTCGACGAGCCGACGGCGATGCTCGATCCGAACGGCCGCAAGGAGGTCATCCGGACGGTTCAGGAGCTGAATCGCAAAGAGCATGTGACGGTCATTCTGATCACGCATTATATGGAGGAGGTCATCGACGCCGACAAGGTGATCGTCATGGATCAGGGCCGTGTCGTGATGCAGGGGACGCCGCGCGAGGTATTCTCTCATGTGGAGGAGCTCAAGTCCTACCGGCTCGACGTTCCGCAGGCGACGCTTGTCGCACATGAGCTGCAGAAAAAAGGGATCGGGCTGCCGGACGGGATTTTGTCGAATGAGGAGCTTGTGAGAGAGCTCGGGAAGGTGCGCGGGATAGGCGTGCCGGGGCGTACGGCGACTGGAGCAGTTGCCGGGGCGACGCCAGCGGATATGGGCGCGCCAGAATGTACGGAATCTGAGGCAGTTGCTGGGGCGACGCCAACGGATGTGGGCGCGCCAGAGCGTACGGTATCTGAGGCAGTTGCCGGGACAATGTCAACAGACGCAGGAGTATCAGAGCATACGGCGGGTGAGAGCGCGCCTCCTCTGCTCAGACTTGATCATCTGAATTATATATACAGTGCAGGCACCGCATTTGAGCGGCAGGCGCTCACCGGCGTCAATATTGACATTTACCCCGGTCAGTTTATCGGCATCATCGGACATACCGGCTCGGGCAAGTCGACGCTGATCCAGCATTTGAATGGACTGGTGCAGGCGACGTCGGGCGCCGTATATTATAATGGAAGAAACATTTACGACGAGGGCTACGATCTGAAGACGCTGCGCAGCAAGGTCGGGCTCGTATTCCAGTATCCGGAGCATCAGCTTTTTGAGGTGGATGTGTTCACGGATGTCTGCTTCGGGCCGAAGAATCTTGGGCTGCCGCCCGAGGAGGTCGAGGCGCGTGCGCGGGAGGCGCTGCGGCTCGTCGGCATGAAGGAAAAGTATTTTAAGAAGTCTCCGTTTGAGCTTTCGGGCGGGCAGAAACGTCGTGTCGCGATCGCAGGTATTCTGGCAATGAAGCCTGACGTGCTCGTGCTCGACGAGCCGACCGCGGGGCTGGATCCGAAGGGACGCGATGACATTCTCGACCAGGTGGCGAAGCTGCACGCGGAGCAGAAGATCACGGTCATTCTCGTATCGCACAGCATGGAGGATATTGCGCGCTACGTGGAGCGGATCATCGTGATGAACCACAGCAAGGTGCTCTATGACGCGCCGCCGCGCGAGGTGTTCCGGCATTATCGCAAGCTTGAGGCAGTCGGCCTTGCGGCCCCGCAGGTCACGTATCTGATGCATGAGCTGGCCGGAAAGGGCTGGAAGGTGTCGCCCGATGCGACAACCGTGGAGGAAGCGGCGCGGGAGATTGCGTCTGCGTTGTAATGTATGATTGCGGAGGTGCCGGCATGACCGGGTATGGCAGCCTGCCGCTTGGCAAAATATACGGAAATAGAAGGAAAACCATATGCTAAGAGATATTACACTAGGCCAATATTATCCGGCGAATTCAGTCATCCATAAACTGGACCCAAGGGTAAAGCTCGCAGGCACGATGGTATTCATCGTCTCCCTGTTCGCATTCCGCTCGATAGAGGCGTATCTTGTCGCGACATTGTTTCTCGCGTCAGTGATCCGCATCTCGAAGGTTCCGTTAAAATTTATGGTCAAGGGGCTCAAGTCGGTCGTGATGCTTCTGGCGATCACGGTTGTATTTAACATGTTTCTGATTCCGGGAACAGTGCTTGTGCGGTTCTGGATTTTTAAAATCACGGTTGAGGGCGTCCGGACGGCGGCCGCGATGGCGATCCGCCTGATTTATCTGATCATCGGTTCCTCCGTGATGACCTTGACGACGACTCCGAACAACCTGACCGACGGGCTTGAGAAGGCACTTTCGCCTTTGCGGAAAATCAAAGTCCCGGTTCACGAGATCGCGATGATCATGTCGATTGCGCTGCGTTTTATCCCGATCCTGCTTGAGGAGACGGACAAGATCATGAAGGCGCAGACGGCGCGCGGCGCGGATTTTGAGTCGGGAGGGCTGATTCAGAAGGCGAAAAGCATGGTGCCGCTGCTCGTGCCGCTGTTCATCTCGGCGTTCCGGCGTGCCAATGATCTCGCGATGGCGATGGAGGCGCGCGGTTATCACGGCGGGGATGGGCGGACAAAGATGAAGCCGCTCGTCTACAAATCGTATGATAAGAAGGCGTATCTGCTGCTGCTCGCGTATCTGGCTGTGATGTTCGCCGCGAGCCGGGTGACGGTGATCGAGGGGCTGCTGCATCTCTGATGCAGGGTAACTGTTTGGCACAGGCCGAAAGAACATGATTCAGGAGCAGCGGAGAAAATGCCGGATGTGCGTAAGCTGGTGGAATGTGCATAGAAGCAACAGGCTGATAGCAGATATGCAAATAATGAGAAAGGAGTGACCGCAGGGATTCGTGTGATTTCCTGCGGTTTTGTTTATATGAAGAGAGTGATGCTGGTCGTCGCCTATGACGGCACAAATTACTGCGGCTGGCAGGTGCAGCCGAATGGAATTACAATTGAGAGCGAGCTGGACCGCTGTCTGACCGATCTGCTGCATGAGCCGGTTCATGTGACCGGAGCGAGCAGAACCGATGCCGGCGTTCATGCCGACGGGAATGTTGCGGTATTTGACACGGAGGCCAGAATGCCCGCGGAGAAATTTTCGTATGCGCTGAACACGCGGCTGCCAGCCGATATCAGAATACAGTCGTCCTGCGAGGTTCCGCCGGATTTTCATCCGCGTTTCTGCCGGACGGTCAAGACGTATGAGTACCGCATCTGCAACAGGCGCTTCCCGAATCCGTGCGAGCGCCTTTATTCGCTGTTCTATTACTGGGATCTCGACGTGGATAAAATGCAGCAGGCCGCCGATTATCTGGTCGGGACGCACGATTTCACGAGCTTCTGCACGAAGAAGACGGATGTGACCGATCATGTGCGCACGATATACAGTCTGACGGTTACGCGGGACGGCGATATGATCACGCTGCGCATCACCGGGAACGGTTTCCTCTATAACATGGTGCGCATCATTACCGGCACGCTGCTGAGAGTCGGCGGAGGAATCCTTGATCCGGATGCAATCCCGGCAATTCTGGAGGCACGCGACCGCTCCCAGGCGGCGGAGACCGCGCCGCCGCACGGGCTGCGGCTTGTGAGGATCGAATATCCGGATGGATTCGGCGGTAAAAAAGACCACAATTTTTTATATATGTAAAAATATGATTGACTTATTGCGAAATACGTGCTATTCTGTACTCATCAAAATGATGCATATGTAAAAATGGAGGTGCAAAGTGATAAGTCAGGTCTTGAGAGACGCGCGAAAATATGAAGAAATTGCCGAAAAACAGAATATAGAAGAGGAGCGCCCGGCGTTTCATTTGGCCGTACGTACCGGCTGGCTGAATGATCCGAATGGACTTACCTGGTACCAGGGAAAGTGTCATATGTTTTATCAATATCATCCCTATGAGCCTGTGTGGGGCCCGATGCACTGGGGGCATGCAGTGAGTACGGATTTGCTGCACTGGGAATATCTTCCGGCCGCGCTGGCACCGGATCGTCCATATGATACGGACGGCTGTTTCAGCGGCAATGCACTGGTGCTGCCGGATGGGCGGCATCTGCTGATGTACACAGGGGTGAGACGGGAACAGCAGCCGGACGGACACCACAGAGATGTTCAGACCCAGTGCCTGGCGGTCGGCGACGGGGTAGATTATGAAAAATATGAGGGCAATCCGGTGCTTGATGCATCGGATTTGCCGGAGGGCAGCAGCCGGTTCGATTTCCGCGATCCGAAGCTGTGGCAGAAGGAGGACGGTACCTACCGCTGTGTGACAGGGAGCCGGCCTGCGGATGGGAGCGGACAGATTCTGATGTTCGAGAGCGAGGATGCGTTCCACTGGCGCTTTCAAAAGGTGCTCGTGAAAAATGAGAACCGTTTTGGAAAGATGTGGGAATGTCCGGACTTTTTCCCGCTGGACGGCAGGCAGGTGCTGCTGGTAAGCCCGCAGGATATGCTGCCGCAGGGCTTTGAGTACCACAACGGGAACGGAACACTGGCGCTGATTGGATCCTATGATGAGGAGACGGACACATTTACGGAGGAGAGCAATCAGGCGATTGACTACGGTATTGATTTTTATGCGCCGCAGACGGTGGTACTGCCGGACGGCAGACGCGTCATGATTGCCTGGATGCAGAACTGGGATACGTGCACACTGCGCAACCCGGGACAGACGTGGTTCGGGCAGATGACGCTGCCGCGTGAGCTGTCGATCCGGAACGGACGGCTGTATCAGCAGCCGATCCGGGAGCTGGAAGCTTTGCGCAGAAACCGCGTGGAGTACCGCGATGTGCTGGTGAAGGATGTGGAGGCACTTGCTCTGGACGGAGTATCCGGCCGCATGGTGGATCTGGAGCTGACGCTTCGCCCGGAGGATGGAGAAGCGCTGTACCGGAAGTTCGCGGTGCGTTTTGCGCAGAATGAGCAGTACCAGACCTCTGTCAGCTTCCGCCCGCTGGAGTCCATTCTGAAGGTGGACCGTAAATTCTCCGGATCACGCCGTGCGATTATTCATCAGCGCCGCAGCCGGGTACATAGTGAAGGAGGCGTGCTGAAGCTCCGGCTCATTCTGGACCGGTGCAGCGCTGAGATTTTTGTCAATGACGGTGAGCAGGTTCTGACGGCAACCTTTTACACGGATCAGGCGGCCGACCGGATTTCGTTCTTCGCGGACGGTGCGGTGCGGATGAATCTGATCAAATATGAGCTGACCGGGCGCTGAGCCCGGAAAGCACTGGCCGGAATTTCAGACTACGTTACCTGTACTGCAGGAATCGGACAAATGGTTCAGATATCTGCTGCAGGAAATTATGAACAGTAACAGGATCACTGTAGATGACAAACAGAGGAGGGATTTCATGGCGGACAGAGTTACGATCCAGGACATCGCTGACGCGCTCGGCGTTTCGAGAAATACTGTTTCAAAAGCAATCAACAATACAGGTATCCTTGCGGATGCCACACGGGAAAAAATTTTACAGAAGGCAGTGGAAATGGGATACAAGCAGTTTTCCTATGTATCGCTGGTTGACAACGGGGCCAGCGGCCTGCGGCTCCAGTCGCAGGTGTCCGCGTCCGCTCCAGCCGCCCCAACAGGAATATCAGAATCCGCTGCGGCGGCACAGACAGGCGCATCGGCGGCAGGCATACCGTCTGTGGGAGCTGTGCCGGTATCCGCAGCAGGACTGATGCCGAAGCCCGCCGACGGGAAAAATGTCATCGCACTTTTTACGACTATGTTCCTGGGTAATTCGCATTTTTCCTCCACGATGCTGGATAAATGCCAGCGGGAGCTGTCCTACCTTGGCTACAGTCTTACGATGCACCGCGTCAATTCTTCGAACCGGAAGGCAATGACGCTGCCGTATTCCTTTGATCCGGAAGTAACCGCCGGGATCATCTGCATCGAAATGTTTGATCTGAAATATGACGAAATGCTCTGTGATCTTGGCATTCCGGTGCTGTTCGTGGACCTCCCGGCTTCACTCGATGCCGGCATTCTGAAAGCGGACAAGCTGATTATGGACAACCGTTCCAATATTTTCCTGTTTATGGAAGAGATGGTGAGGCGGGGCAGGCGGCATTTCGGCTTCATCGGAGAAATCCGGCACTGCATGTCATTCTTTGAGCGGTATCTTGCCATGCGGGAATCGCTTGTGATGCTGGGCCTGCCCTGCGAGGAGGAATATTGTGTGACGGAAAACGTGGAGGGGGTTGAGTCTCCTACTTCTGAGCAGTATCAGCTTTATCTGGAAAACTCTATCCGTCAGATGAGGCGGCTTCCGGATGTTTTTCTCTGCGCGAATGATTTTATTGCGCTTGATGTGCTGCAGGCTTTTCGCCGGCTCGGAATCTCAGTGCCGGAGGATGTCTGGCTGTGCGGCTTCGACGACTCACCGGAATCCCGCATCGTGACGCCGAGACTTACCTCGATTCATATCCACAGCCAGATTATGGGATATTCCGCGGTCAATCTGCTGATGTCCCGCATCCGGGAGCCATCCTTGAACTATCGCACGACGTACACGGAAACATCTCTGATCTACCGCGAATCGACCGGCGATACGCCGGCCTGATGGAAGGAGGCTATCCTATGGAACGAATTTTCAGCCCGGACAATCGAGTTATGATTTTTATTACCAAGATCACCCTGTGCGTTTATCTGAATATTCTGTGGGTGATCTGCTGCCTGCCTGTTGTCACGGCGGGGGCATCCACCACGGCGCTGTTTTACGTCACACTCAAGATGGTCAGAAATGAGGAGGGCAGTGTCACACGCCAGTTCTTCTCGGCATTCAGGAGTAATTTCAGACAGTCTACAGCCGCATGGCTGATTCTGCTTGCAGTCGGTCTGCTGATGGGTGCGGACGGATATGTTCTCTGGCATCTGCACGGGGAGAATCCATTCTGGACGATCCTGACGGCAGTATTTCTGGTTGCTGTTGTCGCGTTTGCCATTGTCCTGATGTATATTTTCCCGCTGATGGCGCGCTTCGAAAATAAGCTGCGCGCAATGTTTCTGAATTCTATCATGATTGGCATGCGTTTTCTGCTCTGCACCGCGCTTATGGCCGTGATCTATATCGCGATGGCAGTCATTGTTATCTTCTTCTTTACGCCGGCGGTCGCTTTCGGCGAAGGGCTGTGCGCGTACCTTTGTTCTTATTTCCTTTCCGGCATCCTCTCGCTTTGCGAGCCGAAGGAGGATGAGGAGGCTGTGGATGAAAGTCAGGAGGATTCCCTATGTCAGACCAATCAAGGCACCCTGAAAATCTTTCCCAAAGAGAAAAATGGCGCTCTCTGACCACGCCGGGGCAGCGCATCCGGTACATCTGGGACTACTATAAGCTTCCGATCGTGATTGCCTGTATCGCGATCTATATCCCCGGGTACGCGGCTTTCCGCCATCTTACGCACAAGGATACGATCCTGTATACGGCTCTGATCAATGTGGCAGCGGGGGAGGAGCTGACGGAGGAGCTTTCCGGCGGATTTCCCGCAAGCCTGGCAGGCAAAGACAACGCTGCTGACGCGGGCGGTCCGGCAGGCGGGGGCCGCGGCGCCGGTAAGGCTGGCGCTGCAGACGGGCAGATCCGGCTTTACACGGGCTGGTACCTGACGGATGATCCTTCCGCTGAACAGTATGAATACAGCTATGCAACCCGTATGAAAGTGCTCGCTTCTATTGACGGCGAGCAGCTTGATGTCGTTCTGATGGATAAAGAAGCCTTCGATGCATTCGCCCAGAACGGTTATCTCGCAAATCTTGAAACACTTCTTGCAGAAGAGGCCCCGGAGCTTCTGACTGCATTTCAACCGTACCTCGTAGAAAACTTTGAAATCCTGGAGGATAATGCGCAGGATGTCGTACTCGATCCGTCTGTGGAATACCATTCTGTGACTGATTCCTATCCGATGGCCATCACTCTGGATGATGCGCCGCTGATTGCCGGGGCCGGATTCTCCGGCACGGTCTATTTCGGAATTCTTGGAAATACACCCCGTAAAGAGACGGCAGTGGCATATCTGGAGTATTTGTTCGCAGATAATAACAGCGATAAGGAATAAAATGTTGCAAATGTAAAAATGTAAAATGTTACATAATCTGGCGGTCAGGTCAAACGGACGAAAGAAGCTGGAGTATCATCGGATTTCTGACAGCAATGTGCTGAATAAATCGAAAAAAATTTTACAAAATAAAAAATATATGTTGACAAATGTAAAAATATTTGCTATTATGCACTTGTAAACGTCAACAAGATGTTACAAACGCAACTATTGAATTGGGCAGTTGCAAAATATCCAATGGGAATGTATGGGGAGCAGCCGTCCAGACAGCGCATGAGAGGAGGAAAAATGAGTTCATGGAAAAGAAATCTGTGACCGCAAAGGGTGGCAGACAGAGCCTGGGTGAAAAGCTCCACAATACTGTGGTTTATGTCACACACCACTGGCAATTGTATCTGCTGTTCCTGCTGCCAGCACTTATTCTGACGCTGGTATTCAAGTACGGGCCGATGGGAGGAGTCCTGATCGCGTTCCAGAAGTACAATCCCTTTAAAGGAATTATGGGGAGCGAATGGGTAGGCTTCAAACATTTTGAGCGTTTCCTGTCTTCACCGGACTTTCTGACGTACCTTGCCAACACGCTGAAGCTGAGCATCTATGGAATGCTCTGGGGCTTTCCGATTCCGATTCTGCTGGCATTTTTGCTGAACCGGATCGAGAGTACGGGAATTAAGAAAAAGATACAGCTTGTGCTGTACATGCCAAACTTCGTATCTGTTATTGTCCTGTGCGGTATCGTCCGTATCCTGCTGTCAGTTACCGGTCCGCTGAATCAGATGTTGGGCACGTCGGTCAATTTCATGACAATGCCGGAGGCATTCCGCTCGATTTACATTGTCAGCGGCATCTGGCAGGGCGCAGGCTGGGGTTCCATTGTCTACACGGCGGCATTGTCGAATGCAAGCAAGGATCTGAAGGAGGCAGCCGTTATCGATGGCGCGAACATTTTCCAGCAGATCAAGGCGGTCGAGTGGCCGGCGATTAAGGATATGGTACTGATGCAGTTTATCCTGCAGGCAGGCAATATCATGAGTATCGGCTTTGAGAAGGCCTATGCTTTGCAGACGGACCTGAACCTCAGAACATCCGAGATCATTTCGACCTATGTATACAAAAAAGGTCTTCTGGATGGCGACTATAGCTTTTCGACTGCGGTAGGCCTGTTCAATACAGTTATCAATGTCATTCTGCTTGTTATGGTTAACAAAATTGTATCAAAAATGAATGACGGAAAGGGCTTATAAGGGGGTGTGCGGTATGAAAAAGAAAAGCAGGTTTGCCCGTTACTCCACGGAGGATAAGGCGCTGTTGCTGTTGGGATATATCCTGCTGGGGCTGTTTGTTCTGGCTATTGTGATTCCGATGGTGTACATTGTGGTGGCCTCGTTCATGGATCCCATCACTCTTCAGAACAGGGGCATTACCTTTGATTTTGAAAAGTGGACGCTGACCGCTTATGAGCGTGTCATCTCCAATTCACAGATCTGGATCGGTTTCAAAAATGCGGTCATTTATTCTGTGGTATTTATGGTAGTTTCGGTAATTGTGACAATGCTGGCGGCATATCCGATGTCACGGTCAGATTTCAAGGGAAAGGGCTTCTTCAATATCATCTTCATGATTACGATGTTCTTCGGCGGCGGTCTGATTCCGACCTACTTGCTCATCAGTAACCTTGGCCTTCTGGACAGCATGTGGGCTGTTATCCTGCCGGGCGCGTTCTCCGTCTGGAATATGATTATCGCGAGGACCTATTACCAGGGTGTTCCGCAGGAGTTGCGCGAGGCAGCCGATGTGGACGGCGCGAGCGAGATTGTCTATTTCTTCAAAATCCTGCTTCCGGTCTGCACGCCGGTCATCGCGGTGCTGGCTCTGTGGCAGTTTGTAGGTATGTGGAACAGCTACTTTGACGCGATGATTTATCTGAATGATACTGCGAAGCAGCCGCTGCAGCTCGTACTCCGCTCAATCCTGATTCAGAACCAGCCGGAGTCCGGTATGATCTCTGATATGCAGAGTACCGCAGAGCGTGCACAGCTCGCGGAGCTGCTGAAATACGCAACGATCATTATTTCCAGCCTTCCGCTTCTGGTCATGTACCCGTTCTTCCAGAAGTATTTTGACAGCGGCATCATGGCCGGATCGGTCAAAGGCTGACGGCGTACAGTGCGCCGGGCGGTGCGGGACGGGTACTGCCGGTGCCTCATCACAGTAAACAAGGCGAAATGCCATAAAAAGAAAGGAGCTTACTATTATGAATAACAAAATGTTTAAGAGAACAATGGCTGTCATTCTCGCGGCAGGTATGACAGGAGCAATGGGAATCAGTGCGCTGGCCGACGAGATTACGTTTCCGCTGGAAGAGACCGCTACCTTTACAGGTATGATCAGCTATCCGGTCGGCACAGAGTCGGAGCCGAATAACCGCACGATCTTTAAGCGCCTGGAGGAGGCGACGAATGTACATATTGACTGGACTGCGATTCAGTCCGACCAGTGGGGCGACAAGATCAGCCTGAACATGGCAAATATCAATGCCATCACAGATTTTGTATTTTCCGCAGGCTTTTCTGACAGCGATCTGCTGCGTTATGCAGATCAGGGTGCAATCATACCGGTCGAGGAGTATATTGACTCCGTTATGCCGAACCTGAGTGCAGTGTTTGAAAAATATCCGGAATATCGTGCGATGAGCACAGCGGCGGACGGCCATATCTATGCACTTCCGTGGATTGAGCAGCTCGGCGCGAACAAGACCGCGATTCAGACAGTCGGTGACATGAGCTTTATCAATAAGAAATGGCTGGATTTCCTTGGACTTGAAATTCCGACAACGGTAGATGAGTTCGAGCAGGTGCTGATTGCGTTCCGTGATAATGCGGACAAGATTCAGGCGGAGTTCGGTATTGAGGGCAGCATCATTCCGATGTCCTTCATCATGAACGACGGCGACCAGGATCCGGCGATTCTGATCAATGGTTTCGGCGAGGGTTACGGCGATGCGGACCGCGGCAGACATATCGCGGTGACGAACGATAAGCAGGTCATCTGCTCCGCAACTCAGGATGGTTTCTACAAAGGTATGCAGTGGCTGCATCATCTCTATGAGGAGAACCTGATTGATCAGGAGGCGTTTACACAGGAGTGGGCGACCTATGTTGCCAAGGGAAAATCCGGACGTTACGGCGTATGCTTTAGCTGGGACGTTGCAAATATCGATAATCTTCAGGACTGGGTGCCGCTTCCGGTGCTGACCGCAGATGTACGGAACCTGACTCCGCAGAATGGCTCCTTCACGAGTGGTTATGACCGCGGACGCTGCGTGGTAACGGCTGTTGCAGAGGATCCGGCGCTGGTATGCGCATGGCTGGATCAGATGTATGATCCGATGCAGTCCCCGCAGAACAACTGGGGTACCTACGGCGAGGATGACGATTTTGATATCTTTGAGATGGGCGAGAATGAGAACGGCGAGCCGATGCTGAAGCATGCTCCGCTCGGCGATGCATCTCCGGTTGAAGTACGTGAGGCAGAATGCGTCGGCGGCCCGCGGGCAGTCCTGGACGAGTACTACGGTGTATATGTGACCTGCCCGGACGACGCGCAGTACCGTCTTGACTGGATTGAGGAGTATTACACGCCGGATATGACGATGGATTATGTATATCCGAACGTATTCATGAGCGTAGAGGACACAGAGGAGCTTTCGAACCTTCAGGCGGATATCACGAAGACCATCAATGCAGCGAAGTCTGACTGGGTAATGAACGGCGTGGATGATGCGAAATTCGAAGAGTTCAAGAGTAGCCTGGACGCGTATGGCCTGCAGGATATGCTTGCAATCTTCCAGAAGTATCTGGATGCTTATTACGCAGAGTAAGCAGTCTTATTATAATGAAGCAGTGAAAGAATAAGGAATCCGGTGATGTGTGGGGATGATCCATACGTCACCGGAATTTTTGCTTTGTAGAAAATGCTATGTGTTTTCTTATATTAAAGTACGAAGATCATTATCAATACATTATTGAATTTTATTGTATGAAATTGCGATAAATCGTAAAATTTTTCATCAGAAGTTGTAAAATCAATCCGGACGGGATATACTCATTTTTGTCCAGGGATGTGATTACCGAATTCCGAGGTCCAGCCGGCCTATGCGATTTCGGATCGGGCAAAGATGGAACAGGAGCAGCGAAAGTTGCCATAGAGAGCGAGGTGTTATCATGACCATAGGAGAAATCCTTGCAGGGGAATCTAAGAATGTGGAATTCAAGGAAAACCTGCCGGAAAAGAGCATAAAATATATGAAGTCTGTGGTTGCCTTTGCCAACGGAACCGGAGGTAAAATTATTTTCGGAATTGCTGATAAGACCAGAGAGGTGGTCGGTTTCAACAAGGAAGATGTGTTCAAAACGATGGATGCCATTGCTAATGCAGTGTCAGACAGTTGTGAACCGGCAATCATCCCGGATATAACGTTACGGACCATTGAGGATAAGACGGTTATCGTAGTAGAGATTTTCGAGGGCAGACAGCGGCCATATTATATCAAAGCTCTGGGCAGAGATGGCGGCGTCTATGTCCGCGTTGCCGGAACTACCCGTCTCGCAGATGAGTACATGATAAAAGAGCTGATGTTCGAGGGCAGCAATCGATACTTCGATCAGGCTCTGTGTACAGGGCTGAGTATTTCAGATGAAGATATGGACGCCCTTTGCAAAGCAATGAGAGAACAGGCAATCAAAAATGCTCATAACGAAGAACAGAAGGCATCTGTCAAAGAGGTCGGCAGACAGCAGTTGCGTTCCTGGGGTGTTCTGATTGAGCGTGACGGAAAAGATTATCCGTCCAACGCCTATGCGATTTTAACAGGCTGCGGCGCACTTCATGTTGCAACACAGTGCGGCGTATTTAAGGGTTCAACGAAAGAGGTTTTTGTAGACCGCCGGGAGTACACTGGCCCAATTTGGGAACAGATAGAGGAGGCCTTTCAGTTTGTTCTGAGGAATATCCATTTGGGTGCTACTATTGTGGGTATCTACCGACAGGATGTCTATGAGATTCCGCCAGATGCGATTCGGGAGTTAATCATCAATGCGGCGGTGCATCGAAGCTATCTGGATCATGGCAATATACAGGTTGCAGTTTACGACAACAGGCTGGAAATCACTTCTCCGGGCAAACTTCCAATGGGACAAACTCTGGAGCGTATGAAAGAAGGCTATTCTCAGATTCGTAACGAGGCTCTTGCTTATGCGTTTTCTTATATGAATTTAATTGAGCATTGGGGCAGCGGTATTCCAAGAATCATCGGCAGGGTAAAGGCTGCCGGTCTGCGGGAACCAGAGTTTATTGGTGGTGAGGTGGATTTGCGCATCAATATTTATCGAGGTCAGATTAACGCCACTGTTGACCTCAATGATCTCAAGAATGCCGATAAAATGCCGGATCATGCCGGAAAAGTGCCGGAAAGTGCCAATAAAATGCCGGATAACACTGAAAAAGTGCCGGATACTATTGAAAATCTGCCAGAAAATGAGCAGGAGCAACAGATTTATAAATATGTATTGGAAAATGGTTCAATTACAACTGCAAAGGCAATGAAACTTTTAGGTGTGAAACAACGTAGAGCAAGAATAGTTTTGTTTAACATGGTTGAAAGTGCTTATTTGAGAAAAAAAGGAGCAGCACGAAGTACGATTTATGTAAAAAACATAGAAGGGAGATAATGCGGCATGAACACAGATAAAGTAATACAGGACCTGAACCGCAGATTTGCTGCTCCCTTGCCGGAATTTTATCAGCATTATATCGTTTCCCTGTATCATCTTTGACGCTTCCAAGGCATGATTCCGGGTGCGCCGCGCATATAGTTTCAATAAGAAGCTATCGGGCGGGGAAACTATGGATGAAGGGAAAACTTATATTCTGTGGTATCGTTTGAGGGGACTGGGATTATTATGCCTGTGTTCCCTCGTATTTTTCATGGGAGCGCATATCGCGCAGAGGGACAGCATTGCCGTGAGCGTGACGGCGGACGGGCGTGAGCTTCCGGTGTGCTGCGTGCAGACGGATAGGAAGCAGGCGGCGCTGACGTTTGACACTGTGAGCGGGAAGGGGGATGTGCCGGAGCTGCTTGGTGTTCTGGCGGCGCGCGGTGTGAAGGCGACGTTTTTTGTGACGGGGGAGTGGGCGCAGACATACCCGGAGGAGGCCAGGCAGATTGCGGCGGCGGGGCATGATCTCGGGAGCCTCGGACAGAGCCACCGGAATATGCGTGAGCTGACAAAGTCAGAGGCGCAGCAGGAGATTCAGGCGGCGCATGAAGCTGTACGGACGGTTACCGGGGCTGAGATGAAGCTGTTCCGCGCTCCGTATGGGAGCTACGACAATGCGCTGCTTCAGACGGTGCGCCTGAGCGGATATCTGCCGGTTCAGTGGGACGTGGATTCGGAGGACTGGAAAAGCTACGGGACAGACTCGGTGCTCCGGGAGGTTGCGCAGAACAGGCATCTGGGGAACGGCTCGATTATTCTGATGCACAGCGGGGCGGAGGATGCCGTGCAGTCGCTTGATGGCGTGATCGCGGCATTGCAGGAGCAGGGGTATGAGCTTGTCCCGGTGTCGCAGCTCGTCCGGTGGGGCGACTATCACATCGACGGGGAGGGGCGGCAGATACCGGACTGAGCCGCCCGGCATTTTATCTCCCGCGCACCGTATTGCGCATAGAAAGTGACGCCCCGTTCGTCCAGCCGCCGCCAACCGGAGCGGCGAGCACCTGTATTTTCGTGACGGAGCCGCGCCCGGCCCATCCGGCGAGGGAGACGCCGAGCTTTACGCTTTTTCCGGCGGGAATGACGCGGGAGCACTCGAGAATGTTTGATCCGCTCAGAAAGCGCAGCTTGACCAGGGCCTTTCCGGAGGCGGCGCCGCTTATTTTCAGCGTCGTATAAAACCGGGAGGCCGAGGTAAAGCGCAGCTTTTTGAAGCTCTGGGTAAAGCCCCACAGGCTGTTGGGATTGCGGGTATTGTCGTGATAGACGTGCAATCCCTTTTTCGTGCGTGAAAGCGCAGCGGCAGCGCCATATTTCTGCCATTTGGACGGAATGGACGACCGTTTGCCGTATTTTTTGACGCGTTTGAGGTCAGCAGTGACGAGGTTTGTTTTGGTATAAAGCGCGGGGCTGTAGCCTGCAACGAGCTGCGACCAGTCGGAGGCGCCGATCTCGGCGAGCGCGGGAGCGGCAACAACGGGGGACTGGTTGGTGTCCATGTATTTAAACACATTCCAGGAATCCTTTTTGCGGGCGGCCCATTCCGGGTTGGCTTTGCCGTCTGTCGTCCAGAGGCCGAGATTCAGGCCCTGCGCTACCTCGACTTCATGGTCGACGTGGCGGTTCATGATAAAGGAGTCGATCATATCGTCGGCTTCCGTCAGATAGTAGCTGTAAACGATCGCCGCGGACTGTTCCTTTTCGACCTTCTTCTTTTTTTGGACAGAGGTGAAGCCCTGCTCGGAGAGGATAATGCGTGTATTTGCGCCGTATGTATTGCGGATGTAGGAAGTCAGCAGACCGATATTTCCCATATTAATGACTGGCGAGGTCAGAGAGTCGGTGAGCTGGTGGTTCTTGTTTTCCCAGAATTTCGGCTCCGTCAGGGGCGAGCTGTACGGATGGTAGGCGAGATTCCACGGGATATGGCCGTGGCGGTCAAGCTTTTGCGCGAAGGAATCCAGCATTTTGCGTGACGCATAGGTGCCGGGAACAGTGGTTGTGTTCCACAGATGGTCAAGCGAAATGTAGACGCGTGCATTTTTGTAAACGCTGGCAGCCGTATTGTAGGTCAGACGGAAGGCGTCCGCGTAGATGGAGGCATACTGGCTGATCGTCTTTTTGCCGGCGTAGTTGTAGACCTTGTAATTGTTGACCTCGTTGCCGACGATCCAGTTGACGATCCGGGCGCGTTTCGAGGAGGAGTAGCGGTTCGCGAGAAAAGAGATAGCAGCCTGAAGCTGTTCGCGGGCGTCCTTCTCTGCGGTATTCCAGGCGTAGAAGGCATGGCCCTTCTCGCGCCCGTCCGGGTAAATCAGATGCACCAGATCATCCCGCCAGCCAAGCAGCAGGATCCCACTTATGATT